>Ga0181465_100308_pt1 | contig 18021 bp, 15 predicted proteins | sample InSIn3gowninarea_FD_119076 | JGI IMG/M metagenome (GOLD analysis project Ga0181465, IMG submission 119076) | Clean room microbial communities from NASA Spacecraft Assembly Facility at Jet Propulsion Laboratory, Pasadena, California, USA -... ... | reverse complement strand
GGAAACTGTAGAAAAAACCCCAGAGATTTTGTGCAACCAGACACACTTGTTTGATGCCTTCGCAATCGCCTTTCTCCAACAGCTTTTGTAATACTGTTCTCGCTCCGGCAAGTCGAGATGCGGCTCTAAGCATCCCATAGAGACGGTAGATAAAATCGGTAGAAATGCTTGCTTGTCTAAGTGTTTTGGCTCGTGCCAATTCAGCGTCAAGACTTGGCCAATAGCGAGTAGTGTAGAACGGCTTCTCATCCTGGCGATACCACTGCTCCGAGCGAGTAATGGAGGATGAGACGGTGTTGTGTAGCTTCCAGAAAAATAAGCGTAGGGAAGGACCATCGACCAGAGCAGACAGTTTCGCATCCGTTGACACTTCAAAATCGCTAAGGTGTGCATCACGCCCAAGCAATAGATATTCCACTGGGTACATCTCTACCTCCCTATTCGGCACGACATATCAGTTGAGGTGATGGCGGCAATAGGGGCAGGGATATAGAGTAGCAAACTGTTTGAAGAATTCCTTGACGATCGCAACCAGAGCAATCTGTTGCTCATAGGGCTTTGTACATATAATCTCAGCACTGGTGTGGAGGAAACGCCACACCGCAGGGCCTAGATAGTAAGGATAGCTCACGCGCATCTGGGAGTTGTTCATATCACTCCGACCTAGATACACATCAACGAATGCCACATACTGTGAGAGCGCTCCTGATTCACGCCCACACTCCACACGTTCGCGTCGTTTTTGCACTCCATTGAGATAAGAGTGTGTCAGATTCCATGCCTGCTTGAGCATCAGCTTCTGTTTTGGAGTGCAGCTTAGAAAGCACGTAGCAACATCTGCCCCAAAGCGGTAAAACTCCCCCGCTGACCGCGCAGACTTATACCACTGGTCTAAATCGACTTCATCAGGTACGGTGTTGCTCCCAATGTCTGCAGCTGTGCTGACACTGAACGCAGCTAGCAGCTTGGGCATAAATTCCTCATACCAATAAGCTACTGGCATCATCGCACCATCGACCGCTTCTAAAGCATCTGAGATGATGACACGGTTCCACTGTTTCAGGTAGTCTTCGGGATTTCCCTCTGATGAATTGGCGGGTGGTGGGGTCAGTTCCTCATGCAAATCCATCTTTCTCAAACGATTAAGTTCGTTGAGAGCAAGCACACCAGAGGCAACGTCACGCAAGCTAAGACGCTGCTTCTTGAGCGTAATTGCAAATTCAACTCCCGCCATAAACTTTTCTTTAACGGTTGCACACTTGCTACGTGCCGCCAAGATCGCTTTGTGTGTTGCCAACATCTCTGGGGTCTTTTCTACAGTTTCCCAGTTCTTGATTCGCTCTTCTAGTCGGGCATACTCATTCACAATTGAGGTAACAACAGCATCCAATACTGGGTAGCAGGCTGCTTCGACTATACCTAACCCCTTATATAGATCGAGCGCTGTTTTCACAAACAGGACAAAATCACTGATTCGGTAGGGCAGGTTTTTTACCCGCAGGTGAGTCTCGTGATTAGCACAAAAACTCTCGCGGAAGCAACGGTAGGCTGCTCCTTGAATCAGACGGAACAGCCCGATTTGCATTTGTAGGCGAGATGTACCGCACTTTTTTTCGCTCTGAGATTGTTGTACCAGATGTTGGGTTAACTGCGTCACGCCGGGAGCTAGATCGGGAAGTGCTTCCCCCTCTGTGTGGTTTGGGGTGACGCAACAATCACCGTCGGTTGCATTTGTTGTATTAGGTGGTGCGATCGCCATTAGCGAACTGGCACCCTGGGTGAGTGTATCTTTATAACCCTTTGTATTCTCTGGCTCATGTACCACCAGTTGACAAAACTCCTCGAAGTCGATCGCGCGATCGCCATTACGATCGGCTTGTTTTACGATCTCGTCTAGTTCTTCGTCCGTCAGTCCAAACTGGCTCATGACGCTACGCATTTCATGCGCAGTAATCTGACCGTTACCATCTTCATCAAAGACGCTGAATGCTAGCCCTAGGCGGCTGATGCGATCGCCATGCCTAGATATTATTAACGCTTTGAATTCCTCAAAGTCGATCGATCCCGATGAGTCAATATCTACTTCTTCGATCAGGTCGTGTAGCTCATTGTCGGTTGGACTCTGCCCCAACGAATGCATCACCTGTCTGAGTTCTGATGCTGAAATGCTACTGTTGCCATCTGCATCAAGCAGTTTGAACGCTTGCCACAACTTTTCTATTTCTTCTCCATTCAGCGCCGCTTGTTCAAACTGTACAGAGGTCATAAATAAACTCTTGTTATCGGGTTTTCCAAAGCGGACAAAACTTATGCATAGCCAGAGTGATTGATTGGGGAACTTAAGAGGTTGCAGACGCACCCTAAGTTCATTGTTCTAATGTTATGCAAAGCGTAGCAAATTGCACCTCTAACTGAAGGTGCATAAAAAAGCGGTCTTTATAAACAAGAAAAGTTTTGACTGGACGCTGCAACGGGATTATTTGACAGGAGGATTAGCAGAGCCTGATGTTTAGCGAAGCAATTGATCCATCTTCCGCCACTTCGGATTGGCAATGCTCAATTGCTTTAGCAAACGCAACAATAGCTGCCTGTAGTACGGTCGAAATTTCTGGGTGAGAGGCAATTGCAGCGGAGTCGAGGTTCTTACCCTGAAGAGATACGCAGATCGATGCTTCTGGAATAATTCGCCCATTCATCACTGTCACTATTTCTGTTAAAGAGGCGATCTCGTGTGTTGCTCGTGGTGATGCATCTAGCAATGCAATAGGCTTGCCCACAAACTCCGACCCACTAACCAACCAATCCAAGGCGTTCTTCAATACACCAGGTACACCATGTGCGCACTCTGGAGTTGAGATCGACAATCCGTCAGGTCATCGCAGTTGCGACCTCAGATCTGTGACTGAAGGTGGTTGGGTCAACTCCAGAGCGGGATTGAATTGTGGCAAATTTCCGAGTCCACTATACAATTTAATCTCAACATTTTCTGGTGATAACGCGATTGCAGCCCTCATCCGGGTAGTATTTGATGAAATCGGCGGAGGCTACCTGAAATAGCAATAATTCGGAGTTTTCTGGCTATGCTGGTCATATCTGCAAATCTTAACTGGTTCCTTGACCCTTTTTTGCCTACATCACTTTAACTTTAATCGCTTTTACTTAGCGAGAGGTTTTTTAACTTTTAACTAAGAGAGTATTTGCTCTTACTAACTCTATTACTAACAGAACTAAATTAACTCAAATAAGGGTAATTGCACTACTTGTGGTGGCTGATTCAAATCAAGATTCGAGAGTGAAATGCCTAAAAGCCGAATGCTACGGTTGCCCAAATCAATTACTTCAAATAGTTCTTTTGCCACTGCCAAAATTGGATCTAACTCACGTATCGAAGCCGTTACAGTTTTACTGCGTGTAATTTGTTGATAATTAGCAAACTTAACTTTTAATGTTAAAGTTCGACCTCCGGTCTGATGAGATTCTAATCGTTGTTTAACAGTTTGAGCAATGGTTTCAATTTCTTGAAGCATAATCGCGCGATCGCCCAAATTTTCTGCAAACGAAGTCTCCGGCCCCAATTGATTTACGGATGCGGTTGGGTTCAACTGTGCGCTCGTCCTCTGCCCATTGCGATTTTGTAATAAAAGCTTCCCACCTTGCCAAAGTGCTGCACTAACTCCAAGTGCGATCGCTGCTTCAAGTCTGCACCAGTACGGATACCTAGGTCGTGCATTTTTTTTAGTTACTTTGCCGATGCCGTGAAACTTCTCAATCGGTAGCGCTTCTACAAATGCTTCAGCATCTGAGGGCAAAATCACTGTCAGTCCATTAGGCTTGTTGATGCCCGATGCCATTTTAGCGAGGAACTTGTTGAACGAAACTCCAGCTGATGCAGTTAAATTCGTTTGGGCGAAAATATCGGCTCTAATGTGTCTAGCAATAGTTGTAGCATAAGGAAGACCCTGCTTATTCTCAGTTACGTCGAGATAAGCTTCGTCTAATGCCACAGGCTCAACTAAATCTGTGTAGCGCTCAAAAATCTGATGAATCTGTTTTGAAATGCTCCGATAAATCTCGAAGCGGGGTGGAACGAAGATCAGCTCGTGACACTTTTGTTTGGCAAGCCGTGAGGGCATGGCAGAATGAATCCCAAACTTTCTGGCTTCATAACTCGCGGCGGCTACCACACCCCGCCCTGATGGGGTACCACCTACAACAAGAGGTTTACCTCGATAGCCAGGATAATCTCGTTGTTCAACCGAGGCATAAAAGGCATCCATGTCGAAGGTGGATAATTTTTCTCATCGCCTAACTTTTGAAATTATTCATTGGGCGCGACTTTTTCTTTAAATAATTTAGCTGGAGAAAACGCGGGTTGTGCGAGTGGCAGGGATAAGCATTTTCTCGCCTGTCTTGGGGTTACGTCCTTCCGAGCGCTTGTCGTTCACGGCGTTCAAAGGAGCCAAAGCCGATTAGAGCTACTTTATTACCCCCAGACACTTCTGATACAATCGTATCCACTAAGGCAGTCAAAATAGCATCGGCTTCTTTTTTGGTCACATGGGTAGTAGAAGCAATTGCATCAATTAGTTCACCTTTGTTTATATCATTCTCTCAACACACCGCCGTTATTGTAGTGCAGGCTTGAAGTAACCTCAAATATGGGGACAAACTTTTACAAACTTTTTAGCCCTGAGGATATATCATCAGCTAGTCAGTATGTTCAAGTTGCATTGGACTCCAATCAACTCAATTTATTCTCAGATCTCCCACTTGAAGCAGAGCAACGCGATCGCCAACACTGGTGATGGATAAGCTAGCTAAGAGTGAGGTGGAAGTGCCAAATCTACGACTATCAGCAGCGGGTAAGGTAAAGTAAGCTAGAGCAGCAGATCGCATTGTTCGATCTACCCCCAACGCATGGCGCTCCAGACAGCATTGACCCGTTCAGCCTGCGTCCAAGCCCAATTAGGAATATTTGCGGGGGGTTGGACAAGGATGAGGGCGATCGCCCTCGCTACATATGTAAAGCTGTCTGGTATAGTTGATATCCAATGTTTAATATTCCACTAATAACAACTACCACTTGGCTTGTAGTTGAAGAGGGGCAAACATGACGAACGGTGGAGGAAATGCAATGCCCGATCGAGGATATTAAAGCGTAGGATGTGAATCAAATCCGCAAAAAGTAGTGTCATGCCAATGGAGCATCTATGCGCATTCATCATCTCAATTGCGGCTGTATGTGTCCTCTTGGTGGATCGCTCTTCGATGGCTTCAGCCAGGGTCTTACTGCCCGTCTGGTCTGCCATTGTCTGCTTGTTGAGACAGAACAGGGACTCGTCCTGATCGATACTGGCTTTGGTCGACGCGACATTGAAGCGCACGACGAACGGCTCAGCCCGTTCTTCATTTATTTTAATAATATTCAGTTTGACCATAAATACACAGCGGTCAATCAGATCGAGCAGCTCGGCTTTTCCACAAACGATGTGCGCCACATCGTGTTGACTCACCTCGATTTCGACCATGCAGGCGGTCTAGAGGACTTTCCTGAAGCAACCGTACACGTAATGCAATCTGAGAAGGAGGCAACGCTTGACCGACGCGGCTTCATCGCCAGTCGGCGTTATCGTCCCGGTCAGTGGGATGAAGTAAAACGCTGGAAGTATTATTCAGCCGGGGGTGAGCCTTGGTTCGGCTTTGAGGCAGTGCGCGACCTCGACGGGCTACCACCAGAGATCCTGCTCATCCCGCTCGTCGGTCACACGCGGGGTCATGCTGGCGTTGCCATCAACACGCCAGAAGGCTGGCTCCTTAACGCAGGCGATGCCTACTTTTATCGACACGAGATGGGTTCGCAAGAGCGCCGCTGCACGCCAGGCCTGCGTGCCTACCAGTGGCTGATGGAGGTAGATCGCCAGTCCCGAATCTATAATCAAGAGCGGCTGCACGCGCTGTCACTCGATCGTAGCAAAGACGTGCGCCTCTTTTGCAGTCACGATACTGTTGAGTTTGAAGCATTCGCTCAGGAGCCAAACAAATAAGCAAAACAATTCCATCAACAAATTCTTTGTTGATTAACTTAGCCAAACTACCCAACACACCCACGTCATGCTCAATTTTGCTGCATTGAGTGGAAGTTTCAGAAAACCAAAGCGATTGTCACTATCAACAATATCTCATCGTCACTATCAACAATATCTCAAGGAATCGCTTGATTCAATTAGATGATAATAAAGGCAAACTTGTCCAAGAAGATGAGAAATAATTAGCAATATAGCCTCCTTGAATGAAGGCTGACGAGAGAAGACAAAATCAAAGATAGTTAGCCGATGAACAAAAAGTCTGACTGGTACTGTAATTCTAAGTAGATTGTCTCATCAGCTATTGCGATTGAAACTATCTTCTGGCAGCGGATTGAAACTGATGTTCTGGTCGCAAAGCGCACTCTATCTCCTGCGTGTAGTTACAAATATGAAGCTACAGCAAGCTCTTCACAAGAGCAGGAGTAGCCTTCCACAGGTTAAATTTTTCCCTACTGTGAGAAAACTTTAGAATGATGGTAACTTATTGAGCTTTAGCTTACAATTGACCCGAAAACTATTTAACTCAAGTTACTGCTCGTCGTGCCAGATTCCCAGCAAATTAACTCCACAAGCGATTCTATACTGTTGCCCAATTACTAGAAATTAATGCTCAACTAGCCACATAAAAAACAGATTTAACCGCTCAAATTGCATCGATTGAAAACAAGCGGATTAGTCTCAAAAGCGTCATTGAACTGTTTGCGACTGAAAATACTACTAAATCTGTAACTGCACCAGCAGCAACACCAATCGTTGAGACTAACGGTGAAGTACTCCTAGTTCCGCTACGCTTCACTAGGAGCTTCCTGTCCTGAACCAGTATTCCGGTTCATCCCTAGTCTTGCAACTAGCTGATCAAGCGTAGATTTCCCCACTTCCTGGGGTATTTTAGATTCAGAAAACAACATCAGGCTGAGGGCAGCGTTAACGTCCCTGTCCCAAAATTTATAGCACGAGGGGCAGTCCCATTCCGGAATCTTTAAAGTTAAATCCTCTTTAATGTAGCCGCAGTTAGAACATCTTTTCGAGCTAGGAAAGAATCTATCCACGTATTTGATTTCACAACCGTAGATATCGCCTTTGTACTAAGCGCATTGTGAGAAAGTTGCCCCAAGCCACATCGCTAATCTGTTTGGCAAGCTGGCGATTTTTTACTAATCCTTTGATATTAAGATCCTCGACTGATATTGCCTCCTTCTCGCAAGTCAGTTTCAAACTGATTTTATGTTGGTAATCTTGTCATTGGTTAGCAACTTTTTCGTGAATCCCTGCAACGAATAATCTTGCCTTATTTCTATTAATTGAACTTTTCTGTTTCCTGCTTAATCTCCTCTGTCTAATTCGGAGTCGGCGTAAATACTTTTGAAAATTCCTTGGATTTTCAAACTTCTCGACCAGATGAAGTAATAGCAAATTCCTTGATTCCTAGATCCAAACCTATCTTGTCCCCATTCAATGGTGCATGAGCAATATCTTGTTCAGTCACGATTGAAGCGTAGTAATTGCCAGATTGAGTTTTGGAAATAGTTAGATTTTCGGAGTTCCTAATATCTCTCTATGGATTACCATTTTGATAGGTGTCATCTTAGGGAGCTTTAAAAACCCTTTTTCATCTATTGAAAAGTGCTGCGGCACTCTAAAAGATTGCCAATTACTTCTTTTTTTTTAATTGGGGAATCCTCCTAACTTTTTGAAAAATCTTGTAAATGCAGACTCTAAATCTTTTAGTGTTTGTTGTAGAGATTGGGAATTAACTTCAGCCAGCAATTCAAATTCAGACTTGAGAGCGACCAGCAGTTTTGCTCACTCCTTGTAACGCAGAGATTTTTTAGACTCTGCGTAAACATCGGTAGTCACTCTTAAAAAGTGGTTGTAGACAAATCTGGAGCAACCAAAGCACTTTGCTAAAAATGTTGATTGCTCATTGTTTGGGTAGATTCTGAATTTGTAAGCTTTGTTTCCCATGAGCTAGATTTTACAACACTTATCTTTTTCGGGTCAATTAGTTAAGTGTTCTAGATCCTGCCCTGGCTCTCATCCCGAATCGCCCACTCCGTTCCGCAGGGGGTCTTCCCGCCAGGAATGATAAAGCTGCATGGGCAGCAGCAATTCCTCAGCAAGAAAGTGTCAGAGTAGAAGAAATTTCACTACAGATTATACACATTGTCAAGGAGTTGAATTTCGACTTTGAGGCAGATGGAGTTCGAGCCGTAATTAGCGGGCATTCTCATAAGCCGATGATAGAAGAGCGTGTAGGTGTAATGTTCGTCAATCCAGGCAGTGCGGGACTAAGGAGATTTAAGTTGCCTATTTCAGTTGCTCATTTGCATATAAATGGAACAGATGTGGGCGCGAAGATTGTTGAACTAGCAGTATGAAGCTAACGTCTGCCGCTGTTGCATCATTTACGCTAACTCCACCTCCACCACCCGCTTTCGTCAGTACAGCTCTATCAGCATTGAGTGCTAAAACTTCTGGATATCCAGAATCGCCCTCGCTTAGTGTAAACCAACTTTCTCAGTCCCCGGCGCTGGTTCAGTTGCTTTAGTGTAGGACGCGGACATTCGGGAGCAACTACTGGAAAGCTCTATTTGGTGAGCAGCGTCAACGTTCTGGTAAAAGCTGTCAGGAAAATCTGAAGTTTAATGTATTCAAGGTTGTGTTTGGTCTAGTTCTGCCGCCAGGGATGAAGCCACAGATAAGTAAAGTTTCTTTCGCAATGCATCAAGCGCCAAAAGGCAGTTTAGAAATTCTTTAGAAACTGTCTCTTAGCGTTTAGGCTTCCGCCTATATACCTACTCAACAAAAAATTTACAGGTTGAAATATTTTGAGCATCTCTCCATTGCTCAGGCTGCGTAAGCAAGATGCACTTCAATCACTGCTAGGTTAATACACTAGTAAGCTTCTTGACGTTGGCAGTTCTCGGTTTTGAATTAGTGGGTAGAAGACAGATAAGTAGAGGACTTGAGGCAAAATGTACAGTTTGGCGCTTGACTAGCGTGACCCTAACATCAAAGTCCAGCAATATCTAAGGACTGATGTTGCTGTAGTAAATGTAGGCAGCAAATAAAAGGGCGGCTACGATAACCAGGGTAACAGTAATGCGGAATGGGAAGGCAGGCAAGTCTTCACCAGTAATCACACTCTCCGCTTGTGCCTTAGTCAAAGGCTTAGATTCCCCTGATTTTTTGGAATGCATCCCAGAGGGTGCATTAGGTGGAACATTATTCTCAGTTTCTGTTGAGTGGGTTTCTTTAGATTCCATAACCTTCTTTCATCGTGTCAAAATGTCTCTTGTACTGCCATAATTCCAAATATTCACATAAGGCTACATCTTTCTTGAGAAGAACCTTGCTGGGGATCTAGCTGTGCCAAAGGAGCTAAGTAATGTGAATGTTTAATGTAATTATACATACAATCCATACAAGCCAGGTGTGACGTTACAGCAGTTCTTGATTGAGCAAACAGATGTTGAGGAGTAGAGTGGAACTGAAGCCAAATGAAAGCTTACGGGCGTAGCACTAGGCCATAAAATCATTGATACGCATAACCAGTAAGAGGGATCGCACTGGCAACTGGCTAAACGGTTTTGAGTAAATTTGTCGAGTATTTATGAATTTGTTAAAGTGCTACCGCATCGATGGAACGCTTGAATCGAGAGCGTATGGCAGGAGCCCCATCAGCCAGACTTAGCCCTGAGCAAGAGGCAGTGTTCGCCACTTTGCCAAAGTGCGTTTCTTAAGAGGGAATTAATCATTATTTCTGGTGAACCACCAAGCCCAAGCAAGTAAGACTGCTTGAAAGGGAAGCCGCAACTCCTTTAGTGGTGGATCGTGGGATAGACCTGCAACTGGGATGTTATTAACCGCTTGATATAGATCGGCAGGAAAAACAGTGATGTCTATTCTACAACCAGAAGCCATGCAGCAAAACAACCCATGTGAGGAATTAATCACCCGACTCCAGCCAAGATATCTCAGAAATAGCTGGTATAAACCAAAGCTAGATGGTAAGGTAGATAATCCAGCACAATCTTCTCAAATCCCTCTGGGTTGGTAAAGTGCAATGCACCGACTACTATCATCCCGATTGCAAGTATGATTTGGAGAACTATTTTGTACCTTTTCATGCTTTGGGAGAATAGACAATGTGGGGCAGGCAGTTGAATAACTTTGAGTTGCCCAGATCCTTGAGTGCTATTCGACGCTCCTCCCCACTTTCTATAAGCTTGTAAATCCTTGAAAGGGACTTATTTGCACTATAACGAGTGCGCTACTTGAATGTAGGGCATTAGCCAAGCCATGCTTCCTGGCACAGATAAAGCTAATTTTGCTAACGAGAAAATTAGCTTTTCAGCTTCCACTAAACACTCATTTTCTTAAGAAGAAAACCAAATAGCAGTTAATTTGATAATGTCTGCGCCTGACTCTACTCAGGTTGTCAGCGTACTATCACTACCTTCCACAATTGTGTCCTCCAGATGGGCATCCTCAATATTTGCTCCTGCCAAATTTGCTCTGTCCAAGGCAGCCCCGCGCAGGTTCGCCTGCTGCAAGTCCGCAGCCACTAAGTCCGCTTCGCTTAAATTTGCCGCCTCCAAATCGGCTTCACTTAAGTCAGTTTGGCTGAGATTAGCCCGTACAAGGTTGGCAGCTTTCAAATCTGCTTCATTTAAAACGGCTCCATCAAGAATGGCTCCTGCCAGAATCGCACCGTCGAGAATGGCATCGCTTAAATTTGCTCTACTCAAATCAGCTTGGGATAGATCTGCACCCTTAAGAGTGGCTCCACTTAAGTTAGCATCGCTGAGGTTTGCCCGTTGCAAGTTTGCTCGATCTAAGATTGCGCCATGTAGGACGGCACCACTAAGATTTATGCCTTCTAGCACTGCCTTCGTGAGGTCGATGATGCTAAAGTCTCGCTCTCCTACCGCATATCGTTGTATAAGTTCTTGCACATTCATCTGCTGTCGCTCCGTCTTCGTTGGGCTAGGACTTGAGTTATTTACTGCAATATTGGCTTTTTCAGCAATACTGCAACCGTAAGTGAACAAAAACAGGCAAACGCCTTCCTCTAAGCACATTTTGCCAGGCAGTGAAGATCATGCCTTGTCCAAGACGTAAGGGAGAAAAGCGCGCCGTACCTCAGATGCTCCACGTAAGCTCGGCTCAATCGTCGCGGTGAACCACGAGGAATCGCCGCTCAAGAAGTGAGCATGGAGATCGACTAGATGACCATAGCAGTTTGCGATCTTCTCGATCGCAACGTTGATGCGCTGAAGATTCGTGCGCGCAACAGCAGGCTCGACACCTAGAAAGTTGCGTCTGTCATCACCACAGGTAGGGTCGTACACGTTGCCTAGTAGCACTGGGCGAATCGGAAGCCGTCGCACGAATTCGTCAAGTGCTGAGGCAAATGTCGCCATCCCAACTCCTGTGTCGTGGATTAACCCACGCAGCAGATCGTTGCCGCCGATGGTAAGCAATGCGATCGCCCGCCCTTTAACGTGCAGCCCTTTTGCTTGGGACTGAAGACCAGTAACAGTTGCACCGTCACGCGCACGATGTTCGAGCCGGGCAGATCCGCGTGATTCTAGATCTTGAGCATGAAATTCGGGAAACAAATGATCGTTGTTGTGTACAAGCAGTTGGCCTGGATGAACGCCAAACTCGTTGTACCGCCCACAATCAAGAATAGAGTCGCCAAACGTGTACAGTGTTACCATCGTTTGTTCGGGTGGAATGCAGCGAAGACCTAGGATACCAGATCCTCCAATAGTAACTTGAACAAACCGTCGCCGTGTTAGGTAGAACAGGCCCATTACGCTCTCTTCCTCGCTCTTGGCTAGCACGGGCTTGCAAGTTTATAGACCAGCAGCACAATCGCCTCTTGCCGTAATTTGGGTTAAAGTGAGTAACCTTAATTGGCACTGTCAAATTAAGAGTGGTGTTGTAGATTGGTTAGTAGTTTTACCTGAATTAAAAGTATCAATGGTTTTCAGGATCTAGCCTACAAATTCAACATTCCACCAAAAATTAGTGCATTACTACACCGCAGCATCAGACTACAGATAAGTGTTCTAAATCTTTGTTGATATTTTTAACTCAACCTTCAGCTAAGTTACTTGAATAAACACCCCAATCTTGAATACCCTGCTTGCTTAAGATTGCTTCAGCATGGCTAATCTCGTCATCCGTGCCATCTAATATAACCAAATAATTACCAGCAATCAGCCGATCGCTATAAACTCCAGCTTCTGCTTCAGGAATGCCTATATCAGTCAGTGCCTTGACTAAAGCACCAGTTGCTGCTGCTCCAATACCAGTACCTGCTACGCCTGCGACTAATGCAGCACCAACGGAACCTGCTGCGATTATAGGCCCAATCCCAGGAATTGCTAAGCTTCCAAGGCCGACTAATACGCTACCCCAGGTAGCCCCTGTTAAGGTATCTGCAACCACTCCTGTTGGAGTTTGTACATCTTTATTACCAATGCGATCGCTCATTTCGGCTCCGCCAATGCGATCGCCTTGTTCTGCATCCTTGGCAATAATAGAAACTTTGTCCATTGAAAAGCCTGAAGCTTTTAATTCATTGAGCGCTTGCTCTGCTGTTTCACGCTTATAAAGTATTCCAACAGCACGTTTTTGATTATTTTCCACCATATCTTCCTCGTTATGTAACTTAAACAGTTTGGGGGGCGACAACCGAGCTAAAATGATTGCTGTATAAGTGTCATAGCTCTCAAACCTCTGCGATAAAATGTCTGCTTATTGCGAATGGAACCGATCAGTTCTTCAACCCATACCTGGCATTCATGAAAAGCAACTATCCAGTTTTGTCCATATAAACCTATCCAAAAATTACTGTGTCTTTTTCTTGTTCTTCCCTTTTCTTGCCGGCGACAAATGTAGGATTGCTGCCTCTGTAAAACAGTTCTTTCTCCCTGTAACCAAGCTCCTGTCATTGCTAAAGCAATTAATAAAATTAACCGCACAAGTCTATCTGGTGAAGCTAATGATCCTTCTAAATTGTAACCACCAGTTTTACAATCACGAAACATAGCCTCAATTCCAAAGCGTTGGCTGTAGAGCCGAATCGCAGTTTTTAAATCGGTTAAATTGGTTAATAAATACCACGCTTCATCCTCTTGCTTACCGCGATACTTTCTTTTCCAATGCACAGCTAAATTAAAGCGACCAAAGCCTGGTTTTTGAGTCAGATTAATGCCGGTGTAGAATTGTCGGATTCCAGGATGAATAGGAATACTACTTAACGGTTGAAACTCTCGCCTTTTTTGGCGAAACGTGGTACTGTGTTTTTGGCGTAGCACAAAGCTGACATTCGCTTCCTGTAACCAGCTTGCAAGTTCTATGCTATGAAATTCTCTGTCCCCAACTACGACTAATTTATACTTCTTTAATAGTCGAATTACTGGACGTAATACTTTTTGTTGCTCTGCTAGATTGCTACTGCCTTCTTTCTCCAATAACACCCAGAATATTGGTAATGCTCTTTTCTTATAAATCGCACTAACCATTAATACATTATTTTCTTTCCACTGCGTTCTATCTAGCGCAATAACTATTTGTGTTCCTGGTTTAAAATGTCTTTTTAAAATCTCTTCAATCAGGGGAAACCATAGCAGAACTACACTCAATGCATCTAGATTTAAAAACCTTTGCAAATGCCGCCGTCGGCTGTTCTGTTGTATTGGTAATGGTAACGTTGCTGCCAGCCTTTCTATCCTCACTTGCAATTGAAGCTGTAGTAACCATACCAGCATTTTTAGGGTAATTAGTTGCGATTGCGTCAGGTATTTCTGTAGCAATGTTTGATAGAATGTTGGCAGCATTTTTGATTACGGTCTTGTTAATCTACGAGACCGTTCTTTTTTACCATTAAATCGATATCCAGTGGGAATATTTTCTCCCTAAATAGTTTATTGTCAATAAGCACCCCTAGTCTCTCCATTTTTTCAAAGGGGTCTGCGGGTGGAATCTCCCTGGCTAGCTTGGTTTCATCCTGCTTGTCGCCCCCTTAACTTAAACAGAATGGAAACTTATCTACTCTTAAAAGGAATATAAACTATTAGCCCTGCCATAAAAGACAAAATGCTTTTTGCTAAAAAGTTAAATTTAAAAAGCAGCTATAATTCTAATCTAGCCAAGCTTTTCAATGTTAATTTATAAACTTTCTCCACTTAACACAGTTGATTTTTAATCTACCTTAGACTCTTCTATAATACTAATTCCTGATTCAAACGAATACGTATTTACACTTTTTGCTAAAATTGTCTTTTTTTGCATTATTGGTATTAGTTTTAGCTCTTTCTAATAAATTATCTGTTAGCGTTTTCCACTACCTTTAACGATAGGTGGAGAGTATTATTTACTAATTTAGTATATCTAGATACAATTGGATTTAATTTCAGTGCTGCCTGATATGAGTTTATATTGTTTTTAGGGGAAAAAGTTTAGAACTTAACTAATAGTGAAGGTCGCAAATAAACCACGCTTCCCAATAACGGCGTATTTGTTAACCTCAAGCGCGGATAGTATTGGTTTTCGGAATGGTGGGCAAAAAAAACCAGATTTTACGTAGGTAGACAGACAATAACAGTACTAATAATCTCTGGTAAATTGAATGCCTTTGCCCTCGATTTTGATCGCAAATGAGCGTTAATCACTACTAAATTTGGTAGCATTAGCCAGGGCAAGGATAAAAGGGAATTAAAAACCATTTTCCTTTTCTCTGCACCCTTTCCTTTACCTTTTACAAAAGTGTTTTTTGCCAGAGATATACTGGTAATTAACAACTTTTGTAATAAGTTAAAAGGCTATAATTGTTAATGATTGAACCATTTAACCCATGCTGAATATAAATCCTCTTCTACAATTATGTGCTTGAGAGGATTTCCAGCTTCACTCACCAGTACTTTCAATGTTGTCGTATAAACATTATTTAGTATTTGGTGTCCGTAACCAACTACTTTACCAATATGTCCTGTCTTTTGATTCAGCACATACTCATCAATGCTAAACATAATTCCTACTCCTTTGGTACAAGGATCTAGGTACTCTCTAATTTCTTATTGTCAGGAATTTTTGGCATTAAAACTTCATCCTTACAGCTTGTTTTACCTAAACTTAAGGCATATTTTGATGTTAAGTTTATTTGTGTTTTTCCATACAAAAGATTAAATACTTCTGCACGAATCATAAAGTTATAAATATTATTGTGAACTCAACGTAGTATAATAAAAAAAATCAATAGATGGTTTCGCTGTGTCCAACATCACAGTCAAGCTATTCACACAGAAACTCAATTAAGCAAAGAGTGTTTAGCTATTATAGAAGAGTGGGATTAAGCGATCGCGTAATCAAACAATAAGCGCTCCTCGCAGTTGCTGCAATTACCAATGTTCCCAATTGACTGTAGTATCCGTCAAAAAACTGCGCACTCAATCTGTAATTTAAGTAATGTAAATACGCTCCCGCCTCAAGCCAAAACCAGTGCGGCGTTCCAGCACTGAAAATTACAGCAGTAGCAGATTGACTATCGTCTCACCACTAGCTAGTAGTGATATAGCGGGGAATTCTCAACTTTATAGGTAGGATGAGACTGTATGGCACAAAGCGAGAGTAATTCACAGGTTGAATCGGATAATTTTAATGACCTATTGGCAGACAAACCTTTAATCAAGCCGCAACAAGACCGATTAGGATATGCACCCTTTGCTAGACATTTAGCGGACAGTATTTGCCAAATGAACGTTCTTGGAGGGTTCGTTATTGCAGTGTACGGCCCTTGGGGTTTTGGCAAATCAACACTGTTGAACTTTTTAGATTACTACCTCCAGCAAAAGCTAGAAAACGAGCAACCAATCATTGTTCATTTTAATCCTTGGTTATTTTCCGGCGACGAAGATATCACAAAGCGCTTTATTAATCAAATCCAAACGAGTTTGAGCCAGTTGAAAGCTTTACCTGAAAGCTTCAAAGCTCGCATAACTAATTTGGTAAGAGCTGTTTCTGAGATTCCTGTTCCTTATGCTGAAGCTGGTAAAGCATTAGTAAAATTATTTGACCACCAGCAAAGAGATACTTCCGAATTAAAAGAAGAACTTGAAGATAAATTGAAAGAGCGGCATCCACGCATAGTAGTAACTATTGACGATATTGATAAGCTTACTGCTGAAGATATCAAACAATTGTTTCACCTGCTGGGAGGAATTCCAAATTTTAATAACGTTGTCTACTTTCTGCTTTTTGATCGGCAAGTTGTCATCAACAAACTTGGAAATACAGAAGGTATACCTGGAGAAGTTTACCTACAGAAGTTTGTTCAAGTTCCTTTTGAGTTGCCTATTCCAGATAAAACCTTATTGCGCCGATTACTTTTTGAAAAACTTAATGCCATATTTGCTGACATACCAAAGCAGCTATTCAAGCAAAGCCACTGGGGCAACGTTTACTTTCAAGGGATAGACCACTTTATTACCAATCCCCGCGACGTTACTTGCTTGACTAATATCTTAACTGTAACCTACGCAGCAGTGAAAGGTGAAGTAAATCCGGTTGATTTCATTGCAATTGAGACATTGCGAGTTTTCCAGCCAATGATTTATGACATCATCTTGAAAAATCCTCAATTCTTTGCCGGCCACTTGGCGAATCAATCCCTTCTAATTTCTACGCTCGATGAATTCAAACGTTTTCATCACTCGTAGCTGGCTCAACTGCAAGAGCAAGATCGAGAACCAGTCAAACGGTTGCTACTTCACCTTTTTCCTAAATTAAACACAATTTGGCACAATACCTACTACAGCGCCAAAGATGAATCCACATGGTGTAAACAGTTGCGTGTATGTAGCTTAGAGGTATTTCCCAACTATTTTCGTCTGGCATTAGCAAAAGGCGAATTCTCTGACACCCAGATGAAAGCTATTTTATCCTTGGTAAAAAATGCTTCGGCGTTTAAGGAAAATCTTTTGGAGCTTGCATCTCAAAAACGTCTTGACGGCACAACCCAGGTTCGCGCCTTTCTTGAACAGATGGAGAACTACACCCAACAAGAGATTCCTGTCAATTACATTCCCTCAATCGCACAAGCTTTTTTTGATGTAGGCGACCATCTTTTGCATACTGAAGATGAAGCATACGGAATGTTTGATTTTGGCAATGACATTAGAATTGGGCGCATCGTCTCGCAACTGTTGCGTCGGCTCACCGAACCAGCACGTTTTGAGACGTTGAAAGAGGCAATGTCTAAGGGTAGTGCCTTATCAATAATTGTTCACCAAGTAGTAACCTGGAGCCAGGAGCAAGGCGACGATGGAACAGATGAACTCAATCCAATCGAGTCAGAACTCCTAAGTGAAGAACATCTTAAAGAACTTGAAGCAATATCCTTAAAGCGGCTACGAGAGGCTGCCCAGCAAAACTCTCTATTACAAACCAAGTCGGGCAAAAGAAGAAGTTGAGCAATGGATTGTCAAGATTCTTGAGTCCGATGAGGGACTAGTTAATTTCTTAGAGAAGTTCCAACAAAAAGATTTGAGTAAACATGGCTTAGATGCAATGCACAACGTCAGCTACAAACTCGACCCCAAATGGCTCGAACCTTACCTTGAACCATCTTCAATCGTTAACCGAGTTAGAAGCCTCGATCGAAAGAGTGAGTTAACGCAAGCAAGAAAAACTGCACTCTCACAGTTCATCCAAGCATATGATTTGCAGCAGCAAGGAACAGAGCCAGATAAACTGACAAAAGAATCAGGCAGTGAGTAGCAGCCGATGTTATATAGACTAAACCAAAGCAGCGCAATTTTTAGGGGTAATACAACAAAGTCTTGAAGTTATCCAAAACACGAGTAAAGCTCTTGATGATCTACAAGCTACTGCTGTTGGAGTTGCTACATCACCGAATAGC
>Ga0181465_100306_pt1 | contig 18055 bp, 13 predicted proteins | sample InSIn3gowninarea_FD_119076 | JGI IMG/M metagenome (GOLD analysis project Ga0181465, IMG submission 119076) | Clean room microbial communities from NASA Spacecraft Assembly Facility at Jet Propulsion Laboratory, Pasadena, California, USA -... ... | reverse complement strand
TTGTTTGAGTTTGTTGCCCTTTGTTTCCTTTGACCTATAGTAGTCCTGGTATTTGTTGTTAAAGGCTTGCTGCATCTGAGCCCAAGTTGTGATAATGTATCCAGGTAACCCCATGAACTAGCATAGTGCTACATCCTTGAGGGTAGAGGGAAAGAGTTTCAACATTTTCTCGTCTTCTACATAGTCATAAGTTCTACAAAGGACAACAAACTCAAACAAGAAGGTATCAAGGTCTACGGTGGTCAATCCATGGAAATGAGGCAAGGCTAAGGGACTTATGTTTTTCATCTTCATGTCCCCGTTGGTCTCTCGGATGGGGAAGGCACCTTCTATTCTCTCCTCATCTTCTCTACCATTTCTGTTTTCAGCGATGGTCTCAAAAGGAATGTTTTCTTGCTCTTCTTCTATTATAGGATCTTCGTATATCTCAGGAGGTTCACCTATAGGTTCTTTTGGATCACTGCCACCAAAGAAGAGAGAAGGATGACTCAGTGATGTGGTGGGGGTGTTGGGTAGGAATTTTCCGGTATTATCTCTGTTCCTATGAGGCATGAAATGAAATATTTTTAGTTTCTTTTTTTTTTCTCTGCTTGTACCTGATAAACTAAAACAGATTGAATTGCAACTAACTAAAATCTATCTTGCTGAAATGAAAATGCAGAATTGAAATGAAAGTAGGAAAGAACTAATCTATTTTGCTGAAATGAAATTGCAGGAATGAAATGCTAAGCTACGCTTACAGAATTGAAATTTCGGAATTGAAATGCTAATCTATGAAAGCAGGAAATGGTAATTTACTTTTGCGGAAATGAAATTGCAGAATGGAAATGAAACAACTACTCTACTCTTGCTGAAATAAACTACATAGTAGAATGTTGTAGTAGAAAATAGATGAAAAGCAGCAATCACTAATACTCTGACACTTCCCCGGCAATGATGCCAAAAAGATGGTGGCCTCCAGTATTTCAGTAATAATGCTATAACTCCTGGGACTCCCTTCTTTACTTTTATCAACCCAGTAGTTCGTAATGAACTTGGAAGCGATGGTGCTATATGCACAAGTACTAGCTCTTGCCGTAGTTGTCACTAGATCAGCTGGCACAAATCTGCTAGGAGCTTAAGCCAACTTCTATGAGCTCTCAGAAGAAGCTTTTAATGGTGATGGATGAAATCTAACTCAATCAGAGGCTAATCTACTTGCAGAAAGAAGTTGAAAGCTAGAAAGGAATGCAAACCCTAACAAACCCTAGTTTTACCGACTAACCCTAATGGTGCAAGTAAAAGGATGAAGCTACAGGAATGGATTCCATTTACTTCTAGAAAGGTAAAATGCATGTGACTAACCTACTTCTGAAGAGAAATATGAAGAAAACATCTTTTTGCATTTTTTAGTACTTCGTCAAGATTATTTTGCATATGCTTTAACTGTTTTTGACTGTGCAGAGGTTAACTGGCGAAAGGAAATGGAGTAGGCACTTGCAGGAGGTTGGGAAGGTTAGAAGAGGGCATAAGGGGTCCCTAGCACCCTTCCAGAGAGTTTCACAGTGATCAGATTCAAAGAAACCGCTTTTGTGAGCTTCTACAAGAAGTCTGTAGGGGTTCTACAGGATGTTCTGTGGCTTCCACAGGATGTTCTGAAAAAAGATTTTTGAAGGGTTGATAGTGGAAAAGAGGTGAAAAAGTGGGTATGGAGGTTGATGATGATGTGGAATGGTCCAGGACTTGGCGAACAAAGTGGGTGAGTGACAAGGATGGTTGGATTTGTTCAAGGAGGGGTAGAGCAATGTTGCACAAAAATATGGAAATTAGGTCAAAGTGAGGGAACGTAGCAAATGTGAGACAAGAATCAGAGTTGGAGGGTGGAGCAGGCATTATTTATGGAGTAGGGGTAGGTAAAGAGGTTTTACAGGTGCTCTGCAAGTTATTTTCCAAACTATTCAAACAAAGATCTAGCTACTTTAACCTAATATGACCTGAATATCAGCAAAGAAAATGAGCAGAAGTTTATTGCAATGAAATCATGTGAAATAGCTATGCAAACTAAGTAATCATGAACCTAAACATGTAACCTCAACTGGTATCAACTTCTATAGATGATAATCTACACTAACAATTGCATGATGAAGCAAAGACAATGTTTTTGGTAGCGGCAAGGACACCTTGGTCTCAGCTCATGGTCCCACAGAGGGAGAGGTGAGATCAGGGGTGATTGATGGCCTTTTTATAAATATCTTCTCTGTTATTAACCTATCAAAATAATCTGAACCTGAAAAATCCTTTTTAATCATCAACAATGACCTATGTAATCAAGCAAATATGTAATCTACTTAACAAAAATTATTTGATAAAGACATTCAAAACATGTAACAATACAAGAAGGAAGCCTTGGCACTTGTGTTGGGCCCAACCCCAACAGCTGAAGGCTCCTAAGAAAAAAGCTCAGGATTGATGCCAAATGAAATTGCTTTCCATTATTCAAAAACAACCATGTCACCAAAAAGCTGTACAGCAGAAACTAAAAAATGAGTTGAGAAACTAGCAGCAATGTAGTGCAAAATATAACTGTTCAAAAAGTAAAGTATGATGGCTGGAAACCTTCCTATTTATGCACTACGAGGGTCTCCAACAACCCTCCTTAACTCGAGGGGCTCGCTACTGAAACTGCCAGTGTTCAGTCACTTTACAAAAAACTTGCTCAGCTGCCCTTGGGAATCCTTTTCAGTGGCCTGCTGAACTCCAAGCTGAGGATGGAGATTTCGAGGAAGGGGCCATTTAGTGCAGGAGACACCCTTCCTATGAATCCTCACCCTTGTTCCTTCATGCTTGGCTGTCATTTGGCTCATAATGGCTTTTCTTTGGTCCAAAATTTGTCCAAAAATATGCAATAACCACGTATTAGCCTTCTTGGTCAAGTAACTATCCTCATTCATTCAACTAACATAAATATACTCAAAAAACATGCATAAACTATGAAAAATGGTGGATTTATGAAGAACAATAGGCAAAATGAGCCCAATAAGTTACCCATTTTTGGGGCTCATCACACAGGTCGTATGATGGTAATTAGAGTGATCACACAAATGATGGAGGCTTGAGCATGTAGAAGGTGTTGACGACCTGAGGTTTTATGAACACAGGTGACCACTGGCAGGAGGTTCAGGGTTGGCACATGTGGCACACCACCCACATCCATGGCCCATGGACATATGGTTACACATAACCAATGGAGGGAGGCAAGGTTGGAGGTTGGGAGTTTGGCCTATGGCCTACGACCCATGGTCATATAACCATGCATAATTGAGGGAAGAGTTACTTATGGGGATATGACCATAAAAAAATATTAATTAAAAAGCACACCATTTTCACCTATGTTGCCATATCAAACTTGGGACCTCCTGGTTCTTAACTAAACATGCCCACCAATAGGCCATAGGTCATTTTGTTTCCAGTTTAGCAGGGCCAAGATCATGTATGTTGCAGTTGCAGACCAATTTGGAAAAAGGGGAGTATCTTGCTCATTTTTAAGCCTTTTTGAGCTTAAGAAGAGCCTACATAAGGGGCTTTTGATCATTCTGGACATAATAAAGGTGTTGTTTTTTCAATTTGAAGCTTGTAGGTTGATGTATTGAGAATTTGAGCATATAATAAAGTGGCCACCATTGGAAGCTAGACTCGAAGACATAGCCTAAGATGGGTGAACTCTATTATGAATTTGCATGTGTTTTATGCTCTATTTTTTCATCTTTTAACTCTAAAAATTCTGTAAATTAACTTAATTTTGTGTACTTTTGCAACCACGATCCATTGCCTAAAAGACATAAACTAGCTTAAATAATTTAATGAAGCCTTCAATTTCTTTTATAGATTAGTTTGGTATCAGAGCATGGTTATTATGAAGGTTTGACATAATTTGCAAGGTTTTTGAATGCTTACAAGGTCTAGATTGAGAAGAGCAGAAGGAGCACTTTAAGAACAAAATTCTCAAGTTAGCTCAAGAAGACTACATACTCCACAAGTCATGGAACATGAAGAAGGACAAGGACAATAATTTATGTCCGAGGATGAGAGAGATTTTAGGAAAAGCTTTATTTGACATGGATGAGATGGTAAAAGTGTTGTATGATGAAAGAACAACATGGTTTCAAGGAGAAAGTTCTAATAAAAAAAAAGGTGATGGTAGTAATGGGAGCAAGCCTCCACCTCCTCCTCCTCCTTCACCTCCTTCTTTACCTCCATCCTCACTTCCTTCACATAGAACTACTCCTCTTACATCTCCAAATGGACATGCTAAGTCTCCTTTGCTTAAGCTTGATGTCAAGTTTGAATTACCAATGTATAATGGAGAAGTAAATATTGAGAAGTTGGATAATTGGGTTCATCAAATTAAAGTCTATTGCAGGATTCAAATGATTTATGATGATGTCATAAATATATAGCTTTCTTCTCTTCGTTTGGAAGGTGTAACTCTTATATGGTGGGAGGCCAGAACTTAAGAATATTTGAAGACAAGTGGAGAATTATCTCTTCTTGGAACGATTTTATAGTTGCATTAAGGAGGAAATTTTATCCATTATTTTATATAACAATGTAAACTTTGAAACGAGAACTATAAACTCAAAATGGGAACTCTAGCCAAAAAACCCCCCAAAAAACATGAAAAACAGTGCTAAAAATGAAAAGTATATATTCTGGAATGATGTTTTTTTAGGGTTAATTTTCAACATATTTAAAAAATGGAAGTAAAACCAATTTTTTTTGTGCAAAATAAATGAAAAAAACACACAAATGTTTTTGGTAGAATAACAATTTTTTTTCCCAGGTATAATTTCAACATTTTGTAGTAATGATGATAAATATAAAATAATGGGATCCGAAACACATTAAAATTCCATCACTTTTCATCCATGTTGTTAAACATATAATAACATGACACTAAATATCACTAAAATTCTATTTATTTTTTTTCAACCATAACATTAAAGAAAAAAAAAATTGGAAAATTTTCAACCATAGAATTAAAAAAATCTAAGCTTTCAACTCATTTAAACCACGACATTATGAACAAATTGCATGACTAAATTAATCAAAATGTCAATACTTGTAGATTGAATGAAACATAAATTATATCTCTAAGTTATTATTGCATTGTGGATATTCTAAACAATAAAACTCATCATAATTAAAACATATAATCTAACAAACATAAAAATGACTCATAACTTCATTTAACATCATATGGAAATCAAAACTTTTATTTCAAGATATCATGCAAACATCAGTTATATAAATTGTCTTAGAGAATTATTCAAAATCACTCATATTTTCTTGCACACAATCAAAATTCACATCTCCAAATGAATGACTGGATGCAGATGATAATGTTCCACATTTTTCTCTTTCATCAACTAGTTCCCCATATGATTCCACATGCATGCCCACCATTTTAGGTTTCAAAATTCTTCTAGATCTATGACTGGGTTCAATAGACTCCCATCTCAACATTGTTTCTTCTGATAACAACCTCTTCACAATCTCTATCATCTTGAAGAGAAGAGTTCCTCTCTTTGTTAAATTGAAGTCATGAACAAGTATGTCAACATCCTCCAATTTTAAGAGGTTCGTGTGATGATGATTTATATTTTTTCCCTTTCTTTTTCTCTTTCCACCAATTTTTTTATCAGCTACCATATATGACTTGTACACACCACTGAATGGGTGTGTATTTGTGGCATACCAATGTACTTCAACACCTACAACATCTTCATTTTTTGTAATGACCTTTATAACCTTAGCAACCCAGAATGGATAGCCATTGGCATCTCCATTTGCTAGCACTGCGATCATGCAACCCTCTTTAATATCATGTATTGAACCCCTATAAATTTCTTCCATGGCTTCACATTGTGCATGAGATATTCTAGAACCAATATACATTTCTCTTTCCTCTACCTGTGAAGAATTAATAATACCTTGATATTGTTGTTGTTCAAAAATGTTTCTTTCCTCATGTTCATTTGACACATCTTTTGTCCAAATTAATGGAGTTTTCAAAGGTATATCTTCATTTGTTGTTCTTTAAATGATATCACTTTGATTATTGAAAAAAGACTCCCACCAAACTGAATCAACAATATCAAAGTACTCATATGTATATCTACTACATTTTTTAATTTCTTCCATGAAATCAGAATAATTTATGTGTCTATTCTGCCTGCATGCATTATGAACTTCAACAAATTATTGTAATAACAATATATTTGATGCAAATATTGGATGATCTGGAATGAACTTCAAAAATGCAAAACCTGATGATGACACCCATTCTGCAGTATTTGAATACTTCTTGGCCCATATTAGTGTTTTCCCATCAATTTTTTTGATACTAAATTGATGTTGGAAGCTAATGTCATTAATTTGTTTAATGCATTTCTCCTCACCATGTGATGCCATAATAAACCTTTGCATGTCAACAGTTTCTTAGAACAAATAAAAAATAGGCTCTGGCATGTATGATTTCTTAATACATTCAATTAATGATGGCAAGCTCCCAACATACTTCTTCCTCAATATGACTAAAAAACCACTGAACATCTGATCAATATGGTCATGAGTGTGCCCAAGAAGAAGGAAACCAACCTTTACCTTCTGAAAAATTCTCAATTCAACAAGCATGTTTAGATATCCAAAAACAATCTAATTTGTATTTTCATGACAAGTGTTGTCCAATTGTAGATACAAAACTTTAGGAATATGACCAGACCAATGAGAAAGCACATCATGAATTATGGTTATTGTAAAATTTGCATCATTGTGAATATTTGGAGCTGTGAAGTATACCCTTGGCAACATTTTACCATTGAAGACCATACAACCAACCAATTGATACTGAATAAAATTTTCCTCCTGTAAATTTTTAGGTGTGCGAACAAAATGTTGTAGAAGTGTTTTCTTCTGGTCCATACCATCAATTATCATTGAACCAAAATATTTGTTTGGATTATCATAACACTTCTTTCATTGCTTGTACAAATTTTTCCTTTCACTTTTTCATTGATCGCGATGCTCTTGAAGCACTTTGACAATGGAATCTACACAACATAAAATAAAGTCATTAATAAATACATTTTCATAGTTGATGACTATACAATTTTAAAAATTAATTTTATGAATTCTTACCTCTTTCTTCCCCTTCACATTTATCCCTTTTTTATTTAAGAGAAGCATATGTACTTTAAACTCCCATCCTTGTCTTCTTAGGAATACAAACATTGTTGAATTATTTCTTCCATATCTTCGCAAAATACTGATATGTAATAAATCGACCATTTCCTTCAACACCTTCTGCATATTCCTTGTATAAGTTGTAGATTTCTCGTCTTGAGAAATTATCTGGAATATGCATTGTCCCTCTATTTGGAATACACTTTCCATGCTTTGAAAAGAAGTCTTTCATCCATGACATTGCAGCATTTGATAATGGGCCAAAATTTCATTGATGACATACTTCTAAATAAAATGTGGGATCCTTTTCCAAATTTTCTTGGATTCTTGACAAACGAAAATTACCCATTGAATGAAACATTTTGAAAGCCTTGCTACAGATAAATAAATACCCAATATGATAATCATAACCTAACAATGTAGATTGCAAGCACTCCACTAAATATGAATTTTGCATGCTTTTATTCATTGCCAAATCTCTCTTCCTTTTCTCAAACGCAAACTTGAAATCCATATGTTTCAAGAAATCCTTTTGACAACATTCACTTGAAATGGGAGCACTGATAGAACTTCTTCTCCTGAGATATTCTTCTCTACCCCTTGTATAGCTAGAACATCTTGGATTGATACGAAAAGATCTTTTCCTACTCCTTGATACAATAATTGCTGGCAACATATCCATCATTGAATCATCATTTGTATAATCATTTTCTGTTGGCATTATGATGCATGTGTGATACTTGATGGCAGCCCACTTATAGCAGAACAACTCACTTGTATATGGTAACTAGATGAATCTATAGAAGAGATATCAGATGTGATAGAATGCATGAGAGTAGTGTTTACCGATGTAATGAAATGCAGGGAAGTTTCAAGGAATCAGTTTAGAAGGCAACTAACTCAAATGAAAGATCATAGTACAGCATGACAACAACAAAGAATTATAGTTCAAACTGCAAAGAATGAAGAAAGAAAGGTATACGCAGGTTCACCTTGACAAAGCTGTGTATACATGTAGGTTAACAGAACAAAAGGAGTGTATAACGTACACACGCACTTTTCCAGAAGGAAAAGCGCGTATATCTTGGAAAACTAAGTTTTGGTCTGAGATATTTAGTCCATGGTATTTTGATCCATGCTATTGGTCCAAGGTATCTGGTTCATGGTATTGACCCTAGGTATTTGGTCCAAGGTATTGGTGCTAAGTGGTTTTGGTCCATGTTATTGAGAAAGGCCTAAAACTATAAAAGGAGAAGAAGATCATTAGGCCAAAGCGAACAAGAAATTGAATATCTGATGAAGTGTGAGATCCAGTATGCAAGTTATCGGCTTATGGTGCTTTGTTTGATCTGAACCAAGGAGGAACCTTAGTAGTTGATGGAGGATAAGACCTAATGATGGATCAAGATCTTAAGGCTTGAAATGAACTATCTTCATATGGTTTGATCATGTTTATTCTAGGTCTTAATACTGACACATGTGTTGTTTCGTAAATGTTATGATTTGGGTATTGACTGAAGTCTGGAATAGTTGCAAAATTATGAATTAATATTTATAGACATATACGTTGGTTAGCTTTGATAAAAACACATATACAAGCTAGTTCAACACATCTAAGTAGAGTATACATTATGTAATATGATATTTGAAGTTACAGGTGGATCTGACTGTTTTTGCAGAATTCTGGGTTCTGCTCTCTGTTCTGTTGAATGCAATTTGATGACAGTATACTAAATGTTCAGATTAATTGATTGTGATTTGCTTCTGTGACGATGGGCTTTTAGTGATTCAGTTATGGGTGATTCAGAGCTGTATGATTGAGTTAAATGATTGGTTAATGCAGATGTATTTGATGGTTGTAGTGCAGTGGTTATTGATTTTGAGCTTCAATGTTGATAATGGGTCCAATATGAAAATTGGATGGAAGGTGGCCTTCAGATTATGGTGTTGTGTTCCAGGAGTATCCAGTCTGAAAATTTATGAAACGTGGTCCCTAAAGGAAGAAAGAAGGTTGTAGCTGTAGCCTTCTGTAGGTCGACGCCTACGTACTAGTAAACATATTGGCTAGTACAAGAGCTAGGGGGTTGTAGCTCCCTTCCAGTGGAAGCTAGAGAATGAGAGAAGGATGTAACCTTTTGTAGGTATAAGCCTGCGTATTGGTATGAGTCTACACCAGTACAATGTTGTAAATAGATTTTCTTATTATTAAAAGAAGACAGAGATGACAGTAGCAGGTGGTTTTCACCCACATTGGGTTTTCACCTTAAATCTTAGTGTTCATGTGTGTTTCTTATGTGTGATGGTTCATTCTGTTATTAACTGCACATGGCTACTATTTAATGTTTAATAAAGTACTGATGCACAGGTTACAAATCAAGATATGATGAATTAACTGAATCATAATTTTGATGTATATACGCTTGTTTCCTTAAACACAGTTGCGTGTACACACGGGTTACCTTCATTGAAGTAGTGTATATAAATTTGAGTATGAAAAATAAAAGATTATTGACTTGACTAATACTGATTCACACTTCCCCCCCCCAGTATTATTTCCAACAATTGGTATCAGAGAAGGTCCTTTGGCAAAAGCTTGATCGCTTGAAGGATATCCATAGAAAAATGGGAAAGAAGCTAAAGAAGAAAGCACCTTAGAAGTAGAAGACATCTCAAAGGAACTAAGTGGGAGAGTCAATTGGTGATTATGTGGAAGCAATTCTTTAGATTCAAAATCACCTAAGAATGAAGATGAATAAGAAAAAAGAACTATCAGGTATGAATTCATTATCCTTTGGTGATACATTTCTTTGTCCATTTGAAGATGATGAAAGTGATAGCAAAATAATTGAATTTGTTCTTATGGGTGAGAGAGAAAGATATCAAATAGAGGCAGAATTTAAAAGGCTCACAGACAAAATTAGGGATCAAAAAGATCTATTGGACAAAAGGGAGTGTGCCTTCAAAGAAGAAGCTACCAAACTAAAAGCTCAACTAGAGGAAGGAAACAAGGAAAAGGAAAATCAATGTCAAAAGATGCAGGATGAAGTGACATCATTAAGAAATGAAGTAAATAAAAGGAGCACAACAATCAAGAAACTCAAAGATAGATCCAGTTACTATGAAAGTCTTGAAGCTAAGATCCTCTCTCTAAAAGAAGATCTTGAAAAATCAAATAAGCAGAATGAAGAACTACACCAAGCTCTTGAAGAACAATAAAATGAAGTTCTTTACTTAAAACAATAGATGGAAGAAGGTAGAAAAGTTGAAGAAATCACGAAGAAACAATATCTTGAAAAGGAAGGGAAATATCAAGTGGAGGTAAATATACTAAAAGGTAAATTAGAAGAAAAGGATAAGCTTTTACGATTTCAAAATAGTACTAAAATTTTGGATGATATTCTTAGTAGTCAAAGGTCTCCTACCATCAAAACTGGTCTTGGTTTTCATGAATCTATTGAAGGTGAATCTAGCTCACAAAGTGAGGCTAGGAACTCTAATGCAAAATCTGAAATGGTCAACAAGGAGATGAGAGGTTAATCCCATGAACAACCAAGGAAAAAAATTCTTCAAAGGAATTCTTTTACTCCTAACCATGGAAATGATAATCGGTTATTTTCTCAAATGAATAATGTTGAATTTTTTATATGTCATAATCTTAGACATGTTGCAGCAAGATGTGGAAGTAGAATGGTTCAAGACCATCACACAGAAATATCATCAGCTTCCAGGTACTTTAAGGGATAGTGTTTTTCTTGCAATATGTTTGGTCACAAAGCCATTGACTGCTATAGAACAAATATGAAACATGTAAGATGTTATGCATGTAACAAGTTTGGACATATAGCAAAGGAATGCAGGAGAAAATATTGGGCGCCATACCAAAAGGAGAAAACATCATCACACTTGAAGATATGGAAGAAGAAGGAAGTACAGTCATAAAAATATGGCATAGCACAGTGTACAGACATGACAGACTCAGGGGAAGCCGAAAGTATGAAAATTCAATGTTCTAAATTTCATACACAAGTTTCATGAAGACAAGTTGTGTATATATGCTAGTTCAGTTGCACAGTCATGTATATGTGGTTTGAGGAAAAAAGCAGTGGGGCAGACTCAAAAAAACTGATTTGATATGATTCTGACAATTATTAGTGATCCTTTCTGTTGTGATGATAGATGGATACAGTCTGTGGATGTTATTTAGAAGTGTTTTTGATCCTCACAAGTTGTTGATAACTTGATGTATATCTAATTGATGATGATGCCTTGATACTTCTTACTGATATATGCAATGATTAGATCCGACAGTGAATAGGTGGAACAGGTTCAGGGCGAGAACGTGCTATGCTTCTAACAAAGCATTGTTGGCATTATGTTTAGAAGTCTTTTCAATGATGATGATGCTTATGTGGTTAAAGTGTTTAAATTAATACATCTTGCTATGTGACAGTCATGAGTTGCCCATGATGAAATATCAAATGATACTTTCATTGATTACATAGTTGTTATTCAGATCAGATTTATGGATGATTGTGGATGACTTTTTGATGATGTATACAGTACATATATGTTGCTTACATGGTGATGTTCACAAGGACAAGGAGAAGTATGAAGCTTGAGTACACAACTACATTAATTGATGATGAACCACTCATTTCTTTTATGTTGCTGCCATAATGCCTTCAAAGATGCATAAAGTTCATATGGTGAGGTTATGATGCAGGATTCCTATAGTTCTTAGTTCTCACATGGTTGAGGATTGTTGCTGTTGATTCTATCAAGAAATCTTGAAAAATGACCATGAGCTCATGGTTTGCTAAATACATATTGATATCTCTTTGACGGATACATGGATGATTACTTAAGTTGCATATTGTTGGTTGGCCAAGAGAATGGTGTTATTGCAGGTCGCATGAAGACATAGCTATTTGAAGGCATGGCTTACTTAGACACATAATGATGATGAGTTATTACCTTTTGATGATAGATTGATACTCACATATATTGATTATCATGGTTGATGCTTATCAGATGTGGGATGTTCCCTAGTGATGAAACATGGTTGATATATTAAGGGTTCTTGTGAAAGATCATGCAGTTCTTGATGATGATGTGATGACTATGGTGTTTTCACATATGATATGATGTGAATAATTTTGTGTTATTGCTTGGAGATATGACATATGCTTAGTTGATTCATGGAAGGTTATGATAAGCCTCTTTCTACTAAGGAAATGAAGCAAGTTGATCTTGATGAGATCAAGAGGATGAATTGATACCTATATACGACATACTTTGTCATAGGTTGATGATATTTACACTGTCATATCTTGGGAACTAATGATGGACATATACAAGTTGCTGGTTTGGATGTTGTTGACAGATGATTATGGTACATATCATACATGGTGTATGATAGTTGTAGATGGCAATCATGGTCTTATTTAGACATTTGGTCTCTTTATAAATGTCATGTATATCATTCGATGTAAAGGTCATATAAAGACCCATGATGTAATAATTTATCTTTTGATGAGTCCTTTTTGGTCATATGATGTAATTTTTATCCCCACTTTGCATGGGATGGATGACGTAATTATATTTCTGTCATGTATAAACAATTGATATATCCCCACTTGGTTGGGAGGATGAGTCAAATTTGGAATATCCCCACTTCGTTGGGAGATTGATACATGTATGAGTCACTGGTGATAGGAAGGTCAAAGTCACTTAGTTGAGTTATAGAGTCATGTTATTCTTTTGGAAAATATTTACAGACTCTGCATGTGCTCAGGGGGAGCATGGATGATATAGTGCATCTCAGCATGTACAAAAGGGGAGTTTAATCAGAGAATTCAGCATGTGCTTAGGGGGAGCATGATCAATATTTATGTTCAGCTATTCAGATATGAAAGTCTTGATTCTGGTCAGCCCTTTGCTCTTGATATCAAAGGGGGAGATTATCTTGTCCACCCTTTGCCCTTGATGTCAAAGGGGGAGAGTATTTTGGTGTTGCTTTTTATCTCTAACAATTTCTACAGCTTGTAGTAATCAACATCAACATGATTTCCATCAAGTACAAAGGGGGAGATTGTTGGCATTATGATGCATGTGTTGTACTTGATAGCAACCCACTTATAGCAGAACAACTCACTTGTATATTGTAACTAGATGAATCTACAGAAGAGATATCAGATGTGACAAAATGCATGACAGTAGTGTTTACAGATGTGATGAAATGCAAGGCAGTTTCAATGAGTCAGTTCAGAAGGCAACTCACTCAGATGAAAGATCACAGTACAACATGACAACAAAAAATAGTTACAGTTCAGACTACAAAGAATGAAGAAAGAAAGGTATACGCGGGTTCACCTTGACCAAGCTATGTATACACAGAGGTTAACAGAACAAAAGGAGTGTATAATGTACACACACCCTTTCACAGAAGGAAAAGCACATATATCTTGCAAAACTAAGTTTTGGTCAGAGATATTTGGTCCATGGTATTGGTCCAAGGTATCTGGTCTGTGGTATTGACCCTAGGTATTTGGTCCAAGGTATTGGTGCTAAGTGGTTTTGGTCCATGGTATTGAGAAAGGCCTAAAACTATAAAAGGAGGAGAAGATCATTAGGCCAAAGCGAACAAGAAATTGAATATCTGATGAAGTGTGAGATCCAATATGTAGGTTATCGGCTTATGGTGCTTTGTTTGATCTGAACCAAGGAGGAACCTTAGTGGTTGATGGAGGATAAGACCTAATGATGGATCAGGATCTTAATGCTTGAAATGAACTATTTTTATATGGTTTGATGATGTTTATTCTAGATTTGAATACTGACGCATGTGTTGTTTTAGAAATGTTATGATCTGGATATGATTGAAGTCTGGAATAGCTGCAAACTTATGTATTAATATTTACAAAAATATACGCTAGTTGGCTTTGATGAAAGTGCATATACACACTAGTTCAACACATCTAAGTAGCGTATACATTATGTAATATGATATTTGAAGTTACAGGTGGATTTGACTGTTGTTGTCGAATTCTGGGTTCTACTCTGTGTTCTGGTGACTACAGTTTGATGATAGTATACTGAATGTTTAGATTAATTGATTGTGATTTGCTTCAGTGATGATGGGATTTCAGTGATTCAATTATGGGTGATTTAGAGATGTATGATAGAGTTTCAATGATTGGTTAATGCAGATATATTTGATGGTTGTAGTGTAGTGGTGATTGATTTTGAGCTTCAATGTTGATAATGGGTCCAGTATGAAAATTTAATGAAACATGGCCTTTAGATTATGGTGTTGTGTTCCAGGAGTATCCAATCTGAAAATTTATGAAACGTGGTCCCTAGAGGAAGAAAGAAGGTTGTATCCTTCTGTAGGTCAGTGCCTATGTACTAGTAAACATATCAGTTAGTACAAGAACTAGGGAGTTGTAGCTCTCTTTGAGTAGAAGCTAGAGAACGAGAGAAGGTTGTAACCTTATGGAAGTAGAAGCCTGTGTACTGGTATGAGTTTGCACCAGTACAATGTTGTAAACAAATTTTCTTATTATTAAAAGAAGACAAAGATGACAGCAGCAAGTGGTTTTCACCCACATTGGGTTTCCATCTTAAATCTTGGTGTTCATGTGTGTTGCTTATGTGTCATGGTTCATTTTGTTATTAACTACACATGGTTACTGTTTAATGTTTAATAAAGTATTGATGCAAAGATTACAGATCAACCTATGATGAATTAACTGAATCATAAGTTTGATGTATATACGCTTTTTTCCTCAAACACAGTTGTGTGTACACGCGGGTTACCTTCGTTGAAGTAGCGTATATAAATTTGAATATGAAAAGTAAAAGATTATTGACTTGACTAATACTGAATCACCCTCCCCCCAAGTATTATTTCCAACATTTTCATCATCGTTAGGAGGAATATTATCCTCACTATGATCATCTATGCTTTTGAAATACTGACTAGGAGGATATCCTTCATCTTTCCCTTCGTAATTTCCACCCTCGTAGTCCTTAGAATTAGGAATAAATGGAAAATTTTACTCGATGTTTATTGGTATTATTCATCATGTGCATTACCAGTGTTGTTCTCATAGTCCATAGAATTAGGACTACATGGAAAATGTGAATCTTTACTTGCTAGAAATTCTTCATCCTACCCTTCGTCAATGTTACTCTCATTATACTTAGGGTTAGGACTAAGTGCTTCATCCTGCCCTTCATCACTACTGCTCTCATAGTCCCTAGGATTAGGACTAGGTGGAAAATGTGACTCTTGATTTACTAGAAATTATTCATCCTAGCCTTCATCTCTACTGCTCTCATAGTCCATAGGATTAGGACTAAGTGGAAACTATGACTTTTATGGAAATTATTCATCCTAGCCTTCATCAATGTTACTCTCATAGTCGATAGGATTAAGACTAAGTGGAAACTATGAATATCGATTTATTGAAAATTCTTCATCCTGGCCTTCATCATTGTCACTCTCAAAGTCCATAGGATTAGGACTAAGTGGAAACCGTGACTCTTAATTTATTGGAAATTCTTCATCCTCGTCTTCGTCACTACTGTTCTCATAGTCCATAGGATTAGGTGGAAATTGTGACTCTCTATTGATTTGAAATTATTCATCATGCTCTTCATTATTGTTGCTCTTATAGTCCATAGGATTAGGACTACGTGGAAACCGTGACTCTTTATTTGTTTGAAATTCTTCATGATGCTCTTCATCACGGCTGCTCTCATAGTCCATAGGATTAGGACTAAGTGGAAACCGTAACTCTTTATTTATTTTAAATTATCCATCTTCTGCTTCATGAGTGCTTATGTCATATTCCTTAGGATTAGGACTAAGTAGAAGATTTGACTCTCTATTCATAGTGAAATAATTTCCGTTATATTCATCAATATGAATAGAGTTGTTACACGACAAAGATTTTGATGCTTCACAAAGCGAAGTTTCACTATTAGAAGAATCCATACCTTTCAAACAGAAGAGGTTGAATGATACAAATGCACTCTCTCCTAATTATAATATATAGCTTAAAGAATGAAAATTTCCCTCTAAATTTTTTCACCAAAAATTTTCCCTCCAAAAATTTCGTTTCATGTATTTCCCTCCAAAATTTTCTTCTACAGTTTATTGAAAAATGTTAACTAAAATTTTCTCATGAAATTAATATTTTAAACGAAATCTTTAAATTAAAATTTTAACTAAATCTTTTACCTAAATTATTCTTTTACTTAAACTATATAGCATTTACTAGACAATTGAATACTTTTTTTAATTTTTATTATATCTTTTATCACACATTTAAAATAAATTACTATATCGCCATAACACGATTTATATGTTAAGTTTTTATAAAAAAAATTAATACCACATTCACCATGTGGTAAAACAATTCCATAATTTCACCATATCTTAAATTACTATATCACCATGACGCAATTTATATGTTAAATTTTTATAATAAAAAAATTAATACCACATTCACGATGCAATAAAAACAATTCTGTAATTTCTGCTATATCATAAATTTCATTACCACTATTCCTCACATCACATCAAAGATTTTCGAGATTCATTAAAAGACTTGGAGTGATTTTGTAGAGTAGCTACATTGTTATTGACAACACATTCAACAAAAGATTATCACATTTGAAAGGTTAGTTTCCCTTTTGTTGAGTGCGGTTCTTAAACTCCCATAGGTTTACTAGTAGTTATGTGTCAGTTGGTTTGTTATCTTCGTGTAAAATACCAGTCAAAAAACACATTTCATTAAAATAACATTTAATTTTTTATTAATGAGATTTAGATTTCTTTTAGAAATTAAAAATTGACGTGAGCCAGGTTTACCCAACAGCCCCCTGGTAAGTAGGAGGCCACTATGTTAGTAGTGGGCGTGGTGGGCCCGCTCATGGGCTTCTTGGCTGTGGGCATGCCTGCTTGTGGCAAAGCGACTGCCTTGTAGGCTAGGGGGATGATTCTCAGAATCAACCCCCTAGCCTACTAGGGGGCCGCTCTACCCCAGGAGGGCACACCCATCCACAGAATCAGCCCCTGGCCTGCCAAGGGACTGGGGACAAATGAAAAAATAAATAATTTTTTCTAAGGAATGGATTTTTTTTTGTTCCCTATATGAACTTAACATCCAACTTGTCATGGGGGTTGATGTGAATGTTTCTAGTATTTTTTCATTTTTAGATTTTGTTTTGTTTTGTTAGTTTACTTAATCTATTGGTTTTTTTGTAATTTACTAATTTATATATATGTGTATTTTTTTTGCAGGAAAATGGAATGAAAGAAGATTTCTGTGAATCTTTCTAGACCAAAGATTGTTAAACTAGAGGTGTACCCTCAAAAAATATTGTTGAACGAACCAAACCTGAGCTAATAACTACAAATCAATCAAGTGCCTCAAAGGATAAGAAGTTGATTTCTTACTGGAAGAAATCACAATAAGTGAAGAATACAAACAATCTATGGTATGTGAAAGATAGAGAAGGCGAACAACATCTGCAGATATATCTATATGTTGATATCCATAACAATAGTGTAAGTTATGAGGTGCTGGGATAAGTAATAGACATGTGTTTGATACCGGACACTGAAGTTTTTTATGTACTTAGAAAACCACCCAAGTCACATGACAAGATTGGATATTAGTTTGCATTGTCAATGTATGACCCGATAAATGAGTCTACAAAGATGTGTAAACAAATCATAAATGAGATTGCACAAGATATCATAAGTATTGTTATTTATATTTATGTGTTTTGCATTATTATAACTTTATCATTATATCTTTTA
>Ga0181465_100303_pt1 | contig 18084 bp, 15 predicted proteins | sample InSIn3gowninarea_FD_119076 | JGI IMG/M metagenome (GOLD analysis project Ga0181465, IMG submission 119076) | Clean room microbial communities from NASA Spacecraft Assembly Facility at Jet Propulsion Laboratory, Pasadena, California, USA -... ... | reverse complement strand
GCATAAAGAACTCGTAACTGCTGGCCTTCTGCCTCTGTGATATGGGGAGGTTTAAGAGCGTATTCTGATACTGTAGCTACATCTGCTTGACCCCGCAGAACTGCTTGCAATGCCCCACTATAGTTATCACCATAGCTAACTTGACCGAAGAAACTGTCTAAGCGATCGCGGTTTGGCACTAACCCTTGCTTCACCAGTTCGCCCACTGGGAAAATAAACCCCGATCCCGAAGTGGGAGAAGTGAAGGCAATTTTTTTGCCTTGCAGTTGTTCAAGAGCTTGCTTCGGATTGGATTCACTCTTCAAGGGACTATTATTAGGCACGACAAAAACCGATTTATAGGTATATCCGCCAGAGTAATTCGGACGCACCTCAGCTAGATATAAACGCGCATTTGCTAATTGTTCGGCTTTCAATGCTGGACGGCTGCTCAAGAAAGCAACATCAACTCGATCTGCTCTCAAAGCTTCAACCGCTGCTGTATCATCTGATACCAACGCTTCTACTGGCATTTTCAACTCGCGGGAGAGCAACTGTGCTACAGCATCAGCTTTTCTTTGCATATCGGTAGCATCTGCACGACTAGGAAAAGCGATTTTTAAAGTAGTTTTAGCCGCCTCTTGGGTAGGCTTGCCTTGTTTCTGATGATTAGTGGTGGGGCTGGCGACTGCCTGCGTAGCTGTAGTGGTGATGTTAAAACTACTCAGTGCCAAGAAAGCCATACTAGCGCCAAGCACTACCTGTTTGCTCACACCCATGAGTAATTCTCCCTTAATAAAAACTTTCATTACTTTTGAGAATAAATATCGATAGTTACTTATATATCATGGAACTGTTGCACACAGTGGAAGTAATTCTGTTTGGGCTGAGCGATCGCGCTTTTGGTCACAGATTAGGTGAATGCAAGATTTAAGCTTAGTAGCAGGCTATTGGGAAGCCGCATATACTTGGAAACGAAAATTAATCCTCCGAATTGCAGCAAAAACATTCGGTTAAGAGTGAACGCTATGGGGTTAAATAAAGCTAAACAAGGTAGTTGGATACAGACACTGATAGCGGTCGCCCTGATATTAACTAGCACTGGTCTAGTTGCAAGTGGTATTTGGGTAAGTATTCAGCTATTTATTAATCCGAATGCTGTTAGCTGGATGAATAAGTTCTTGCCAAAGTCAGCGCAAATTCCAGTAGTAAACCCAGAATACGTCAAAAACTTGACACAAATTAGAACAAAAATTCAAAAGCTAGGAAAAATTCCAGGTGAACCGATACCTTTGCAAACTAATGCTGATACTTTGCAGCCGAAATCTCTACTCATACCAGTGCTAAATCAGCGATCGAATTGCCGCAAAAACTGCCAAGCAGATGTAGAATTAAGGCTTTACCAACTTGCAAGGGTCGCTCAGCCAGCAGCAGAAACTTATTATCAATTAGTTGACCAAATTCCAATCGAAGGACTAGATGAGGCGTTGGCAATCTCCCCCTTAGTACGGGAGGAAGTGACAGATAATGATTCCAATCTTCCCCTACCGTTGACTGAACTGCATCGCTTTACAGATAAAACACCCACAAAGGGGATTTGGCTTTACCTGATGGGACGAAAGATGCAAGGCGTTAACGCGATCGCCTATGGTCAAATCCTTTACTATAATCCTAATTCTGGGCTGAGTTTACTCTCGCCTTGGACGAGTACTACTGGAGTAGTTCCGCAATGGCGACAGGTGACTGGTAGTAAATCCCTAGAGTTATTTATTGATGAAACAGTTGACTTGGAACCACATTTCCGGGTTTACCAAGTCAAAACTACACAGTCTGACCAAAATCAGATTCAGCTAGAGGAGATTTCGCTACAAAAACCAGCTTTAAAGATTCGTGCCTATCAAAATGCTATCTTTCTTGCCCGTAATGGCTTATGGTCGCCTGCTTTAAAGTTATTGCAATCGATTAAGCAGCAACGACAACAACAGCGAGAAAGTTGGTCAGGCGAGGCACAAGCCCAAATGGATCTGATTCGGTTGTACGCAAAGTTTACTAGTAATCAAGCTGGGCAAACTTGGGCAACTCCCAGTCAACAAGTATTAGCTTACTTGATTGATGGTCGTTGGGAAGAAGCTAGGCAAGTGTTTCAAGCTTCTTCTGAAGATTCTCAAGAAGTTGTGGCAATGCTTCGGGCTGAGGAGGAGCGGTTGTGGAACCGGGTGGACGCGGCGTTGCAGGTGAATCCAAATCAACCGGAAGTACAAGCTTGGAAGGCGCAGATTTTAGCAGCAAGATCGGTGAAAAGATAATGCTAATTCACAATTTACAATTGAGAGTAGAATAATTTACTCCAATCTAATTAAAATTGTTACAGCTACAACAAAATTACACCCTTAGTATTATCAACCCCTGTAGTTTTTTCATCTAAAAAACCAGGAGTTTATAAAACTTTATCAAAACAGTTGTAAATTGTGAATTTTTTAGTTGACTGTTAACTTTTAACTGCTAACAGCCAGCATGAGCTTTTTCTCCTCAAATAGAATTGAAGATTCTTCGCTATCGATTGTTCGCCATACCGTTGCTAGTGGTAGCTAGACGTTGCTGTTTTAACCTTTGCAGTTGCAGCAACAGCGATTCAATCTCAGCTTCTAGATGCAGAAACTTTACTTGCTGATCTATTTGGTATGGTGGTTTTTTCAACTCATTCGCGCTTGGGCGGTCGAGCGTAGCCGATTTTTCACTCACCAAAGGGCGATCGCTTACTAAAACTTGGGAACGAGACATACTAGAGGAACTGGTTGACATTTGTAACTCAGTAGTAATTTTTGCCTACTCACACCAATTTACATTCTATACTCATTTAGTAGTTGAGTTCAAACTTTTGTGTCGGTTTGAAAAGTGGCAGCATAAAATTTAGCATGGTGGAGCAGCAATCGTCAGGGTAGACTAAAAATGTGAAAGCCTAAATCTGCCTTGTGCAAGATTGCCTGTTTGTGTAAAAGTTAACGCAATTTACAAAACCGTGACTCTGAGCTTGTCTGCTGCAACATCCAATCGACAAATCTGGCCTGGACTGATAGAAGCTTATCGGCAATATTTGCCAGTGACCGAAACAACGCCAGTCCTGACTCTCCAAGAGGGTAATACTCCCCTGATCCCGGTTCCGGCGATCGCCAGCCGGATCGGCAGACAGGTGCGCGTCTTAGTAAAATACGACGGTCTTAACCCGACGGGAAGCTTCAAAGACCGGGGAATGACAATGGCAATCTCCAAGGCAAAAGAAGCGGGTGCCAAGGCAGTCATTTGTGCCAGTACGGGTAATACTTCAGCATCGGCAGCAGCCTATGCAAGACGTGGTGGAATGCGCGCTTTTGTACTGATCCCTGAAGGCTATGTGGCGCTGGGTAAGTTAGCACAAGCGTTGCTGTATGGTGCAGAAGTACTGGCAATTAAAGGTAATTTTGACCGCGCCTTGGAAATTGTGCGGGAAATGGCGAATACCTATCCAGTTACTTTGGTCAATTCAGTTAACCCTTATCGGTTGGAAGGCCAAAAAACTGCGGCGTTCGAGATTGTCGAGGCGCTGGGTAACGCACCAGAATGGCTGTGCATCCCAGTGGGTAATGCTGGCAATATTACTGCTTATTGGATGGGATTTTGCCAATATCATGCTGAGCTTAAGTGCGATCGCTTGCCCCGGATGATGGGATTTCAAGCAGTAGGAGCATCTCCCTTGATTACGGGTAAGCCAGTAACTAATCCAGAGACGATCGCAACAGCAATTCGGATTGGCAATCCCGCCAACTGGGAACGAGCGATCGCTGTGCGATCGGCAAGTCAGGGAGAATTCCACGCCCTCACTGATGAAGAAATTTTGGCAGCATATCAAATTTTGGCATCTGAAGAAGGAATTTTCTGCGAACCTGCTAGTGCTGCTTCCGTCGCTGGAATGTTGAAAGTGAAAGATCAAATTCCCAATGGAGCAACGGTAGTTTGTGTCCTCACTGGCAATGGACTTAAAGATCCAGATACAGCAATTAAATACAGTCAAAGCTCATTCAAGCAGGGGATAGAGCCGAATTTAACAGCAGTAGCTGAGGCAATGGGGTTTTAATTGGATTGTTATTTGTCATTTATTATTAGTCATTTGATAGTTAACAGTGGTTAGTTGTTAGTTGAAATTAACAACTAACCACTGACCAATGACTAACGACTAATGACCAATGACTAATTATGCTATCTACTCGCTTTATTCGGTTTTTTCGTCATCTCAACTGGCTGACGCTGAAGAAAACAGTTGCTCGTGTTGGTAAACGCAGGCTGCCAGGACTATCAGCAGAAATTGCTTATAATGCCATGTTGTCGTTGTTTCCAGCTATTCTGGCTATTCTGACGGCGATCGGCTTATTTGAGGAATCCTTGCAACCAATCTTCAAACGTATAGCGGTGCAGCTTAGTCAAGTCGCACCTGATGAGGCAATGGTTCTGATTCGGAATTTCGCCAAACAAATTACTCACACACAAAACACAGGTTTATTTTCTATCAGTTTTTTAGTAGCGATTTGGGTGGCTTCTGGTGCACTCAGTACCGCTATGACTGCCCTCGATCAAATTCATCAAATCCCAATAAAACAAAGACGACCATTCTGGAAAGCTAAGCTTGTTTCGTTAGGGTTAACCATCGGTACGATTCTGCTGTTGGTGACGGCTTCTTTCTTAGTCTTGCTCAGTGACTTGATTTTACAATTTTTTGCGCGTGAAAGTGGTTTTTATTTAGTATTAACCATTTGGAGACTGTTGAGCTGGCCTTTGGCTCTAATGATTGTTGCCGCCGCCTTTGCCTTTATCTATCGCTATGGGCCGAGCCACTGGGATTCTGGGACACCAATGATGCCAGGAGCAGTTTTGGCAGCTGTTTCGTGGGCGATTGCCTCTGGTATATTTCGGCTATATGTAGCCAGTTTCGGTAACTTTAACCAAGCTTATGGGGCGGTTGGGGCTGTGATTATTTTAATGCTTTGGCTGTATTTGAGCGCCTTGGTTGTCCTGGTAGGCGATCAGTTGAATGTGACTGTGGGCGAGGCAATGCGATCGCGCTCTAACTCTGCTTTGATAGAAGCTAAGGGCGCTTAAGAGATCTGGGGAACTGGGGGATAAAAATAACTCACCAGGCTTGTAGTAAATCTTGCTACAGGTACAGCACAAATTCAGGTTAACTATGTTTGGATTGGCAGTAAAAGACCTTAGATTAATGTACAAGTAGTAATATTATCGATGTCTGAGACTGGATGTGACAAAGCACCCCAAGTTTACTTCTATACAACGCCTGCGAAAACTCAGTCGCTTGCTCGATAATGCGATCGCTATTCCAGGTACGAAGTTTCGGATTGGACTCGATCCGATTATTGGCTTGATCCCCGGCGCAGGTGATTTTATTGGCACGGCGCTTTCTGCTTATATCGTAATCGAAGCGGCGCGGCTGGGATTGCCTAAACAGACTTTGGGGAAGATGGTTTACAACATCGTGTTGGAAAGTGTCGTTGGTGCTGTTCCCATCGTGGGAGACTGGTTTGATTTTGCTTGGAAAGCTAATGTTAAGAATATTGAACTGCTGGAATCACATTTAGGTGTTGCTCAGGAAAGTCAGAAGGCTTCTCGGTGGTTCATCTTGCTGCTGGTAGTTGGGTTATTCATGCTTTGTATAGGCTTAGTGTCTTTGAGTGTGCTACTAATTAGACTGCTCTTAAATGCAGTGAGTAGCTAATTGAGGTAGTGGCGGAAAAAATGCAGGACTGGTGGAAAGAAACATTTCCTAAAGGGAGACAAACTTTAACAATTATTGATGCCAACGGTCATCCAGTTTCAATCGCCTATGGTGAGAAAGGAACAGGAAAGCCGCTGTTTTTAATTCATGGAATTGGTAGTTGGAGTTACAACTGGCGACACAGCGTAGAACCTTTATCAAAACACTTTCGAGTGATTTGCTTTGATGCTAAAGGTTATGGGTTTTCTGACAAACCTCTGCGCCCTGAAAGACACGATCACCAATTGATTGAATTAGAGCGAATTATCAGCGCTCTATGTGACGAACCTGCTGTTGTGGTAGCAGAATCTTTAGGAGCTTTAATCAGTTTAGGAGTAGCTTTGGCTTATCCTAAGTTATTAGCGCGGTTGGTAGTGGTGAATGTGCCAATTTTTCCCGAACAGTTACCTCATTGGGGAATGTTGATGCTCTCCCAAATGCCATTAGATGCAATACAAGCAATTGATAATACTCGATTTACCTATTGGTTTGCACCATTGGTACGGGAAATTATGCGGACAGAGCGGCGATCGGTATTATTCGATCCTTCTATCCTAACAGACGAAGATATCTACTGGATCAGTTACCCGTTTATTGAATTTCCTGGGACTGTGACGAAAGTAGCCGAAGACTTACAAATAGCAGCGTCGGAAATTGAGCGATTACAAGCAAAAAAACCGAATTTAATCGCTAAAATTCAAAATCATTTGAGTGGAATTAAGTGTCCGACTCTGATTTTGTGGGGCGAACAAGATAGTTGGTATCCGCCTAGTGATGGGGAAAAATTGCTCAAGCTTATTCCTAAGTCTCAATTAAAAATTATTCCCAACTGCGGTCATGATGCTTCCGCAGGTGGTTCAAAAGCAGTCAACGCAGCAGTGCTTGATTTTCTTCAAGATACTAATTTTATTACTGCTGCTGTGAACGAGCAATTATAACTTGATGAAATTATTATTTCAATTGCCAAGTGCTAGGTGGGCATTGCCCAACTCTTAGCATTTCAGTAGCCCGGCATTGCCCACCTACATACTAATCCTACGCGATCGCAGTAAAAAAAAGTCCGCCGCAGCGGACTAGAGACAAGACAGGTTTTGAAGCTAATTCTAGAACCTAAAAGTGGTTCTCAGTGTACCTACGTAGATGTTGTCGTTGTTTTCGTTGTGTTCTGGATTGAACAGCACGACCACACCAGGAGTGATTTCGATATTGTCTGTAATTGGGAAACGGTAGAGCGCTTCTAAATGATAGGTAGTGTCTCTATCTTGGCGAACGGTACCTGTAGCAAAGTCATTGCTTCCAGCTCTTGGTGGTTGACCAAAGATCAAACCGAGTACGCTACCTTCTTTACCGAAGTCCTGTAAAGCCAAAGTTGCTGCCCAGTTCCAAATTTCGGCAGAATCTCCTGTGGTTACGTTAGCAACTCCTGTTCCATCCTCTGCTAAGGCGTATGTCAAACCGCCCCAACCAGAAATAGTTAATTTTTCTCCAAGCTTGAAGCTTCCTTGCACACCATAGTGATTTGCCGAAGTAGCTACATTACCGAAAGGTGAGTTGGCATAAGTACTGCCTACGCCACCAAGAACGCTGACAGTATTAGGATTGCCAGCAACCGTCAAGTCAGGGTCTGCACTATTATCGTAAGTGTGAGCGTAGGTCAGTCCCAAATTGATGTTGTCATTGGGACGGAAAGCTAGCTGAGCAAGGGCTGTATAATCCCCATTGAAAAGTCCGAAGTTCTGGTTGGGGTTCTCAGCATTTGCTGCTAAGTAACCTAAAGACAAGCCTATTTTACCTTTGGGGTTCAGATTGACTGTTAATCCGGCACCACCAGTGCCTTGGCGGTAGATGGGGTTGAAGCGCCCAAAGCGGGAAATTGCACCCCGACCGCTGCTTTCAAAAGCGGGGTTGAAGGTGTAGACGTTGTCGTTGAATTCAACGTTGTCAAAGTCTACTTTGACTTCAGCGATATCTCCCAGAGGGAAACGATAGAAGAAGTCATCCAGTAAAACGTCGTTTGCTTCATCACCGTCGAATGCCAGACGGGTCATATTTGTACCCGTGCGGGTAGTACCAAATGGAGTGACATTTCGGGCTTGCAAACGAGTTCTGAGTAAGTCTTTACCAGTAAAACTGGTATCAAAGTTAAGACGTGCTCTGTCAGCCAGAACTGTGTTTACATTTTCATCTGGAGCATTATCAGCATTAGGAGTTGGCTGACCTGGAGCAGCAGGAGAAGAGGGAACAGCTATTCTGTCAGCAAACACATCAGAAACAGCCGCAATTACTTCCCCAGTTAGTTTGGTGGTGGTGGAGAATTGATTTGCTTCTAATTCAGCCGTGCGGGCTTCCAAGGAATCAACTCGACCGCGTAAAGTGGCTACTTCTGCGGAAAATTCTTCTTGCAGGCGCTGTAAAGTTGCTAAGTCTTCTTTACGTACTCCGTCAGCGCCTCCTGTGGCAATCAGTTCGTTCACCCGGTCTAAACAAGCATTCAAACCAGCAGCAAATTCATAGCGGGTCAAAGCTCTGTTACCACGAAACGTGCCGTCGGGATAACCAGCAATACAGCCGTAGCGCTCTACTAGGGATTGCAATGCTTGGAATGCCCAATCAGTAGGTTGCACATCCGACAGTTGAGAAACAGATGTCACCTGAGCCATTGTATTAGCTGGTGCTGGCTCAGATAGCTGGGAAACCGATGTTTCCCCTACTGGTGCTGTGGTAGGTGCAGCTTGGGCGCGGCTTGATACTACTACGGTAGCAGCTAGTAAGATTGGACTTATTTTTAGAGTATTCCAGAATAGTTTAGACATACGTTTGTTCTCACTCACACCAAAGTTTTTAACTCTGTTGAAATTGCTTTCAAGCAATTTACTCACACTCTTTTATTTTTGCACTAATTTAGCTAAATTTGTCACCGTAATTGCACTACTTTAGTTACACTACGATCGCAATTTCAGCTAAACATTCACAACTCAACTCACTTTTGTTGGCAAAAGAATTATCCGCCGTTGATGCCTTTGCAGCATTCCTTCTTCTTCAAACTGCTGTAACATCCGAGTTACCGATACTCGTGTTGTATTAATTACTTCTGCCATTTCCTGGTGAGTCACTCCTATATCTATTAATTTTCCTCTATCTACGTCCCGACCAAACTTTTGACTCAACCAGATTAAAAACTGCCACAATCTCAGAGAAACTGGCTTGCGATGGATAATACTGAGTAGTTCCTCAGATTGTTGTATATGTGACAACATCGAATCTATCGTTTGATGCCACAACTGGGGTGAGATGATGCTTGTCTCTACACTTGTCAAGCACTCAATTTGATATGGTATGACCCGCGATAGAGGTTGACCGACAATATCACCCGTTCCCCAATATCCTAGTGTGATTAGTGTTCCTTGTTCGCTCCAGGTGACAGTACGAACTGCGCCCCGTTCAATTCGCCATAAGACGTTTTCTTTGGGCGGAATTAGATCGTGGCGACTAAATATCCGTCCAGGTAAGGGAGGAAGTAGGTTGAGAATTGGTGTAGAAATTGTCATATATATAAGACCTTTGGTTATGCAATTGAACTGTTATTTATATCTACGGTGATGTAAATTAAAGTTTGCTAATTACTAGCAAATTTTTTTACCCGTGACGGTAACGTTGAATAGCAACCACACTGGGTTTAGGTGGAGCATTATTGCTCTTATCGGGCCAATTGGAGCCGACAGGAACAGAGCGAATTTGCGGAAATTTTTCGCCTTCGGTAGTAGTGATAGTTACTTCGGAAGTTTCTATTGCTCGATCGCGGCGAATTCCATGCCCTTCTCCGGGGTGCTGAATTGAGAGAAACATCGTTTGCTCGTCTGTCGTAAAGCAAGGGCCGGTAGTTTCACACTCCATTGGCCCGATGCCAAATAAATACGCTTTTCCGGCGTTGGCTCCACTCGTGGGAATATACCAAATAGAGTTATTGCCAAATACACGGTCTTTGCCGCTGGTCATATCGGTGACTACCCACAGACCGCCATTGCGATCGACTAACAAGTTGTCTGGGTTAGAAAAACCCGCTCCCCCCTCTGCTGGCTTTCCTCCCATTGCTAGGATCTGCCAGCGGAAAGTTAGGGCGGCTGGTTCATTACCATCTTCTGTTAAGTGCATTACCCAACCGTGTTCGTAGGGTGTTTCACCTTTGGTCCCAGTGAAGATTCTCTTGTCTGGTCCCCCTTCCTTGCCGTTAGCGCCAGAGGTAAAGCTAATATATAGTGAACCATCAGGCGCTATTTCTGTATCTTCTGGAGCCGTAGGTGTTGCCCCTATGGCATTAGCAGCGTAGTGAGCGTCGATTAGAATTGCCCCTTGTTTTTCTTCGTCGTTGCCCAGGTAAAGGTCGCCCAGATTTTTGTATTGCTGTTTGAATTGTTGAATTTGTCGATCGCTTGTAGCTTCAAAATCACCACCTGTTGGAGATTTTTTCCCTTTGGGTAGTCTCAGCAGGTTGCCTTCGATGTAACTGGGTGAGTCTGGATCGATCGCAGTGTCTGCTTTAAGGGCAATCCAGCTACCAGTACCATCAGAATTGAATTTGGCAGCATAGAGCGTGCCATTTTGCAACAATTGGGAATTAGTTTTGTCTTTGGGATCGCGAACTCGATCGCGGCTGACAAATTTATAAACGTGTCCACCCGTGCGATCGCACCCCGAATAAAAAGCTAGTTGCTTACCTGCTGCTACACTTACACCCACTGCTTCATGACGATAGCGTCCTAGCCAAGTATGTTTAGTACCATAATCATTTGGGTTAGCTGGATCGACTTCGACAATCCAACCATATTTATTCCCCGCCAGACCAAATACATTACCTTGACCGAGTAATTCTCCTTCATCAAGTGCAAAAGCTAGTACGCTTGGGCTGAAAGCTGTACCATCAGCATACACTGCTTCTGGAACTTGGTTTTGAAAGTTTTCTTCTGCACTTAGCACCGTTCCCCAAGGAGTTGTTCCCCCAGCACAGTTAGCAAATGTACCAATGATGCTATCGCCTAGCCCATCAATGTAACCTTGTCCCTGCTGTTTGCGAAACACTGTGGCGGCGGGTCCAGTTACCTTCAGATATCGTCCATCTTCTAAACCAGAAATGCCACTAATGCGCCGTTCTGCTGGCGAAGGTGTGCGTTCCCATTTTCCTTCTGGTGTTTGACGAATTGCGATCGTTCCTATTCCCTGATCTAGCAGCGCTGCTTGACAAATTTCTCGAATTTGCGCTTTTAAGAAGTCATTTTCTGGCAAAGCATAAGCATCGATTTTAGATTTTCTTCCACTAGTTTGAGCATTGCGCTGCTTAATTGCTGACTGCACTTGTTTAAAAGGTAGTGACTTACCAATTACCTGCTCGTAGGTCTGCATCCAGGGGTAAGTGCTAATATACTCAAAGTTGATTGTCAGATACCCCCGATCCTTTCCGTTTGCTATAAACGAAAGATAGTCATTGTTGTAACCAAAACGAGAATCGCCTACTTTGTCACCCCAAGCTGCTATCAATTCGTAATAAAAACCTTCTGGCAACAACAAGTCATCAACTACTTCATACTTACTGTATTGCTCTAATTGTTGCTCTGGTGCGATCGCAGACGTTTCTAGTGGAAGTGGACCTTTAATTGATTTAAATGCAAAAGATGGCTCTGATTTGGCTGCTGTCTGTGCCGTTGGATTAATAAACGGCATCGGGTACTTTTTGCCACGAGTAGACATAGCGAGTGCAACTGCACCCGCACCCCCTGCCAAGAACAACAAGAAATTCCGGCGCTTGAGCTTCATTAGTAATCTATGGTCATTGGTCATTGGTTATTAACACAGGGCAAATGACAAATGACAAATGTCAAAAAACTAATAGCTTTGACAGTCTGATAGTAAAGCTATTAGTTTAAGAACAGGTAAGGATTGATTAAAATTTGACTGCGATCAAGAGCGTTGCCCTGTAACAATGTATGCTACTCGTTGACCAATATTAGTGGCATGATCTGCCATCCGTTCTAGATGACGAATCACTAACACTAGCAAAAGAATTGGTTCCACCACACCTTTGATATCTCGTTCTGTAGCTAGGGTATGGTAAAGCTGGTCGTAAGCAGTGTCTACAGCATCGTCCAGCCGCTTCACTGCTATTCCCGCCTGCGCGTCCAAGTCAGCCAATGCCACCAGGCTGGCTGCAAGCATTGCTTGAGCGTGATGAGACATCACTTCAATCTGCGGTACACAGGAATGGGGTGGATAGGGAAAAAGTTTAATCGCAATTTCAGCTAAATCCTCGGCATAATCTCCAATCCTTTCCAAGTCTCGCACCAACTGCATAAACGCACTTAACAAGCGTAAATCTTGCGCCACTGGTGCTTCTAAAGTCAACAGTGCTGCACATTCCATCTCGATTTGACGGTAGAATAGATCGATTTGTTTGTCCATTAAAGGCAGTTCCTCAGCAGCTACCAAATTCCGCGCAAATAGTGCTTGGTGGCTGACACGAAACGATTGCTCGACCAAAGCACCCATACGGAGAATATCCCGTTCTAGGCGTTTGAGGCGGCGTTCAAAATGGGCGCGATTGGAATGAGAATTGGAAATAATAGAATTCACTCTTAGCAATTCTTTTAATTGAATTAATATAAAACTTGTCCAATATAATGTTACTCAACAAAAATTGTCAGCTATTTACATCTGTCATAAGGTAGGAAGTTCAACTTGTAGCCAAGCGCCGCCAGTTTCTGGATGGTTCATGGCTTTGACTGCACCGCCGTGAGCTAGGACAATCTGCCGGACGATCGCTAAGCCCAAGCCACTACCTGTAGTTACTGGGGTGGCGGTTGAATCGCTCAAAGACGCAGAAGATTTTGTTCTGGCTGCATCTCCCCGATAAAGTCTTTCAAATACGTGCGGTAAGTCCGCAGCTGGAAAACCAGGGCCAGAGTCAATAATGTTTATCTGCACCTGCTTGCGGTTAGTTTCAGTACCACTCAAGTTGACTATAACGCGGATAGTTCCTTGAAAAGGGCTATATTTGATACTGTTATGGAGTAAATTTAGAAACACTTGGGTCAGGCGCGACTTATCTGCTTTAAGCCACACAGTTTCTAGACTAGAATAGCTCAGACTCAACTGTTGAGGTTGCGCCAAAGGCTCCAAAGTTTGCCAAACAGATTCGATTAGCGATCGCAATTCTACAGATTGACAATTCAGTTGTCGGCTGGGGTGTGTTTCCAACTGAGAGAGTTCTAACCAGCTTTGCACTAGGTAAATCAGGCGATCGATTTCAGGTAAAAGGCGGTCAAACCACTGACGCAAGGGAGACTCTAACTGCTGCTGCAAAGTTTCTACTACTAATCGGATCGAAGTCAGGGGTGTTCTAAGTTCGTGCGCTAAGTCAGAAATTAGGCGATCGCGCGCTTGAGTAAGATCGATTAACGGTTGCTGATTTTCTAGAAATACACCGACTTGTCCCTCTGGTAAAGGCAAGCTAACTGCTTTTAAACTCAGTGCTTTGAGTCCGCTAAGCGCTGCCGCATCTGCACTTGCTGGATGAAAAACCCATTCTTTCACCTCTGGTTGCTGCCATTCTCGCGTTCGATCGATCAAAGAGTCAAGTTCATAAGAGCGCACCAACTCCAATAGCAACCGCACTTGTCCAGGCTCCCACCTAGCTAAGCCCAAAAGTTGCTGCGCTTGCTGATTGCACCATAAAATTTGATTTTCGTCATCGACTTGCAAGTATCCGACTGGTGCGACTTTCAGTAGTTCTTGCCAGGTTTTTAGCTCGGAATGCAACTCTTCGCACTCCTGCTGTTGCTGAATAATTTCTCGTCGCAAGCGAGGCAGAGTCGATAAAGAAACTTCCTCGCCGTCGCTGGGCAACAACCGAAGTAAATGCCGCAATTTCTTCTGGAATTGGGTATACTGCCACAACCAAAGCCCAATTCCTATCCCCAGTCCCAGAAAAAACGCTAGCAGAGTCATTTAGATAAAGGATGAAGGATGAAGGATGTACGCTTCGGCGTTCCCGAAGGGTAGGATAAATTAATTACTAATCTAACCTCTCACCTCTCACCTCTACCCAAATCGATAACCAAACCCGCGCACAGTTACAAGGTACTCTGGATGACTTGGGTCTTTCTCTAATTTTTCCCTTAACCAGCGGATATGAACGTCAACGGTTTTACTATCCCCAACGAAATCTGTTCCCCAGACTTGATCGAGCAACTGTTCGCGCGACCAAACCCGACGGGGATAGGTCATGAATAGCTCTAGCAGCCGGAACTCCTTGGGCGAAAGGTTAGCCTCCTCTCCTCGCACCTTAACGCGGCACTCTTGAGGATAAAGACTGACATCCTTAAACTGTAGAATTGGTACTTGAGGCAAACTGCCCAACCGTTGACGACGCAATAATGCACGACAACGCGCGATTAACTCCCGCATACTAAAGGGTTTAGTGAGGTAGTCGTCGGCTCCTACTTCCAACCCTAAGACGCGATCGGTTTCACTCCCCTTAGCGCTAAGAATTAATATTGGTACTGGATTTCCTTGATGACGTAAAAAGCGGCAAATATCTAAACCATTGATTTGGGGAAGCATTAAATCCAGTATTACTAAGTCGAAGGGAAACTCGCCGAAAGCAGGCTCAGCACTTTGGAGCAAAGTAAGAGCAGATCTTCCATCAGCAGCGGTGGCGATCGCAAAACCTTCCGCCTCCAAAGCCATTACGAGCATTTCCCGAATTAGATTTTCATCTTCTACCACCAAAACGCGGCTCATCTGCCCGATTTCCACTTTGGGAGGACTTTTGGTTAATTCACGAGTAAACATTTATGACAACGCTGTTTGTCTGTTCTAGCATCATTATTATCCGATCGGATGACACCCAAACCTACCGGATAGCAGATATGAAATTTAGATGTGTCCCTATCTTGACAATATCCCATCACGGTGGTTTATTTCTTGTAGTACAAAAATACTAATTAGAACTGGTTGCTCTAACAATCTGTCCTTTGTTATTTGTCCTTTGTTCAACACCAATGACGAATGACGAATGACCAATATGTTTTCAGTATTTCCAACACCCTGAAATAACTGAGTTGAAGGCTACTTTAGCATTAATGAGGGTATAGCTTCGCGCGCATTTTTAACTCAGCTAATTATTACATATCATCACATATTTAAGGAGTTCAAGCATGAACAAATTTGCTGTCTTTGACTGCAAATAACAGATCGTGTTAGCATTTAAACGAATTATTGCTGAAAGAAAAAAGCTTGAACTAAAAATAGCAACCCGACAAGAGGAAGCAGAAAAGGAAAAAACAAACAAATTCTGGTAACTGCTTCTACTTACACGGTAGATAGTATTGTTAAAGGTCTAGCAGCTCTGCAATTATAATTTGGCAGTATCGTTACTGGACTATCACAAAAGTTAGCCAGAGAAAATTCTAACCTAGACGAACTCAAGCTAGCTCTATAAGGTGAAACTCAACACTTACAGGAATTACAGCAAATAAGAGTAATAGCAGACACTCTAGATATTTTAAATCGAGTACACAAAGAAAAATTAAAAACATTGGAGCAGGACGCTAACAACCTGAAGGAAGGACTAGAAAAAGAAAGAAATCAAACGCGAAAGCACCTGTGTCACTTAGGGTAATCTTAGGCAATCTAAGGCGAACAGCCAGGTGTGGAACTTACAACTCCAGCAGTCAAGAGAGCAACAGGAGCATATGCAAAATACATCACACAGCGAATCCGGTGATATTTTCGAGCGGCTTATGGCAATAAACGAAGAGGCTCAGACGAACGCACATTACGAAACTGCATACCATGTACTGACTGCCGCTTCGCACTATGCCAACGATACTGGCGACGAACAGCGGCTCGAAAGAGTGCAACAGGCAGCGAAAGCACAACGAGACTGGATTGACTGCCATGCACCGGAACACCGAATGTCAACGCAGTCAAGTAGTAAAAACCACACTACAAATTTGTACGATATGCTGATACGTCAGGCATCAGCGCAGATTTTGATCTTACAACAGAAACAGCGCCGAGAAAGCACTAAGAATTTGCCTTGGTTTGGAGATACCAGTAGAGAGATTTCCTAATCGGTATTAATTTCAATACCGATAGATGTTACGAGTAAGTGAAATATTTGTCTTCGTTACTAATGAGCAGCGTTTACTACAGTTACAAGGACTCGTATATTGGAAGCACCATCGCAGAGACATTAGGAGTTGGATGCTCCCGCAAAGTTTAACATGGATGATTCAATAGCCACAGATGCGATCGCTTTCTCTGATTTTCTCACAGTAGATATGCGAGTTGGTCAAATCCTTGAAGTAACAGAAAACCCCAAGGCAAAAAAACCAGCATACGTGCTGAACATTGACTTTGGCGAACTTGGACACAAAACCAGTTCTGCCCAAATTACTCAAAACTACTCGAAAGAAGAGTTGTTAGGAAAACAAATAGTTGCTGTCGTCAATTTTCCCCCCAAACGGGTAGCTGGTGTCAAATCAGAGGTATTGGTACTAGCTGGCGTATGTCAAGTGCGTGGAACGGTACTAGTCGAACCAAACCTAACCGTAGAAAACGGCACTCGCATTCAGTAGAGTAATTTCCCCTTTCCTTGCAGCGAGAGCAGCACGAGCAGTCATAATTCAAAATCTATGGCTCCAAAATCTAAAATTCCCTCGCCCCTAGTTTGACAGCTTGTCGTTTGACATTAACAGCGGCTGCATTGAAAATAAATACTTTATAGCTTATAGGCTGTTCTCAGAACAAGCTGATGGAATTAGACTTTAAGCGCATCTATAGAAGGTTTCCTGCTTAGCGTCACATTTGCTAGATTGTTGCAATTAATTTTCAATAAGCTTATACTTCTTTTCATCACAATTCAGCATTGGCAAGTTGTTTCTAAACCTAGGTGCTATGGCTTTCTCAACTGAAACTCCAACCCTATCCGCTAATTTGAAGCAGCGTACCTTTAGCCGTAACGATGTAATTCCGCTGCATCCGAATGTCTTACTGCGAATTAAGCGGGGTGTTGTCCGTACCTTAACTTGGAGTGAAGAGGGAACAGCAGCTGCACTAGGATATTGGGGCGTGGGAGATGTGGTAGGTCAACCTTTATCCTGTGTCCAACCCTATCAAATTGAGTGCTTGAGTATTGTTGAAGCTAGCTACATCCCTATACCTGAATGGGAACACGCATTAGATGCTATTTTCCGCCACATTCAACAAACTGAAGAACTACTTTGGATTGTTCGCCAAGCCAGTACTCACGCTCGTTTGCTACAAATGTTAATGTGGTTAGCCCGCAAGTTTGCCTGTAACGTCGAGCAAGGACAGTTAATCGATTTGCGACTAACTCATCAGGAACTTGCAGAAGTCATTGGTACAACACGGGTAACGGTGACGCGGCTACTCTCTCAGTTCGAGCGAGAAGGAATTATTTATCGTCCTCGGCGTAATTTTATTGTTTTAAATTCTTGTATCTAGGAAACACAAGTGCAGATTTAACAGTGGGACGTTTGCAGCAATGTCATTGGCTGTAAAGACAAAACTAATGGTTTTAGGCGTTGGATGTGTCGGTGAGAAAGCTACGCAAATAGTAGGCGCACGCTCAATTTGCAATAAACCTAAGATTTTAATGATAATCTATCGCAAGAATGATTCAACTAGTCGATCGCATATGAGACGTTAGACTTGCGCTGAATTATTCGAGGAAAGTAGAAAAATGGTTGTACTGGACGATACCAAGCGTAGCGCGATCGCTACCGAACTAGCAGATCTCAAAGCACTGCAACAGTTACTTATTGCTAATGAAGAAAAATTAATTCCTGCTGTCAGTAGCGATAAAGAAATTAGCGATCGCCTCAATGACTTTCTTAGAGATGACAGAGAAAATCTGAGTGCGATCGAGGGTGTGATTGCTAAATTTGGTGATGGTTCTGTCCAGCCAAGAGATACGATCGGGCAGTACATCGAGCAAGTGAAGCGCCTGATGGACGGTAACGAGCTAACGTTATATCAAAAAGTCTCTGCTCACGAACGAATCAAGCACCAAACCGTGATGACTGGCTTGATTATCCACAAAGCATCTCAAGTCACGGGTGATGATGTCAAAGAAGCGATCGGACCACTCAACCAAGTTAACTTTCTCAATCGCGCCCATCAAGAGCAATTGAAAGGCATTCTAGAAGTTTTGGGAACGCGCGAACTTACAGGCAAAGACCCAGATCAGGGCGTTTGGGCAAGAACTCAAGATGCTGTCGCCGCTTTAA
>Ga0181465_100302_pt1 | contig 18087 bp, 18 predicted proteins | sample InSIn3gowninarea_FD_119076 | JGI IMG/M metagenome (GOLD analysis project Ga0181465, IMG submission 119076) | Clean room microbial communities from NASA Spacecraft Assembly Facility at Jet Propulsion Laboratory, Pasadena, California, USA -... ... | reverse complement strand
TGCTTTATGGGTTCTCCTGTGGCGGAAGCTACGTCAATATGGGGTTCTATTGGCTGAAACGAGTGTAAAATAATCTTCCGTACCAATGTATCCAGTATTCATCGATTGAGCAAGTGCCAGGACACCGTCAAGATTACCGGGCCAGTTGCCACTGTAGGTGGGGACCTCAGAAGCACCTAAGCGTCTGACTTCATAACGCTGCGTCCATGACTTCCATTGTAATCGAACCACAGCGACCAGCAAGCAGACTGTAGTGGATGAGAGCCAGTATGGAAGAAAGCGAGTACATGTTGGTGTAAGGTTCTTGGTCAAGTTCAGGAACAGATAGAGGATAGAAGGCGGACCGAGTAGCGAGGGAAGGATGCGTAGGAGGTAGCGAAGCCCAGGTGTCATTTTTGCGTAGGCCAGCTGAGATAGCCATGGCCGTGTCTTTGTACGAAGACTTCCAATTGAATTCTCAGCCTGCAGCGTCGGCTAAGGGAGGCATATCCAGGCCAATTGATGGTTGTTGTGCTAACATGGGTTTCTTCTCATACTCTCCAACTTGCAAAGATGGCCTGGGATAAGAGCTGTGCTACAAGGGCGACACCACGAGAGAGATTTGCAAGCGAGGTGCGTGGTAGAACTGGTTGCAGAAGGTAGAGATTGTTTCAGCGACCATTAGTGTATGATAATGTGGTTGATGAGTAGTTATGCACACCTACATGTAGGAGCATCTCTCTTTCTTGATGAAGCCATTACAGCCGTGTGCATATATGATGACAGTGACGCGTCGTGGGGAGAGTGTATGAATTCTGATTTGACTTAGAAAAAATTGATCTGTTTCAGCATTCAGCTCATTTTCTGGATGTCTTTTCCTCACAACACACTTCGAAAAAAAGATATAGCAGAGCCATTTGATGATAGATTTAACCTATGAACATTATATACAGAATCTTGTCTTCAAATAAATACAATGTCAAAACTGGCAATATAGCTGGCTTTAATTCTCAGATGCAGCAGAATCCCCTGATTCAAATTGTCTTATACTTCTGATACAGTACATTAGGCATCTATTCCATTTGATTATGAGTTTACAGATCAAAATGTGAGCTTGCAGAGGAGGAATTTGCATACTTGTCTGGATATTTTGGTGACGGTGAGCCCCTTACTCATCACCTGACTTCGAGCTCACTAGATTTAACCAAGTCAAATCATAGATTCACAAATTAAAACACTCTCCCCACGACGCGTCACTGTCATCATATATGCACACAGCTGTAATATTGTGTAGGCTAACCTTCCACTTTCGTATTTCCATGCGGAGACTACAGAACGAGAATTCATTGTACGCTGATAGCAAAGAGAAATTACCATCAATTGCGTCACTGCATCCCGACTGACTCTTTGCCGCAGCCTGAGCAAGGTTTTGGAGCACGTGATGGCACCTGAAGCGGCAGTTGATCGTCAATTCGACTGCTTCCAGCAATTTACCAGAAGAGAAATGTGCAGAATCTTTCCAAGACGATAAACATGCAGGAAGTATATGTGAGTAGATGTGCTCTTTAATATACGCATGTGCTGACTGCCCACGATGTGATAGTAATCCGAAATATATTCTGCTGACTTTTGCGCAAACGTCCGGAGCTTGCGTGAATTGCTCGATAAATGGTGTCTCTCATGTGTCGCTGGCAGATGAACTGGTTGCCTCAAGCTTAAAGGGCCACGTAGGAAGAGAAATTGGCGCTCGTTAGAACAGGCCTTGTCAGCCGGTCCTTCCAGGCCTTGAGACAGCCTGGGGCTGAGGAAGTTGTAAGTTCAAGTCTTCTGCTGGTTCACGGCTTTTAATGATGCAGAAGCATCTATGTACCAGGACTGCATCGACTGCCATACTCGCAGTAGACGGTGTAGGACTCTGCTCGCTATCGAGCTGTAAAGATAAGGCGTTGGCAATTCTGCGAGAAGCGGGAGGACCGCCGTGATGCTGCACGATGGCTAGTGACCAGGATGGACACTTTCCTATATGACGGGGCGGAAATTCTATCGGACGTTCCCAGGTTACACTTGTATACAAGAGGAGCATCTAGGCGGACTGCAGGTGCTGTTGCAGAATTCTTCGAATTCATTGAAAGACAGAAGAAGAAGATGTCGGGCAGTTTGTGTGAGTAACACGTCCTTTTCTTCATCCGTGGTATGTACTAAAAGTGCCTACATGAGGTGAAGCACTCTCTTTTAGACTAAAGATGGAAGTGCTGTGAGGAGATTCTGGGGAGAGCGAGGAGTAAACTGGCCGTTGGTATCATTGATGGTGTTGAATTAACAGTGGACAAAGTGATCTAGCCACTCGTAGCGTAGCTGGCCCTAAGTAATGAAAGTAATAGGTATCAAACTTTGACCTGAAATATGTTACAACCTTCTAACGCCAAGTGCGATGGCTGGTAGGAAGGGACAAAGTTGAGACTTGTCCCACCTTTACGTTCTCATAATGTATCTGGAATCCCGCATATAGACTTCACTTCTCATTGTGATGTTTTCACTGACTGCTCCTTTTGGTGGCTTTTATCTTCCTGTTTTGCATTCACCGCTCCCACTCTTTATATTTTAGATAAAGGCCGCTTTATTCTTTCTCTCCTAAGCCATTCTATATAATTATTGTATAACCGAGTAAGTGCCGCATGTAGAAGGCGTGAAAGCAAAGTATTTGTTTAAGACACAGCTCATTCGGACCTCCCAACTATAGGTATCATCATCAAACATCAGATTAGGAAATTACTGGACTCGGCGAAGACACTGAATCTTGTTCCGCACTCCAACTGGCATTCTATGATAATCACGCGCGTTTTCTGCGCTAGCTCGACATCAATGAATAGAAACGATGTTGTAAGATGAAAGACCAGAAGAGAAATGATTCTCGGCATAGGAGAGTATACTTAGTGCTATACCGAGACTGACGTACATGTACATATACGCGAACATGTATCCGCTACTCTGTATGCATCAAATTCGAGGGTATCCGAAGATTAGACATTGACCGGTCGCGCTCTTCAAGAAAAGTGTTTATAGAGTTAAGGGTTTAAAGATTTCGCTCCTGTTTCTATCGCGCTTCTGCTGAATAAACTAGAGGTGATCGTGTGTTCAGTCGCATGAAATACCGCGAAATCCTTCTGACGTGAATACCTAAAGGCGTATAAGTTTTTATTATCAAAGGATGAATGGATGTCCCTCTCGATATATCTGAAGAAGGAGCGGATTCATTAGAGACGGATCAAAGGCCCGCAGTGGTCCGTGCTCACCAGAAAATTGCCTACTATGCGCGACGCAGACCAGGATAGGCCTTCCGTCCATCGTTTGATGCCACTCTCTTCATCACTGAAGACAAAGATGCACCGCTCCTGACCATATCGCGCTCTCTAGGTCATTCAGACGACGGGTAGTGCGAGGGATGAGACCCTGGCGAGCAGCGTGGATTAAGCGAAGGGCATCTCCAGTGGTTTCGACAAAGCCATGGAAAGGTTCAACCTTTGTGGAGGGTAATCGGGTAGTGAGCCATTGATATCTTGCAAGCAGACAGATAAGGTGGGTGGCAAGCTCTATGGTGTAGTTGAGACGAGAGCTTACAGCTCTTTCCATAAACATTGTCCGTCGTTGAACTTTTTTTTTCTGAGTGGATAGCCATCCGCTTACGTTATTTTTTTCACCCTCCGCTGCATCTTTCCACAGCGCTCACGCATTAGCCGGAATCGGAGTTCCATTCGGCTGTTTCGCCGGCGGCAGGTGAACAACACGCACCGGACAAGGTTTTCGAAAAGAGCTGTAAGAGGCTTAACAGAGCAAGCTAGGTGAGATACAGTGTGCTGAGAAGAGATCGCGATCTTAAGTATGTCACACAAGCACGTCCCCGTAGAAAGTGTGGTTCGGCAGCATATGCTTTATAAATTATAAGTATGTATGTAATGCTCGGAAGCAGGTGAGCATGAGAGGATCAAATTGCAATTGTAGCACGAGCCTGACGCACCTAGTAGCGGAGCCCCGCCCGCCGGACTCACTCACTAAATCCAATCATAGGCCCCATTATGACTTTACGATACGGCGCTACGCTCATATCCCCAAGCTTCTCTGTGATTATAGCTGCATCATCCACTTGGTGATATTACGTGTAGGCTTTAAGGAGAACGCCCTAAATGTGCCTCCGAGTCAATCGCACTACATTATGACTTAGAAGTTTTTCGATAACATCAGGACGAGGAAGGCGTCAGGCGGTGGGGTCATCGCATCGTGTATTTGGGGTCTCTTCCGCACGTCTGTGATGGAATAATGCCATCAATGATACTAGTACGAGCGCTGTGCATGTACATGTACTTCAGTATACGTAATCTTAAATTTTGGCTTACTCAGCACCGTGACATCCCGTCCACTGTTTGTAAGTTAACAGTGTGTAAGTACAACTTGAACCGTGTGAGTGCAAAACAGTTTACTGTAAACACGGCTTCGAAGATTTGCCGCTGACGAGCTGCAACTGCGACAGTGCGAGTACCAAGCATCCGGCTCCCCCCCCCTCTTTTCTCCGTTCAGTCACGGTAATGCAACAAAACAATTGTTTTTGCTTCTGCAATCAAACCAAGTTATGAACTTTCATCATTATCGAATTGTGAGCGGGCATGTTAGCGACAGCAGTTGCATATTCATCTCGGAAGTATTCCGCATAAATATGCCGCACTTTCGTATGCTCCGCCAGGCCACCTTGACCAATCTACGACATATCTCCGACCCACGGCTCCGCCCTTATCAGCAGGTCTAACACAGTTTGGCATCGAATCGCCGCCAGTAGACTGCAACTTTCAATCAAATAAAGGAGCGTGCCTAATCAAGGAAATTCAAACACGAATGTTCACATGCACCTAGAAATCCAAGTACACCAAAGTCCACTACAAAGAACTTTCTGACAGCGAAGGACCTGCCCCGCGACTTAAGCAAGGAGATTACGCCACATACACATGGCTTCACACTGCTCCCAGATATCATTCATATTGTTAAAGGCGATGCCGATGCTACGATATTAGATACACGAGGCCGTAGCTTCGTTGCGATGTCCCGGGCACAGACTGACTAGCACCGTGGTAGTTTAAGAACGCGGCTTCATACTCCCAGCATCGATCCCCAGCCCTCATTCGAACATTCCTCTGTTCTACCCTTGCTCGGATCTTTCTCCGCCTCGCTACGTCTCCAGGTTTACCCTTTCTTAGGTCACATTTTACCTCATTCCTCACCTCCATACTCAATTTTCTCCATATTCAAGATGTCTGAATCCATAGACTTGGGCTTCCGGTGGTACTTTTTCAGTGACTTACCAGCTTTGTCAATTACTAATGCTCAGTTTTAGGCTTGATGGTACTAGTGTTTTGCATACGCTCTCTCATGGCATCAATTTTGAGAAACATCGCAGACATATCTGTTAAACTCGCGAGAAGTCCACCGAGTGAACCTATGCTACTTACAATCACTGCAGACATTAAAAAAGAATATAGGATCGAGAAAACGAGGGATAGGACAATTCGTCGGGATTCGACTGAGAGAATGTAAGCGCTCACTTAGCCTCTAAGTCTGCTTTTCTTGAAATATTGCAACAGACAGTGCAATAGAACACACAGAGTTGTCATCGACCTGTACAAAATCGTTAACAAGTGGAGCTATCAGAAAGAGAAAAAGAAAATCTTGTCAATGACGGTACCGCTGGATAACAACCAGCTTTACACGGAAATTACACATCCCAGTAGGTGCAAATTCTCTCTACACGTAGTAAATCTGAGGTTTTATCACTATTCATAAGACGACAATGATGAACCGTCTGTTACGTTGATCTTTGCGTATTCACGTGGAGGTGAGACTTACCTCTCATATACGAGCTTCTCTACTCAACTCACTTGCAGGAAGTCTGAGAGATCAGGTAGAAAGTGCACGCCGGGTTACAGTGGAACAAAAAGCAATTCTGGACAAAATTCAGAGCGTTCACAGGTTCTTTCAACATCTTGAGCAATTATGCAATTCTGTAAAAGAGGCGAGTAAAGCAACAGTCGGACCATCCTCTTCACCACTAACAATTGTCTCAGGTTCACCAGTTTATCGAAGCAGGTTGCAGTGCACTCTTATTGATTTATAAGGTATAAAAGCTTTTCATCCCTAGTGTTTTTGTCAGCTGACTTATCGTCGTAGCTTTGCGAGAAGCAAAAGAACTGCCGTGACGCGGCACGAAGCCTGGTGGGGGAGATGGACGATCTCCTGAATTACGGCATCGAAGAACTCTCAGGACTACTCAAGGAGAACTCAAATACCAGATTTGCATTCCAAACAATAATCGATGTGATTACTGATATCTCCGAGTTTATCTCCAAAGAGAATAAAGGAGCGGTCAGAACGCTCATTCGTAAGCTGCTAAAAAGTATTGTGTGATCTGGTACTGAGGTAGTGCGTGTCCATAGGCGATGCCTTCTCGTCAGGCTATGAATCGAAGATAGAGGAGCTGCGAGAAAGGTTCAGGAGAGCAAAGGAAGGCTTGAAGGATAGCATTTTTTATGGTCTATGGGAGTTAGCACTGGACAGCAGTGAGTTCGCCACTATCTTATCTACCTGTCGCCCCTGACGCTCGTGTCAGATCTCAAGAATGACTTGGAATATGTCAAAACCGCGTACTATCAGCGTGGTCAAGGATGTCTCCCTGGCACGCGCGTGAAGTTGCTATCGGGCATTGACACGTGGGTACGAGACCCCTTAGCGGAGACTACAGCCTGGATACGCGGATATGCAGGCTCCGGTTAAACGCGCTTTATTAAACAGCGTAGCAAGAAACCTGGAGAAGGCGTATATCCCTTTCACCGTTTTCAAGTGCAAACGAGACGACGCAGAACGTTCGGATGTTCAGCGCATCTTGCCGACTATCTGTTATGACCTCACGCGGTTTTTCGGCGACTACCGTGGTGCGATCTCTGAGCTTGTCAAAAGGCCGGAAGGCCGTTCGATCACCACCGGGGATGTCGCGACTCAGATGGAACTGCTCTTTGGCAAATCTCCGTCATATAAAATGATTTGTCGGGCGGGTGGGCACCGGCCTCCTGTCCATGTTATCCTCATCGACGCACTGGACGAGTGCAAGGACGTTCGCGAGCGAAGTGTTCTAGCCGGGCGTATGCGAGATTTGGCAAATGATGTACCTTGGATCAAAGTCATAATCACTAGCCGCCCCGAGTCAGACATCGCCGACGTTCTTGGTGACATGACCCACCCTATACGTCGTATTAACATCAACGACGAAAAATGGGATACATCTACCGACATCCACCGTTTCATTGAGGCGCGGTCGGAGACGCTCAAGCTTGACCTTTCATCTATCCAAGTCAAACATTTTCAAGAAAGAGCTAGTGGTCTGTTTGTTTGGTGTACTACAGCATTCAAGTACATCGAACAGAGTAAAAGAGCTAAGAGCGACGTCATCAATGAAATCCTTGGCTCCTCTTTACCACGGGCTGAGATGAGAGACAACCCATTTGATTCACTTTACGCGCTATATCAACGCGTTCTTGATTCTGCCGTTTCGCTACCAGGGGAGAAGTCGAATATGGAGTTAATTCTCGGCATTATCTATGTCGCATCGTCACGCCAACCTCTGTCGTCAGACGCTATCGCAGATATCCTGTATCCAGATGAACACGAAGATATGAAGACATTTGTGAAGAATATAATCGAGTCACTTTCTGCGATCGTCTACGTTGCAGAAGGAACGAGCAGCGTCCGCACGTGCCATCCATCTGTACTCGACTTCGTAGCAAAGCTTCTGACCAGGGACACTACAATGGATAAATCCCCACTCAAAACTTTCTCAATCACAACAGAAGGAATACACGGGCGCGTATTTAAAGGATGTTTTGCAGTGATGAACCACCGATTGCGATTCAACCTCTGCGAGCTTGAAAATTCATTCCTGATGAACTCAGATGTACCTGATTTACCCGCCCGTATTGAGCGAAATATCTCTGAGGCTCTGCGATACGGGATTCTTTTCTGGATGTCCCATCTGGAGCAGTCTGAATCGAAGGAAAGCGCGGGTCAAATTCTTGCTTTTCTGAATTCGCATATGGTCTTATTTTGGTTTGAAAGTCTTAGCCTACTTGACGTCATTGACCGAGGCATCGTTGCGCTCCAAGACTGCTCACAGTTTTTTACTGTATGTCCATCCTGCGCAAAAATTCATTAGGACTAACAACTATTCTCCAGGTTGATGGGGGTATCGTGGCGTTAGCAAACGATTGGGAACGGTTCCTATTAGCATACGGAGATGCAGCAAAGAGCACTCCTCATCTCTATCTATCCGCGTTGTCATGGATTCCGCGCAGTTCTCTTCTGTGGGGTATTGTCTCCGCTTCCTTCTCTTCTGTGCTACCTATGATTTCGAACATACCAGAGGCAAGGAAGAATGAAAGATGGTCGGAAAATGTCTGTACGACCGTGCACAGTGTGGCTTACTCTGCGGATGGTCACTTATTTGCTGCTGGAGGGGGCGACGGTAAAATCAGATTCTGGGAGGCACGATCAGGGAAAAGGGCAGGAGAACCGATCGTGTCCGAAAGCTATATTCGGTGCATTGCCTTTTCCTCCGATAATCGCTGGCTTGCGTCTGGGCACGATGACTACAAAATTCGACTCTGGGACCTCCACGCAGAGTCGACTGATACAAGGGTCTTGGAGGGTCACACTGGTTACGTTTTTTCTGTCGCATTTTCGTCGAATGGAAAACGACTTGTTTCTGGTTCAGATGACACATCTATAAGGATCTGGAATGTCGAGTTAGGCACAGCCATTGGAACTCCCTTCACAGGACATAAGGGTTACATCACTTGCGTCACATTCTTTGCCGACGACACCCGCATCGTCTCCTATTCACCTTGGGATGGCACAGTGCGCATATGGAATTTAGAAACAGGCGAGCAGATTAGAGAACCACTGCAAGCGAACGGGAGGTCTGTTGCGTGTTCTCAGGATGGGAGGTTCATTGCCTCCGGCTGCACTGGCAAGCGTGGGGCTATTAGACTTTGGGACGCAGCGACACACGAACATATCGGGGATCCATTCGCTGGCCATGTTGGCAACTTTTCTGTCTTCTATGTATGCTTCTCTGTCGATAGTAAATACGTCGCGTTATGTTCTGAAGATCAAACTATACGAGTCTGGTGCGTCTCAACGCGCTCGTTGGTCTGCGAACTGAGAGGACACACTAAATCCATCAACGCCCTCGCTTTTTCACCGGATGGACGGAATATACTATCAGGCTCTTATGATGGCATAGTCAGAGTTTGGGACATCAACGACACTGCACCAGACGAGCAACCATCCGTAGGAAAAGCAGGCCGAGTGCTATGTATTTCGTACCTTTCCTGGAGCAATCTCATTGTGTCTGGCTCGAGCGACGGCAAGATTTACCTTTGGGACACGCATTCCGGTGCAGCGCTCGGAAATCCACTGCAAGGTCATACAGATCAAGTCAATTCGTTAGCGGTTTCCAACGACGGTCAGTGGTTTGTGTCGGGATCTCGCGATAAGACCCTTCGATTTTGGGACCTTGCTTCTGGGTCAACATTGGGCGAACGAATGTTTGGCCATACTGGCGGAGTCAACTCTGTCGCCGTCTCGCCAGACAACCGGTTCATTGCTTCTGCTTCAAGCGACAATACTGTGCGTCTCTGGAGCGTAGCGGTACTCAACCTGGTAATGGTTCTCAAGGGCCACACGCCCGTTACCTCCGTGACGTTCTCGGTCGATGGAAAGAAGATAATCTCTGGAAATGAGGACTCGACAATCTGTTTCTGGGATACTCATACGGGAAAGACTATTAGAGAACCTCTAAAAGTTGGTGGTGGCACCGTTGAGGTCGTGGCTGTGTCTTCAGACGGGAAATGTTTTGCATCAGTCGGCAAATATAGCTCCATACGGATCGGGAGTATGACAACGCTCGAAGTGATTCACTCGTTCACAGGTTACGTCACTTACGTGTCATGTTCTTATCCATTTAGTGCCATGTTTTCGCCCAACAGCGAGTACTTTATCTCTGGCCCGCATGGGGGCTCGATTGTAATCTTGGACGTTCAGACCGGCGAAGCCGTAGGAGATGCACTATACAATTACATGTCGGATCCTATTGAAGGCCCCATTGCACTTTCTCTTAACGGGTACGAATTTGCGACAGGATCAACAGACGGGTTTATATGTGTCTGGGATATGCGTACCCGTACTAACCTTAACTTGTATAAAAAAGGCGATATACATCTAGACAACTCCGAGCTTGACGAGAAGCTCCGCGTTCGTTGGACTGAAGGCAGGGCACTCATGAACAAGCACGACAGCTGGGTTCGAGACAGCGAGGGCCTGATTTTGTGGGTTCCTTGGCAGTATCGTGACGACATCAGTGTTCCGACTAAATTGGTGATTGGCCCTCCGGAACCACTAACGGTGAGGCCAGAGGTGGATTATCGAAAATTGCTCAAGTATAGCGGGACGCGGTGGATCGACATCTACGACAGAGGACAGAGTAGTGCTCGCTAGTGTTGCGATTAGACTAGTGGAGTTGTTGCGTCATGTATCATTTCCTCTGCTCATAAATGGATACTATTTACATATTCATTGTAATCTTGTAATCAAAGGTTCCTTGTTTCCGTAATACCTTTCGTGCATATTCTATTCTTTCAGTAGGGAAAAGGGCCTTTTAGTAGCTTATCTGATGTCATGTATTGTAGCGCGCTGGTGCCAACTTTTATTCGCGTGGAATGGATTCAGCTGACCGTCACTCAACTTGTATCGACTCCATATTTTCTTCTTTCCTTGAACGAGAAAATAATGTATTAGACGGGATGAGGGAATACAGTATACTTGATGCAAATCAAGAAGGAAAGAAAGGATGTATGAGAGGCGAGAGAGAATAGTAGGCGAGCCTGGAAGCAATTTAATATACACGCAAGAGAAAGAGAGAGCAAGAAAGACGTATCAACGCGAGCAGCCAGTGGGAATGCTAAAATGATAAGCAACTGCGGCCCTGTCCGCCCGCCAACTCAACATGTGGGACGCAAGGCTTGTTATGAAGGCAATTTGGTGCATCGACGACTCCACACAGGAGCGCGTTTCACGACCCGCAATAGGCGACTTGAAGTCCTATTTCATTTATTCGTACTTGTTGCTTTACGCGTACTGAACTCGCGATGATTGGCAGCTAGACAAGGTAAACATACCATCTAGTTGAGCGCTTCAAGTCTTAAACGATATTTCAGACTGAGGGTATAGGTAGACTCTTCATGTCGATTGTTCTCTTCTCGCCTGAAATGGATTTCGCACAAGGGCGCAGGATGTGAGCGTCGGTAGCGATCGATGGAGACGACCATGTCGATGAGAAACTGCAGAGTCAAAAGTGGAAGGGTATCGTGAGATAGGCTTTTTGAACCGACCGATACGGTGGTTTGGCACGGAATACACTCCATAAGGCAAGCTTTCCGCAGGAGGGGCCATTCTACAAGTTGAAGTTGAGGATGCTGATGCTGTCTTCGACGCCAACGTCAGGCGTGCAGTCGATTTATATTTAGCGTATGGGATGATGTTACAAGTATATCTGCCTACTTGAGTGGCGGCGGGCGGGCCAGCCGGCCGGCGGCGGCGGGCCATCACAAATTTCTGCATTCAATTGTATCAAATTGTATGGCCATATTAGCACAGGTCCGGTTAGACAATGATTGCAGTCATCTCATATGATAATTTTGTGAAGATTTTGTGTGATTTTACAGATTTTATTGACATAAAATGAATACAATAACAACAAAATGATTTTATTTCAATATATTCAAAAATCTGTCTATAAAATCGAGTGCAGGTTTTTGAGATGTTCAACTCGAAAAATACGAAGATAAAGCCAAACGCGGAGAAGTTCAGCATGGAGAATAAGGAAAATAGCACAACACAAAGACACCATTTCTTTTTGAAAGGCCCCGCCAGCCATGGCCAATCGAGTGCGATCTTGCCCAATAGCAACGAGTGAATGCCGGATCCAAGAGTCATCCGCATTCGATACGTTCGATTGTGTTTCTATCAAGGGTACGATGCAGCAACGTTGGCCATGGTCGGATCTGAGTCCAGTGGAAGAGACGGCGGGGGCATCGACATTTACTGTACATGTATATCCACGAAGAAAAAAGGCCATAGTCAATCTTTTCGAGTTTAAAGAAAAGGGTGACTTGGGAAAGGAGAGTGGTAAGTGTCTGTAAAGATACCAAGTTGTACACGGACTTGGAATAGGACTAATCGAGGTATGCACAAGCGAGTGGATGGCTCAGAGGTGTGTGCGGCGATAAGCCTAATGTAAGAGAAAGAGACTTAGCTGTGTCCTTTCAAGTCCCAAAAGAGATAACAATCCCTTCTTGCTATCCATTCTACCTGGACTTGGACTGTATCTTTATGTGGAGACTCGGAGGTGTTGAAGTTGCAATTCATCTTGAATTCATCGGTGCTGTAATGGATGACAATGCACATACTCAGGCTTCAATTTATAGGCGTGGTGGACGAACTTCAGACACATGGGTTGATAAGACTTGGGGGCGGCCACGTAGAAATTTAGACAACGAGGTCATCAATTCATCGCTTGCGAGACCGAAGTCTGTGTACGTCATCATTTTTTTTTTCGCTTATGCAATCACGTGGACTGTTCAGACTCGGACGTGAACTGTTGGCGTCGACTTGGGAGTCGGAGTTGGGACCCCACTAAGTAAGTTAGTTCGATCGTTTTGTGAGAAAAATAGTTCGCGCAGAATAAAATTAACATATGCTCACTAGAGTGCTCATTAACTCTCTACCTTTCTTTTGCCTCTGGAGCTCGGCTTGTAGTTCTTTGAGCTTCAAGTTGTGGCGACGCCGCATGTGCTACGCAAGCAGATGACTCAGATGTTGACACCCTGTAAGGACAGCACAGTAACGAAGATACGACACGTCTACAGCAATAAAGTCCTCGGAAAGATATCAATGTCGAGTAGCGCGACAAAGAACTTGGAGAACGCATTTGTCGCTCTCTAGGCGATGTCTGCGCTAGTTTTAGCATAGACGCATGGGACATCAGCTACATCGGTTACATCAGGATATCTGCTACGTCGGCACATCAGCTACATCGAACATCGGCACAAGGGAACACAGGATGCAAGATACGAGGACGCCAGAGTCTCTTTCTCTCTTTGGAATTGATAGCGACAGTTCTATCTTTGATAACTCAATGAACCCCGAAATAAATTGAGTGCGCATATATGTACGTGTGCATGTGCTTTGCAACACTGTACCCTTTAGAACTCGAGACTTGGAACTTCTGGCTCTCGGCCTTCAAGTTGGGAGGGAGGGGGGAAGCGCTTCTGTGTCTGGGTACGGAACTGGAAGAGGACCAGGCGCCCTGTGTGTTCAAATGACGACGTGCACGCGTTGTACTAGGACAATTTGATTACGTGTAGAGAGCGAGTGTAGCACTGTAGCACTGTCTGTACAAGTGTCGCCTCGGTAAAGCGTGTCAAGCCTGAGGTGTCTTGGGGTCCATAGCAGTAAAAGCATAGCTATCGTCCGGAAACTCGGCACGCGTTCGCGAGACCAGGCATAGGATCAGCGCCTGTCCCCATGCTCCTCAGCTAAAGAAGTTTTCTTTTTCCAGAGAAAATCCCGCTAATCAGCTGATCCAGTCCAATTCGTTACGCGATGCGAGGAGATGGAATGAAACGTAGGGGAGGGAGCGCGTGCCAGTGACGTGTCATTCGCACTTGGCGGAGTAAAGCGGCTAGGCTGAGTCGTTTTTTTTCCCTTATGTTTGGGCGTTGTTGAAGACACTATACACCGGGAGCCGAAGACAAGAAGGAAAAAGGAGTTGAGAACATAGGTACGTGTAGAGAGTTAGCCAAGTTGTTGGCGGCGTTTGTACTGGACATGGGTGTGATGATGGTACCCTTCTCTTTCTTGATGAAGCCCTCAGGTGATCTGATCTTACTCTAGAGTTGTCTTTCTATGATAGACCGGACAACAAGACCTTATTGTACATCAAAAAATATTAGTGTCATTTACTGAGCGGCGCTGGCTGTGAAAATATCCCCAAAGATTCAAAGAAGAAAGTCGTGGGTTGGAACACGTGACCGGCAATGTAGAGGTTGCCGATAATACCCGACCCGCTGATCCCCAGCTGAAATTTCTGCTCAACTGTTGAGCTCATTCCTCTAACCCTCTTTTCCTCTCTACCCTCTCTATAAAGGGAACTTGCAAGGACTTCTCTTCTGACAGCTGTCAGAATAAAGACAACACAAAACTCTATGTACCAATAAAACAAGACAAAGATACAAGAAAAGATGCTCTCGAAAGCCTATACTCGCCCTCTCTCTGTTGTTTCTGTTTCGCGGAAGACCCTCTTGCTTGTCCCAGTTCCAGGTCGGAGTAACTCAGCCTGTTACACAACATCCCCTCCTAGTCACAGTCAAAACCATAATCACAATCACACCCATAGCCATAATCATAATGACCAGAACCGGAACAGAACACACGGCGGAGGAAGACACGTCAAGAGCTCTCATGCACTCACCGCAGCCTTCACCGCTTCATTCGCTGCATTCGTCATGGGTGCACTCTACCCGCCAGACACATTCACCCTTCTCTCCCCGCGCCCCGCTCCTCCACCTCCAGACCCTATGCACCCCGCCTCCCTCGCTTACACCGCTGAACTCGAAGAGCAACTTCAGAATTTGCCTGTTCTCGCCGAGCTGCGTAAAACGCAAGGGGAGGAAGGGGAATGGTACGAAACGAGACCGTATGTGAAGTACCCGGAGGCGCAGAGGGTGAACTCGTTGACGGCGGGCGCGTTGAGGGGACCGGGGAAGTTGGCGCTGCACCCGTTGCTGAGGGTGAGGAGGGACGAGAGTGAGTCGGTTGCGGTGATGCACTTGGGGAGGGGACTGTGTGGGCATGATGGGATTATCCATGGGGGACTGATTGCGACGGTGTTGGATGAGTCGTTGGGTCGGTTGGTAAGTGTTTAGAGAGAGGGGGTTTGGGATGGAATGAGATGGCTGACCCTTTGAATAATACCTATGTTAGGCGATTATGAATACGGAGGAGAAAGTTGCTGTGACGGCTACGTTGACGGTGGATTACAAGGCGCCTACACGTGCGGACCAGGTACGTTCCGTTTTTATTTTTTGAAAATTCGGTTTCGTAACACCACTTACTCAACGCTTCTTTTTTTTTCTCTTCTGTTCCTCTATCTTCAATTTCTCGTTTGCTCTCTCGTTGAATTGCAATTCTCTCGACTCAAATCAACTCGACTTGGACTCAATTCGACCCAACTTATCTTAACCAACTCGGTTCAACTCCAACTCGCCTTTCTTCCTTCATCAACTCTGTATTCTTATGTATACTCGTATGAACACACAACACACAAAAGTTCGTCGTCGTCCGATGCAAAGTAACCGAAATCAAAGGCCGGAGGGTGTATGTCGAGGGTCGTCTGGAGGATACGAAGGGGACGTTGTTGGCTACTGCGAAGTACGTCTTTTTCTTGAGCGTTTTCTTTCCCGGTCTTCTAACCCCCCCCCCCCCCCCCTTCAACGATTTTATTCTGTCCTGTCTTATCATTCCATCCTTTAAATCCGAAATTGTCTGAATTGTCTGAATTGTTTGAATTGTTTGAATTGCCCGAATTGTTGAACCGCTGACTTGCGATGACTGACTTTCGATTTGTGCTGTAATAGGGGTTTGTTCGTCCAGCCAAAGTACGCAAAGCTGTTGAACGTTAAGCCGATACGCGAGGCGATTGGCGAGCCTCCTTCGCCTCTTTCTTCTTCTCCATCTTCTGCTTCTTCTCCTTCGCCGCCGCCGTCTTCTTGATAGGGATGGGAGTAAGTGGGAGCGCGACCGGGCAAGGGATGGGAGCGTGAATGGATCATGGATTATGGATTATGGGGTGTTCGATTTTTGGTTGTTTAGAGAAGGAAGAGTGAGTTTGGGGTTTTAGAGGAGTTTGTTAAATATTGTATTGTATGTTCTTTTGGTTTTTAGTAATGGGATAGCTTGCATCGTGTAGAAGTCATGAAGAATGATGAAGTCTTTTTCTGAGCCTTGAAAGGCACGTTACTTAGGCTTGGGATCTGGGTCTTTGAAAAACATTAGGACAGGAAATATTCGCCCTAGCTTCTGCCAGGGGAAGACGAAGGAGGAAGATAAGCGTCCCCAATTGGGAAGTCCGGGGGAGGGAGGGAGGAGGGAGGAGAGGTATCGTTGAAACTTTTGAAAATGGGCTCGACTTCTGCTTCTTCTTCTGAAGTAACCCAGCTCATTTCTTCCAAAGTACATGTAGCTAAGTCAAGATTGGTATCGGTATCGGTATTGGCGTTGTTGTTTGTATCGGTGAAGGAAAAGGAAGAGGGAAAGGGACGAGGGTAAGGATGAGGACTCGAGACGAGGGTATTAATGACTAGAAATTCGATATTAGGGAAGTCTGTGGGAATATTTTCGAACTTGACTTGGCTCTGGGCGTGCGTGCGTGCGTCATACTATGATACCTGCATGGTACGTGTACGTGTATGTGTATACGATACGAACTCCTGAATACCATGCTAGCGGTTTGCTTTGCTTTTTCTTTCGCTCAACAGATCAAAATCAGTTGAGTCTTTCTTCTAGAGTGCCAATGAAGAGTCCACAGCGAGAAGCGAGGATACTCAAAACACACGTATCAGATTGATAACCACATTGTATGCCAATGTCATGTTCCAGCTTCCCCACCTCCGAGTCTCTACTAGTAATAGTAGATAATGATAGTCAAATGGACAGCTTATTACATGTAGTGTCCCGGCGACCGTTTTCCTACTATTCTTTTCCCTTGGACTCGGATACGGACATAATCATCGTAGCTGTTTTAGTTACGAATCTTTGGAATGTCATGCGAGAGGGATGCCTCCAGTTCCGAGTTTTACCCTCTTGTGTCAGACAGAAACTCAAGCACGAGCCCATCGAGGCTTCCGGCGTCCGCATTTGCGTCCAAAAGTGTTTTTCGATCCTATCAGTCACGGTCATGCGATTCGACTCGGAGTCGGAGTCAGTACATCATGATCAGTAAATGGTTTCCCGGAATCAAGAATACTACATGTACATGTAGAACTAGCAATCTTCACCCTTTTCGTCTGAAACTTCCCATGTTGGAATTGAGCAAAGCGTAGTACAAGTTTTCTCACTGGAATGGGAGACCACATGAGAACAAGGACTTGCAAAACTCGCAATCTAACGCCAATCTGGACAACTTGAACCCCGAATTCCGTAAATGCAAAGGTGGCCTTGTCCATATACATAAACTCATCACAACTCCAAGCCGTAGACACCATAAGGATTGAGAGAATAATGGCCTCTCGTCGCCAACCCGTTCCTGGTAGTTCGCGATCCCAAGCCCCTCTGACTCAAGGTTCTGCGAACGCGAGGCAATCGCAATCTCAATCGTCCTCATCTTCGCGGGACAGGCCAAGCAGGGTGATCCCTGGCGGGTTACCGCCCCCTCCTACTACAAGGGCTCCTCAGGCTCCCGGTGGACACGGGTCTCAGACTCAGGCTTGTGCTTCAAACCAAGAGGAGCAACTTGAACTCGGAGGAGCAAGGTATACGGAGCCAGTATCTCAACACGAGGATTTCATGAAGCAAGGCATGGTGGAATGCGGACATTGTGGGTATTATAATCTGATTCAAGACCCGAAGCCTGCGGGACCCGGAAACCATCCTAGGACGATACCTTGTAAAGGCTCGGGGTGCACGGCGGAGGTACGGGTGGAGGAGGCGCATGATAGGATTGCTTTGCGGAGGATGAAGAAGAGGGGCATAACGCCGGCTTTGATGGAGGAGCAAACGATGGCTACTGAGAGCTTACAAGCTCAGAAAGCTAAACACACTCAGAGAATACAGAGGGACGATATAGCGAGGATGAGAAGCGTGGGTGGGCCGAGTAATCAGACTCGGAGGCCCGGGATAGCTCGGAATCGATAGGAATGATAAGACAGGACAGAATAAAATCGTTGAAGGGGGGGGGGGGGG
>Ga0181465_100301_pt1 | contig 18095 bp, 15 predicted proteins | sample InSIn3gowninarea_FD_119076 | JGI IMG/M metagenome (GOLD analysis project Ga0181465, IMG submission 119076) | Clean room microbial communities from NASA Spacecraft Assembly Facility at Jet Propulsion Laboratory, Pasadena, California, USA -... ... | reverse complement strand
TCTAATACTTTTTACACATACAAGGAGGAAATATCTCAATGGCTTACCAACCAAAGTCTTATCGCAAATTTTTAGCTGGTGCAGCAGCAGTAGCTGTAGTGGCTCCAGTAGTAGCACCTGCTGCTTTAGCAGCAACAAGTTTTTCAGACGTAGAAGGAACTCGCTACGTTGAAGCAGTTTCAGCTTTATCTAAAGATGGAATCGTTAAAGGAAATTTAGACGGAACTTTCGCACCATACTCAGACATTACTCGTGGAGAAGCATCAATTATCGTTGCTCGTGCACTTGGTCTACTTGATGGTAAAAACATTCCGGCTAACCCATTCTCTGATGTAGGAGAAAAAAGTGCAGCATATGAAGCAATTGCTAAATTATCTGCTGCTGGAATCGTAGGCGGATTTGATGCTGATACATTTGGTCCATATGACAAAATTACTCGTGGACAAATGGCTAAAATTCTTACTGAAGCACTTGGTCTTGAATTAGGTGACGGCAAAACTACATTTACAGATGTTAGCACTACTGGAACATTTGCAAAACATGTTGATGCAATTGTCGAAGCTGGTATCGCAAGCGGAAAAGAAGATGGAACTTTCGGTTATAGCGAAAACATTCTTCGTGGTGACTTTGCTGTAATGGTTAATAATGCTTTAAATCTTGATGTTGCACCTGCAGTTAAGAGTGTAAGTGCGATTAACGCTAAGCAAGTTGTTGTTAATTTCAACTCAGCATTAGAAGGTACAAGTGCTACATTAACAAATGATGCAACTGATGTTGCTAACTATACTTTAGATGGAACTCCTGCTACATCTGCTGTTCTATCTGCTGACAAAAAATCTGTTACATTAACATTTGATGGTGGCATAGAAGAAGAAGACCAAGTATTAGTAGTTAACCCTGTTGCTACTACTACAAAGGACAAAGCTGGTGCAGTTGTAAATACAGTTAAGTACAGCAAAATCTTAACTTACACTGATACAGTTGCTCCAACAGTAGTTTCTACTTCATATGCAAGTGGTGTAATTACTGTTCAATTCTCTGAAGAAATTGGTACTAAACCATCTGTAGTACGTGTAAATGGTGTACCAGTCACTGGTGATATTGATATCGATACAGAAGATGCAACTAAAGTTACTATTAACGTTGCTGGTTTAGCTGCTGGTTCAACTAATAGCTTATACATTGCTGGTGCAAAAGATACAGCTGAAGTAGCTAATGAAATTGCACTTTACAACGGAACTGTAATTGTTCCAACTGCTGATAATGGTAAACCACAAATCACAGGTGTAACTGTAACTGGTCAAAATACAGCAAAAGTTACTTTAAGTGAAGCTATTACTAGTACAACTATTGAAGCTAAACTTCAAAAGGGTGCTGTAATCTCTGATGTAACATTAAATAAAGACCTTACAGATGCTACTGGAAAGACTTACCTACTTTCAGTTGACCTAAACGGAGCAACTGCTGGTGATGGAATCTTCGCTGGTATTTCTACAAGTGAAACATTCAGCTTATTATTTGCTGATGAAGCTTTAGTTGACTTAACTGGTAATAAGAGTGCTGAATTTATCACAAACGTAACATTTGTTAAGGATACTAATGCTCCTGCTTTAGTTAAATCTGAAGTTCTAACTGACAAGACTAAAGTTGCATTTTCATTCGACGAAGCTCTAACAGTTAACGGTTCAGATGCAAGCATCGTTGTTAAGAATTCTGATGGAGTAAAAATCAACGTTGTTGACGGTGAAACTGCTCTTAACAGTTCAGACAGCAAAGTTTACGAAGTTGACTTCGTAACTGGTGCTACTGCAATTGCTTCTGGTGCTTACACAGTTACAATCCCAGCTGGATTCTTCCAAGATACTTATGGAAACAAATCTGCTGCTGTAACTCAAACATTTACAGTTGGAACAGCTTCTTCTACTGACACTGTTAAGCCAGTAGCTCAAGTAAGCAATGCTTCTGCTGCAAATACATTCTCAGTTGCATACTATAATGGAGATGGAGCTCTTGAAGAAGTTACGTCTTCTGCACTAAATGTAGCTAACTACAAGTTAGATGGTAAAGCTCTACCAGCTGGAACAGAAATCTACTTCACTAGCACAGCTAAGAACACAGTAGAAATCGTTCTTCCTGAAGGTTCTGTAAACATTGGTAACCAAACAGCTGGTGCTAGTGCAGTTCTAACTGTATCAAGCGTACAAGATAAAGCTGGTAACACTAACGTTACTTCTAACAATACTGTAGTTGTAAAGGATAACACTGCTGCAACTATCAAATCTGTTCAAGTTCTTGGAACTGATGTATATGTAACATTCAATGAAGATGTAGTAGTACCTGCTACAACTGATGCTCTTGATGCATTCAAAGTTACTGTAAATGGTGCTGCTTTAACTGCTACTGATGTTTCTGAACTTGCTTCTGTAAGTGGAAACACTAAGCAAGTTAAGTTCACTTTAACTACTACTCCAGCTGCAACTCCTGTTGTAACTGTATTAGCTAACCAATCTGTATTAAAAGATGCTAACGGAGTAGCTGTAAAATAATTATAACTTTAAACTTAAATAAATAAGATTTAAAGATAAGAGGATTACTGATTATCAGTAATCCTCTTTTTAATGGGACTGGTGTCTGTCACTACTCGAAGTTTGTTGAAAGATTGCTAGATTGGAAGGAAAGCTCTGTGGAGAGAAAATCCCTGCAGGGCTTCTCTTTTTGGCATAGGAACCCGAATCAAATAGAAAAATAGGCTTATATTATAATAGTGTATAGGATTGACATCAGCCCTAATTCCTTTCGAGGAGTTAGGGCTATTTCTATTTGAGGAGGATTATAGATGTTCCATATTGATTGGTTTGTAGGGACAATGAAAAAGACGTTTCATATCGGAGTCAAAAATGAGGATGTAAGTTATGAAGCCTATGATTTCCATCATGAGGATTTGGATGACTTGTTAATTCCAGCAGAACACCTAGAAAAGCTACCTAACCCACTGCTCTTTGAAACGTTGATGTATGTGGATGATGAGAGCTATGAGTGGATAGCAGGAGTCGTGCTGGAAGAGGGAACGAGGAACAAGCTGTATGAAGTGTGGATAAAGAATGGGGAACCAATAGTGTATGAACTATATGTCAATTGAAAAAGGAGAATGATGAAAAGTGTCAAGATACCACAAGCTTGTAACGGATGGAAAAGTACGATATAGAGCATTCAGTGAAGCCAATGGTCTTGAAGGTACACGGGGACAGGTACCTTGACCCATTTTAGGAAAGTCTCGTGGAGAGTAAAATCTCTGCGGGGCTTTTCTTTTTATTTTTTTGTGTGAATGTGAAGCGGTTATGGTGAGTTGCGTAGTCAAACAAAATAATTCCAAATAGCAAGATCCTGGTCCCTTGTTCTGTTGAATGAAGAAGGAACGGAAGGACAGAAAAACTTTGTACAAGGCTAAATATTGTATTTTTATGTGGGACATGGGGTAAATTCCTTTTCCTTATAAGTATTTTCAGGTTATGATAGGACAAATGCAGAGAGAAGGAATTAAAAATAAATGAGTAAATCTCTATATTGGTTTATACAATTATCTTGGGGTTTACCTTTAAATGTAATAGGAGGAATCATTGCCTTTGTATTGATATGCAAGGGAAACAAGCCTCGAAAATTTGGCTATGCGATTTATTTTGAGATGGGAGAGAATTGGGGCGGTGTTAATTTTGGTGGTTTCTTCTTTGTACAGAAAAATGCAAGCACACAAATAAAACGTCACGAATACGGACACAGCTTCCAAAATTTAATGTTAGGCATATTTATGCCCTTATTCGTTAATATCCCATCTGCTATTAGGTACCATTATAGAAACTATAAAAAGGCACAAGGGCATTACTTACAGCCTTATGATCATTTTTGGTGTGAGCGCTGGGCAACAAAATTAGGTGATAAATATTACAAAGGGTGATTGTTTGCAAGTTAATGACCAAAAAGAGGACAGGTGCCTGAACTGTACCTCCAATTGTTAGGCACAACTAACAATTGGAGGTGCAGTTTTTATAGGACTAAATTTACGGTCGAGGATAAAATAGATGCGGTTAAAAGCTATTTAGAAGGTGAAGAAAGTTATAGCTGTTGCTATCTTTAATAATCCTTCTCCTCAACTGATTCGTAAGTGGAGACAAATAGGGCGGATGGTAGGGAAAAACGCTATTTGCAACCACAGTCGGATGGACCAATCATTATGAGGTTATAGTACAATGGCAAGATATCTGTTTATCGAAAATACCCTGTTATACATGGTTTTGATTTGAATCAATAATAAGACAATGTAAAAAAATGCACTATTTTACATTGTTCTAAAAAGTTATAATTAGAATATCCATTATTAGAAATGCTGCTAATATCAGGATTTACTATTATTTAAAGTGTAGTTGTAAAAAAAAAGATAAGTTAATCACCAATAGCTATTTGGAGGTGAATTTGATGGATAAAGCTAGTAGAATCCTAAAATGGGTATCTGGTGGATTAGAAGCATTATGGGGGTTTCCAATTATCGGAGGAATGCTTGTAGTAGGTTTAAATTGGACACCGTTAGTACTTATGTTAGCGATTCATATTGTAGGTCTTGTATTAGCTTCTAAATTCAATAGAAAGAAAACAGGACACATTCTTGGGATTGTCACCTCATGTGTAGCTTGGATTCCAATTGTTGGAATGGCTATGCACATCTTATCAGCAGTATTTTTAATGATTGAAGCGGGGAAAAACGAATAGAAAGATAAAAAATTGTTTAAAGCAGCCCAGACATTTAATTGTCTGGGCTTTTTTGCGCTGGTTTATGACCAAAGTATTTAAATTAAAAAAGAAAAAGCTCTGTTGATTACAAGCTTTTTCTTTTTTAAGGGAATGATTACAGTGACGCCTAGTTAATCCATGCCCCCTGCTGTAAATGTATCGGCTACCCGTGTCACCATTTCATCATATTTATTTTGTTGACTTGATGGATACGTCATATTTAGTGTAAAGATGACGCCATCGTTAATAATTGATTTTTCATACACGATATTGCTGCCATTTGTATAAGAAATGGTGTATGAGTCACTCCCCAAACGCTGGTATGCAATAGATCCAGGTGCATTTCCAAGAGCACGATTGTAATAGTTTTCGATGGTCTCATTTTCCTCAATGGTATTGATATGACTGCCGTAAGTTATGATCGTACAATCTTCGTTGTAAAATTCTCTGCCATCATTGTTAGTAGGTGCCGGACCGGCAGTAAAGGTTGTTGGATGTTCTACAGAGAATCCAAATCTAGTATTGGTGTATGTTTGATATTCAAAAGTTTCCTTTTGATCCTGTTCCAAAACTGTTTGGTCTTCTGAATTAGAATCTTCATCCACTACTTGTTGATTCTGTTGACTTTCTTTGATTTGTGATACATAGTCTGCCTTGGATTCATTTAATAATTGGGTTAATTCATCAAGATGAGAAGTGAAATCAGAATTACTGCCAAGTACATTTTTTAATGTTTCAAGTTTACTCTTGGCTGCTTCGTAGTTCCCATCATCAATAAGGGAGCTGATGCCTTTAAGCTCTTCTTCATAAACAAGATTTTGTTGTTTTTTTGAGAGTTCTTCTTTTAAATCACTCGCATTGGTTTTCACCATACTTAATGCTTCGTCTAACTTTTCAATTTTTAAAACAGACCTTAGGGCGTTATCGTAATCTTCATCAATCATGGAATTGTGGGCATCATTCAAAAGATTAGCTTGCTCCAAGTATGATTTCGCTTCTTGACTGTCTTTTTCTTCTTCCAAAGCTATTTCAAAATAGGAAACAGCAGTGGGATAATTCTTCTCTACTAAATTTTCCAATCCCTTTTCTATAGCATTATCAAAGGTTTGATTCGAACATGCTGTAAATACGAATAGAATGATGGCTACTAATATCATGCATTTTAATGGTTTCATTATTTCTCCTATCTGAAGCGGGGGGAGGTTCCAGCTTCCTTTTGATCTCATTATAGTTATGTCGGGTGATTTTTCAACATTTTTAATGAACTGTAGAAAATTTGTCTATTAATTTAAATATATGCAGGTATATTTCCATAAGAAAAGTTACAGTAATGTTATTAACTCTCTTTTTCTTATTTTAATAAAATTTTTCTATTGGCATTTAATTTCTACAATATATTATCAAAATCTAGTGACGGGTCAATCCTATTCCTATCAACATTCGAAATATGGCGAGATTATTAGAAATTGAGGCATATAGACTTGAAGAATAGTCCTGCGAAGATAAAGTCTTTGCAGGACTATTCTTTTATGTAATGACCGAATCAAATAGCGGGACAAGTTTGGAGAAGGACAAAACACCCCAAATGTAGTCGCTAATTATTTTAAAGAGATTCTACTCAACAACCCAAAGAATGAAAATCAATTTCAGAAATTCGTATTTGCTGGTTAAGATAAAAGTCCGAGATTTTGAGGTGTGAGAGGATCTGAGCTCTAGTTCGTGTTCTAAAATGGATATAGCGAACAGAATGCTATCGCTTGTTAATATTAGGTTGTATGGCTGTTGTGGCATAAGAGTGTATATTAATATAAAAAGACGAGAAGTTAGGTATTGGCTTTTATGTTACACAATAGGAAGAAATAGCGAAGGAGTGGGAAAATTTACATAAGAAAGCACCAAGCATAAAATGCTTGGTGTAGAAAGGGTAATAAGATCAATGGCTTACCAACCAAATCTTATAAAATGATCATAACAGGTTTAGTGAACAAAATCATTGGCAATTGTCGGTAATTGTCGATATTTGTCGATTTATGAAAAGAAAATGGAAGTTAGGGAAAAATACTGGATAAAGTTTTTTATAACAGAAAACACGTCCAAATAAAAGTAGAACAAAAAGAGGTGAAATTGGTTCAGCAATGAGCGGGTTTCGCTATTTTTTAAGGGTTATATTTTGAAGGTTGAGCATTTATTTAAGTATAAAGGGGCGAGCAGTTAAAATTTTTTTGGAAAATAGGTTGTCGAAGAACAGATGGGAGTAAATTAGTAAATAGTAACAAACCTAAGTGCTGAATTAATCGTTGATTTGAGATGTATTTGTTATGACCGAGTTGCTTGACATATCCTCTTTAATAGATTTTGATTTAGTTAAACATCAAATCAGGAGGAAGATAGAATGTATGAGAAACATCATCACGCTTTAAATATAATCGACTTCAAAATAACTGAGCTAAAAACTATTTTTGTAAAAGTAACTGGCTATGATGCCGTTTTAGGGAGAGAATTTGAAGGAGAAGTTAAATTTGTGGGTGGTATGCCATATGGAGATTTAATTCATCCTCAAAGGTCTTCCCTATCTCCTGAATGCAGACAATATGTTCGGGGGAATCTGCAGAATAAATACACAGTAGGGGAATTTAGTTAACTGTAGGCTAATGATGCTATACAAAATTCGAATTCAGAAAGAACGATTTGATACGTGAACAGTATCTTGTGCCAAAGGATAAATAAGTGAAAGGATAGCCCTGTGGTGTGCAGGGCTTTTTGAATTTGTCGTGCTTCTTTCTACTATTATAAAAGGGTATTCCATCCCCCATTAAAGCACTATTCTCCTGCACCTTTCTTCGCTTATAGGATTAAATATTGATTTTGTAAAAATGTAAATTTTTACAAGGTATTTACCTGGTTTAGCTAGAATACCTCCTTGAATAAGAATGGGGAGGTAAGAGGGTTGTGAAGAAAATAATGGGGTTGTTCTTGTCTTTAGGGTTGTTATTGAGTTTGATTATTCCTATTAGTTCTCAGGCAGAAGGTTCTTTTCGTGATGTACCTACTAGTCACCGGTTTTATGAGGAGATCGGATATTTAACAGGGGAGAAGATTATTACTGGTTTTCCGGATGGATCCTTTAGGCCAGAGGCTGTTGTTAACCGTGCGCAGGCGGCTATTATGATTGGACGTGCTTTAGGGTTAAATGAGACTCAACGTTCGACAGGGTTTAAAGATGTGCCATTGAGTTCCGTTGCATCAGGGTATATCGCATCTGCGGTGGAAAAGGGGATTATTCAAGGTTTCCCAGACAAAACCTATCGGCCAAATGAAAGTGTGACGAGAGGGCAGATGGCCATTTTCCTTTCAAGGGCATTTAAACTGATAAAGGAAGCGGACACACCATTTACTGATATTACACCTTCTATGCAGAGCTATTCACATATAAGATTAATCGTAGCAGAAAATCTTACTCAAGGTTATGAAGACAATACATTTCGTCCTAATTTAGCGGTAACACGAGCTCAATTTTCCGCTTTCTTAGCAAGAGCACTTGATGACCAATTTAAGGTTAAGTTGCTGCCTGCTTACTTAAAGAATCCAAATAAGATTTATCACTATCAAACGTCTGCCAACGATCATTTCTCTTATAAATATTCTGACGTACGGTATTCAGGTTGGAATCTCTGGGATGTATACTGGGAAGATGAATTTGTCTATTCCATAGTTGAAAGACAGGATAGCCAAGGATATAAGTCGGGAGCTCCCTATTCGGAATATACATTGATGCTTGCGAATCCTGTAGTAGTTGGCCATAAATGGTTTTATTCGTCTGGAGGCGAAACTTTTGTACCATTTGTAATTACCAGAACAAACATGACGGTCACGACTCCTGCTGGTACTTTCCATAATGTTGTAGAAGTTACGACCGATGAAAGTGTCATTACTTACTATGCACCCAATGTTGGGATGATCAAAATCATTGGCGATGGTGAAACAATAGAAGAATTAACGAAAATAGAGAATCGATAAAGCTCTGGGGACAGTTCTGCCAAGTGATAAGGGTAGGCTGTCCTTTTTTAATTTAGGGGGGAACAAATAATAGGGTGCAAGTTGGATCGTTTTTTCGAAAAAAACTAATCAAAAATTTCCTTTCATAAATTGTCGAAAATTGTATAGACAAAAAGGGGATTTTCTGTATCTTAGGAAGGCATAAACGTTAAGGAGGAATAGAGTCATCATATGAATAATCAAAATTATGATTCCAACTCGCGAAATCTGTCGCTCGAAACACAATTAAATGGAAATCATTGATAGTATAATATTTATATAGGAAAGAACATATCTTTATCCTTTAAGAGGGGGGATTGTGTTTTGAAAAAATGGAGCTTGTTGTTTGTGTTAGTTGTTTTCTTCTTTAGCGGTTTTGGTGCAAATGTGAAAGCGGCAACGTTTTCAGACCTGCAATCGAGTCATCGATTTTATGAGGAGATGTTATTTTTAGAAGCTGAAGGGATTATTACCGGTTACCCAGATGGAACATTTCGTCCCGATGGAGAGGTTACTAGAGCTGCAGCGGCTATTATGATTGGCAGAGCTTTAGAATTAAATGGGCAACAGCGAGCAACCGTTTTTTCAGATGTTGGGGCCAATCAAAAGGCAAGTGGTTACATCGCTTCTGCAGTAAACGCAGGAATTATCCAAGGTTATCCCGATGGAACTTACCGTCCAAATGAAACGGTCACAAGAGGGCAAATGGCCATTTTTCTATCAAGAGCATTTAACCTTACAGAGGAAGCAGCTACTCCTTTTAAAGATATTTCACCTTCTATGGCAAGTTACCTCCATATTAAAAGAATTGTCGCGGAAAAACTAACACAGGGGTATGAGGATTATACATTTCGACCGAATGTAAAGGTGACAAGAGCTCAATTTTCTGCCTTCTTAGCGAGGGCCTTAAACGATGAACTTAAAGTTGAATCTCCGGTTGTTTATCTAAAGGATCCAAATAAGACATATTATTACCATTCAAATGAAATCGGTGATTACTATTATTATTATCCGGGTCAAGAGTATCCTGAATGGAATCTCTGGTATGTGTATGAGGAGAATGGGAACTTCTATGCCATTGCAGAAAGTCAAGATAGTGAAGGATACAAGTTTGGCTATCCTTATTCTGAGTATACATTGGAGATAGCGAATCCTATAGAGGTTGGCCATTCATGGGAAAATGAATATGGTGAACTACTTCTAGCGTCTTATACAATCACTGCAACAAATATGACGGTTATAACCCCTGCTGATACCTTCGAAAATGTAATAGAAGTGACGGAGAAAGATGGATGGGTTGGATATTACGCACCGAATGTAGGAATTATTAAAGAAACTGTTGATGGAGAAACAATAGTTGAGTTAACCAAAATAGAAAATCGATAAAAATATGGGGACAGTCCTTCAGTGCTTTTAAGCACTGAGGGACTGTCCCCTATTTACTCTCAGTGACCCTACTTTAATTATTTTTCTGATTATAAAGAGGGGGATTACCCGTATTATAAAACTCTATTATTTGATATTATTAATTTGTTAAGTTTTATTACGATAAAGTAAATTGTATGATTAGTAGAGTCTATTTTTTCTATATAAGTCCATCTTAATTTTTCGACATAAACTAGAAAGGGTCAACCTACTTTCGCTGCGCTGGTTATTACTGCGTAATAAAGGCTTGTTCAAGCAGGCCGACCCTTTTTATGTCGATTTTATAAGTTGAATATATATAATTGGTTAGATGTAGATTTTTAAATTTGGGAGGATTAATAACATGTTGAAATCTTTAAAAAGGTTTACGGTTTCGTTAGCTGCAGCTGCTCTTATTGCTACAGCCGTTGTTCCGGTAGTATCGGCTGAAGAACAAACTTATGATCTTGAGCATTCTTTTACAGATGTGAATTGGCGTTATGAAGAGGCAGTTAACTATTTGTATTTAATGGAAATTACAAAAGGAAAAACTTCAGTTGAATTTGGCACATATGAAAATCTGAAGCGTGGAGACGCTGCAGTTATTCTTGCAACTGCATTAGGATTAGATACTGAAAATGCACCGGATGCAGGATTTACAGATTTAAATCAGCGAGTGGAAGGTGCAGTTAATGCACTTGTAGCAGAGGGAATTGTTTCAGGGTATACGAAAGATCAATTTAAGCCTGAAGAACAGTTATCACGGGGCGCAATGGCTAAGTTTCTTGTGTTGGGCTTTGGCTTAACTGAATATGCAGCAGAAACGCCTTTTAATGATGCTGGTGGTGTGTTTGAATCTTATATTGAAGCATTGTATGGATCTGGGATTACAAAAGGGAAAACAGAGACAAGTTATGGTACTTATCAAGAGATTATGCGTGGAGACTTTGCTAACCTACTTTATAATACCGTCCTGTTTAGCTATGAAAGCTCTGCGTTTTATGCATATTCAGCCACTATGGTTGATTCGACAACTTTAAGTGTTTCCTTTGAGGAAGCCATTCCAGAAGAATATACTGCGCAGGAAATAGCAGATTCTTTAATACTGTGGGTTGAATTATCTGATGGAGAATTTTTAGATCTTTATCCGACAAATGCTATATTCTCAAATGACCGGAATACAATCACTTTCAATCATGAAGATCTTGCTGGTTTAGAGGGGACCTTGTTTATTGATTACATTGAACTACCTTTTAGTAATTAATAGTACAGGAACCCGAACAACCTGTAGAGGAAACACCTGAAGTTACCTATACATTTTCTGAAATAAATGTACCAGTTGTATCTAATGATAACGGATTGACTGTGACAGTTAAAAACATTACCACAATTGATCAAGGTGATTTCAATGAACATACAATTACCTATGAAGAAATGAACGGAACGGAACCTCGGAACAGGTTATCGACCAAGGATCGTTTAAAATATATTATAAAAATGGTGAATCGGAACCTCAATACGTTTTTTTAAAATAAACTTTATCCTAGTGAAAAAGCTGAACGTACCTATACGTTTAAATCCTTAAAAACGCAAGAACCACTTCTAGTTGAATATGGATCTGATCTCTTTTTTAACACTGAACCATCTGAAAATACGTTAAAATGGAGTATGGAATAGTATCGGTAGATACACCTTAAACAAAAAGGGGACAGTCCCTGTGACCACCCGAAATATAACGAGTTTTGTAGAATTAGAGAATGTTAGTTCTGTTCTATGTCTTGATCTTTGAAAAGCTCTGCGGGGAAAATGAACTGCCCCCTGTCAAGTAGACAGTGGAAATAATAAAAGTGAATTAAGCGGCCTTAGCTCTATACTCCATAGGGCTGAGGCCGTTTAGTCGTTTTTGTAGGCGATCGTTATTATAAAAATTGATGTATTCATCAATGGCTTGAGCGAGTTCGTCATATGTTTCATACGTGTTTAAATAGTATTTCTCACATTTTAGTGTTCCCCAAAAGGATTCTATTGGCCCATTATCAATACACCTTCCTACTCGTGACATACTCTGTTTCATCCTTGCGGCATCTATTTTTCTCTTAAATCCAAAAGAAGTATATTGGAACCCACGATCACTATGAATAAGTGGCTGATCACCAGATAATCGGGCTATGGCTTGGTCGAGAGTCTCAAAGACAAGCTGATTATTATTTGAATGCCCCAAAACATAGCTGACAATGGATCCATCATACAAATCACGAATCGCACTTAGATAAGCTTTCTTCGATAATCCGTATTTCAATTCAGTAACGTCCGTCACCCACTTTTGATTCGGTTTATCTGCTTTAAATTCTCGGTTTAATACATTTTCTGCGACATGTTGTGGGGTAGAAGGTTTATAACGTTTTTTCTTTTTTCGAATGACTGATTGTAATCCAGCAATCTTCATCAATCGATAGATTCGCTTATGATTGAAGTTTTGACCAAACTTTCGATTCATATTTAACATCATCTGACGGTAACCGTAGATGCCATCGACTTTTGCATAAAGAGACTTCATGTTTTCTAAAATTTTAAGGTTTAAGAGTTCATTCTTAGAAGGAGTACGTTTTAACCATTTGTAATAGGCTGATCGTGAAATATCTGCGATTTCACATAATAATGCAATCGATAAGTTCTCTTCTTTATGTAGTTCTTGAATGGCTATATACACGTTGATTGAAGTTACCTGACTTAATACCGCCGCCTTTCGAGTTCCTCTAACTTTTTTAAGAATGTATTCTCTGCTCTTAAACGTTCATTCTCTCTTTCAAGCTTCTTTATTTCCAGCTTTGTTTTTTCTTCAGGTGAAAGCTCTACCTGTTCCTTTTTTCTTCCACGATTGTCTTTTAAAGCTTCATCTCCACCATCTTCATACTTTCTTACCCATTGATAAACTTGTTGGTAAGAGACTTCATAAATCTCTGCAGTGTTTTGATAGTCTCGATCATTAGAAAGACAATACCTTACGATATCGATCCGTTCTGCCCATGTCGTCGATCTTCCTTTGGTCATAGAGTGGCTCATCCCTTTCACCGTTCCCTTGATCTCTCTATGACCATTATAATCTTTCATCCATTTCCTTAAAACGGAGGTACTTGATATTTCGTATTTTCTAGTGACTTCTCGAATAGAATACTGACCGGATTGATAGTCCTGTATAGCAGCTAGTTTTAATTCCTTAGAGTATTTTTTGGTCGTTGAGGCTTCTTTAAGACCCTCTACACCATATTTTTCAAATCGATGTTTCCATTCCATAATATTCGTACGATCCACTTTATAGGTTGAGGCAATTTCGTTTATTGAATGGTTGCCCTCTTCATATACTTTCAATATTTCAAATTTGTACTCTGCAGAAAAAGCTCTTTTGGACATGGAAAAATACTCCCCTCTAAGGAACACAGATTTTTATTTTTTAATCTGTCTACCTTGAGGGGAGCATATCAAAATCTCCGCAGGGCTTTTTTCGTGATTCCTACTCACGAAATTTGTCGCTCGAAATACAATTAAATGGAAATTATTGATAGTATAATATTTATTAAGAAAGAACATATTTTTATCCTTTAAGAGGGGGGATTGTGTTTTGAAAAAATGGAGCTTGTTGTTTGTGTTAGTTGTTTTCTTCTTTAGCGGTTTTGGTGCAAATGTGAAAGCGGCAACGTTTTCAGACCTGCAATCGAGTCATCGATTTTATGAGGAGATGTTATTTTTAGAAGCTGAAGGGATTATTACCGGTTACCCAGATGGAACATTTCGTCCCGATGGAGAGGTTACTAGAGCTGCAGCGGCTATTATGATTGGCAGAGCTTTAGAATTAAATGGGCAACAGCGAGCAACCGTTTTTTCAGATGTTGGGGCCAATCAAAAGGCAAGTGGTTACATCGCTTCTGCAGTAAACGCAGGAATTATCCAAGGTTATCCCGATGGAACTTACCGTCCAAATGAAACGGTCACAAGAGGGCAAATGGCCATTTTTCTATCAAGAGCTTTTAACCTTACAGAGGAAGCAGCTACTCCTTTTAAAGACATTTCACCTTCTATGGCAAGTTACCTCCATATTAAAAGAATTGTCGCGGAAAAACTAACACAGGGGTATGAGGATCATACATTTCGACCGAATGTAAAGGTGACAAGAGCTCAATTTTCAGCCTTCTTAGCGAGAGCCTTAAACGATGAATTTAAGGTTGAAATTCCGGTTGTTTATCTAAAGGATCCCAATAAGACGTATTATTACCATTCAAATGAAATAGGTAGAGGTAGTTACTATTATTATTTTCCGGGCGAGAAACATCCCGACTATTATTTTCCGGGCGTGGAATATCCCGACGGGAATCTTTGGGATGTGTATGAGGAGAATGGGGATTCTTATACTGTTGTTGAGAGCCAAGATAATTGGGGATATGGGTTTGGTTATCCTTATTCTGAGGGCACATTTTGGATTCCTAATCCTATAGAGGTTGGTCATTCATGGGATATCGAATATGGCGATCAAATCCTTTCATCTTACGAAATCACTGCTACTAACATGACAGTTACAACTCCTGCTGGTACTTTTGAAAATGTAATAGAAGTGACGGAGAAAGATGGATGGGTTGGATATTACGCACCGAATGTAGGAATTATTAAAGAAACTGTTGATGGAGAAACAATAGTTGAGTTAACAAAAATAGAAAATCGATAAAAATATGGGGACAGTCCCTCAGCGCTTTTAAGCACTGAGGGACTGCCCCCTATTTACTACTTTACTTTAAAACTCTCATCTAATGCCCGTGCAAGCATGATTGAGAACTCTGCTCTTGTGATCGGTTCATTAGGTTCGAACGTTCCATTACTATAGCCAAGTGTAATTTTATTTTCTGTGAGAATGCTAATATAGTCTGAGGCCCAATAATCATGGCTAACATCAGTAAAGGTTTTTGTTGATGATCCAGTTAAATGAAATGCTTGAACTAAGATTTTTGCCATTTGTGCTCTAGTTAATGAGTCTCCTGGGTTAAAATATTGATTATTCCCTGAGAATGCTCCTTCTTCTGACATTCTGGCAATGACATCATACCCGAATGTCATTTCTGTTACGTCTACATAGCCTGGATTTTTAACTACTTCATCACTGTATACGATTGATCGATTTAACATAATGGCACCACATTTTTTCGGAAACTTTCTTTAACGAATCAAGGAATACGGCATACTAAACTCTCGGATTCCAGCAGGATACGCCGCGTACTCGTATGGATTCAAATACATCACAAACGATGATGGCGTCATATAAAATTGACCTGCCAGCTCATTGAGATTTTCCGGACCGCCGTAGTCAGGATAGAATTCTGCATTCATCTCGTTGATTCGATTCACTACCTTCTGTTCCCAATCAGGCTTCATTGCCAAATCTGCCAGTGAAATGAGCGATGCATTTTTTACATTATAATTATACGAGAAGAGCTGCTCATAACCATGGGCCCCTCCTGCGTACATGGCGCTAGAGAATAAAACACTGATAAAATTTAGGTCCGCCCGCGGCACACTATAGGTTACATCAAATAAATAATTGTCCCCCCTCAAGTCATCTTCTAGCGCCATATTCATAATTTCCTGTTTTGTCTCAACAAGATGCTGACCTTCTTCCTGCAGCCTTCCGTTTAAATAAGATACATCATAGCTGCCCGTATTATCCTTAAATTGCGGGTAAAATATGCCTTCGGCTGCTTTTTGCGGATATTGTATGACCTTCAAACGGAACTCCGGATTCATGGAGCGTGCTGTAAATACTGCCATCTGCGCACGAGTAACAAATTCTGATGGTTTGAACTGGGTTGCTGTGTATCCAGACGTAATGCCGCTAGCAAGCAATGGCGTTACATATGTGTTTCCTGGATATCCAGGCCCCATGTCCTCCCACTGAACGGGAACAGAACCGTTAATTCCGAAGGTTAATGCAGTAATTTTTGCCATATCTACACGTTTTAATTGATTATTCGGATTAAACGTCGTCCCTTTCGAAAACCACCCAGCGTTTATAGCAGCAGCAATCTCTTTATAAAAGAAATGCGACTTTGGAACATCACTAAACCCTGGATTTATTACATTTGTAGTAGGTAAACCTTTCGCACGAACCAGAATGGCGGCCGCCTCTGCTCTTGTTATAGGTGCTTCTTTGTTAAACTGGCCATTCGTACCGCCCTTTAAAATACCGAGGTCACTCAAATAATTTATTTCCTTTGCTGCCCAATGTGTAGAAGGGACGTCTGGAAACGTTTTAGCTTCCGCCTTCTGAGAGGTTCCTACAAAAAATACCGACATAATAAAAATCAGCCTTATCCATTTTCCTAAGTGCTTCATTCGCGCTCTCCCCCTTTTTCATATATATATATGTAATCAATTCATATAAGTCCATCTTAATTTTTCGACATAAACTAGAAAGGGTCAACCTACTTTCACTGCGCTGGTTATTACCGCGTAATAAAGGCTTGTTCAAGCAGGCCGACCCTTTTTATGTCGATTTTATAAGTTGAATATATATTACATATTAATATGACTATGCTTTATTATAAAAATTGTAAATATTTATGATAAAGGGCACAGGTCTATATGATTATCCTTCGGGAAATGCTTATTGAGGGCTTGTCCTCTTTTATTGCACCACTTTAAAGAAGAGCGGGACAGACCACCCACTGCTTTAAAAAAATCCCATTTTTTCAATAAAGTGGTATTTATATGCAAAAACCTCCTATTGTAGAAGTTGTTGACCTTGTTTTGTTCCCTAAACAAACAAGTCTTCTACAAAGGAGTTTTTAACTTGAGCAATAAAAGTGTAGGTCGTGAAATGCTCATTTTTCAATGCTTATCCCTGCTTACGATAGAGGATTTTAAATGTCCTCTGATCGATTACAGGAAATATAAGCTTTCTACAAAATCTTTACTTGGAATTTTTGTAGCTGCACAGTTAGATCAATGGAGTTCATATGCTCACATGGAAGAGAATTTAGAAGCTTATCCAAAACTGCGTAAAGAGCTTGATATTACGGAAATAAGTGGCTCCCAGCTAAGCCGTCGTATCAACGATTTTCCAACGGAATGGGTTCAAAAACTATTTATCAAAGTAGTTCAGAAAATCAAGCAACTTGCTTATTCAAGTAAAGGATTACCGGATGGAATTGGCCGTTTAAATATTGTTGATTCTACTGAAATTAGATTGCCCGAACAATTGTGTAACTGGGCATTTATTTCAAAAGGCCATAACGCAGTTAAAATGCATACGAGACTAGTTATTTTTATCCTCGGTGGTAAAAAATAAAGAGTGGTTTTCCTGTTGAAAAGGTTAAGTGGGAGAGTTTAAAATAGATAAAAAATGAAGCATTAGAGGTAGGGACAAAAAGAATAGAAGGGAAGAAATATCTCAACGGCTTACCAACCACAGTTTCCATTCGTAATATACTTCCCTTTTTATTCTATGTTTATATTATACAAGTTCTTAATAAAGAAATAAATATACTTTATTAAGAAAGTTTAATGAAATTTCAAACAGGGGGACGGTTCTTCTGTTTGCTAGGAACAAAAGAACCGTCCCCTTGTTTACTACCCCTTGTTTACTACTTAACTATAAAACGGTCATCCAATGCTCGTGCTAACATCATTGAAAATTCGGCACGGGTGATCGGTTCGTTAGGTTTGAACGATCCGTTTCCATAGCCATTGACAATCTGCTTTTCTGCTAGGGTGGTTTTCGAAAGGGACGACGTTTAATCCGAATAATCAATTAAAACGTGTAGATATGGCAAAAATTACTGCATTAACCTTCGGAATTAACGGTTCTGTTCCCGTTCAGTGGGAGGACATGG
>Ga0181465_100257_pt2 | contig 18110 bp, 26 predicted proteins | sample InSIn3gowninarea_FD_119076 | JGI IMG/M metagenome (GOLD analysis project Ga0181465, IMG submission 119076) | Clean room microbial communities from NASA Spacecraft Assembly Facility at Jet Propulsion Laboratory, Pasadena, California, USA -... ... | reverse complement strand
TTCAAAAATTGAGGTTAGGTGACTCTTGAGTGGCCTCTTAAGAATCAACGCAGGCTTGGCCAGGGGACAATGCTTTGCAGAGCACCCTTGAGTGAGAGACAATGCTCTACAACATAGTTAGGCCCTCTTTGACCTATGCTGATCCACCTTAGGGAAACTTTTCACCTTTGGATTGAGTTTTTTACTAAATTTCCTCTATTTGATTGCTTACTGATTGATCAATGAATGTCATGTCAAGAAAACAAGTTTCTATTTGCTTTGCTAGCCCTACTTTGACTTGGTTGATTAATGCTTGTTAAATGTTTTCTTTGTCATTATCGATCCATAGTCAAAGTTAGAATATAATTGATTAATATTTTTTCGAGGGAAAGTGTCGTAAACTATTCTTTTCCTTCGAAACAGAACTATCGTAAAAGTCTTCATTCTTATTAAAGATTTATTGATTGTATGTGCATTAGTTTCCTTTTTTGTTCATCATAACATTAAAGAAATAAAAAAGAAAAACTTTCATCATTCATATTGTAGTTTGTGAAGGATTGAAAGGAATAGCTAGGGTATTTGCATTAGATGTGCTCTTTGCTCCTTGTCAAAGGTCTTATTGCTCTATCCCTAGTAGCTAAGGTTTTCATTGCTCAAATGAGTGAAAATAATTCTTATCATATTAGTTTCATTTTAGAAAATTACAAATATACATCACATGGGTAACCTTGAAAGACAAATTCTAAAGAAGATCAACTTAAAATTTATCTGAATTTACCTAATGGAGCATTGTCTCTCACTCAAGGGTGCTCTGCAAAGCATTGTCCCCTGGCCAAGCCTGCGTTGATTCTTAAGAGGCCACTCAAGAGTCACCTAACCTCAATTTTTGAACAAAATTCAATACAAGAGTGTCCTAGGAGGTGGATAAGCTATAAGGAAAGGTGATATTCCCTAGTGGAGTTGCCAATTTGTTTTGGATAATTTAGTATCTATGGATAAATACTCATTCCCTAGATAAGTAGTTGTATCTAGAATAACAATTTAAAGTGTTTTAGACTTTTCCTATAAGAAATAGATAAGATGAAAAGATAGAAGACCTACTTGTAGTTCCACTTTCATTTCGTCTCCCTTGTATCGATCCTGTCACTCCTTCCTGTACTTAATATGCTTGAGAAGTACCCTATAAACACAGTAGAAAACAAAGAATTGATCAAAGAACATGATCTATTGAAAATAAATGAAAGTAATTAGATACAATTCACACATATAAGCATTATGAAACAATCTTTATTAGATAGAAGAATGAATTACAACCATTGGTGTCTGATTAAAAGCCATTCCTCCAGCTTGGATCCCATCCACATCACATCAAAAGCATGACAAACTTGTAGCATTACAATACTTGCTTCAAATCCAAATCTCATAGTAGCATTATCTCCTTACATGTTATGAAATTTACTCAGAAAAAGATAGAAAAGATAGATCAATGCCTTAGAAATAAGCCTCTTCGAGTGGGAAACCTCCTTTACATTACACAAATGAACAATTCTTCGATGATACAAATGACAAGACCTCCTTTCTATACATAGGAGTCTAAGGGGTCATAATATAATCAGAGCAGATATAACAATAATAATGTAAGGGCACAATAATAACAATATGGGAACTACATGGGTATGACAATATAAGAAGGGGGTTTTACTAATAACAATAATGGGTTACACTAGTAGTATAGGTGCGTAACATGTGCCTCTCCTTCAAAAGGTGTTGTCCTCAATGCTTGAGTAGTTCTTGATGCTTCTGTATAAAATTCTTGTCCTCCCATGTGGAATCTTCAGTGGGTAAGCTCTTCCACTTGATGAGATACTCTGAAATTGATCGATTTCATAGCTGTCAGGTTCTTATTTCTATGACTGCTCCACGTTCCAATATGTTTTTTTTTCCCTCTTCAAGTTTTGGCAATATTATTTGAATTGGGATATTTTGTAACTTTTGAATGAGTGGCCACAATTCTTTGTCCTTCTTCCATTCATCCCTTGCTTTTGTTATCCAGTTTGGTTGGATACTAGAAATATCACAGAACAATGATTCCACATCCTCATCCTTTCTTTAGAGTGCATCTGCAATAAAAATTTTCTTCCCTTTTCTGTAGATGATGTCAAAGTCATAACCCAACATATTTGTGACCTATTTTTTCGTTCTTCTAAAGATAATATTTGTTCTAAAAAGTGTTTAAGATTATCATGATCCATTTCTACCTTGAAGTGTCTTCCCATTGGGTAAGGTAGTTGTTTCTTAAGTGCATGTAGCATTGGCAACATTTCCTTCTCACAAATAGCTTGCTTGAGATGTATCCGTAAAAATACCCAATCACCTACATCAAAACTTTTTTCACTGTGATGTTGATCTACCTGTTGTTTCATTTGATTCTACATGAAAGTGGCATTATCCTTTAAAAGTTGGAGAAATTGTTGTTGATGCTCGAATGATCTTTCACTAGTTGAACCTTTTTCTTCTTGATATGTCCTTCTACCTTGAGAGTTGGAGGAGTGGTAATTTCTTCGAATGCTTCACTAGATATGGTTGGATTCATTTCTTGATGCTCGATGTGATCTTTCACTTCTTGAACATTTTTCTTCTTGATATGTATTTCTATCTTCATAGTTTTAGAAGTGGTAATTCCAGCCAATTCCTTGCAAGATATGGTTGGATTCATTTCTTCTTTCTTGATGTGATCTTTCACTTCTTGAACCTTTTTCTTCTTGACATTTCCTTCTATCTTGAGAGTTTGAGGAGTGGTAATTCTTGCCAATGCTTTACAGAAAATGGTCGGATTCATTTCTTCTTTCTCTTGGTTTAGGTCCTCATGTATATCATCTTCTTTTGATGTTTCTTGATCCTTTTCTTCCTCCTCTTCATAATCTATGCAAAATAATTTCTTCTTAGCACACTTATGACCTTTAATGCATTTTCTATCGTAATTGTAACGAAGCCATTTTTCTCTTTTTCTTTCCAATTGTTGTGGTGTAATCCTTGTAGGTTGTGGAAGGCTAGGATAAACAACACTTCCATCTTTATAGTTGTGCGGGCTAGACTTCCTTGTTGCCATAATTTTGCTTTCCACTTTGTAACAAATCACCTTTTATATTTCTTCTTCCAATTATTGTAGTGTTGCTATAAAGAAAGTGTTGCTCTTTCTATCCTCATAATGTGCTATCATTTCCTCCATGAAAATTGACCACGTAGCAAGTTGTTTACGAGAATAAAGCCCTTTATACCATAAAACTTGATCCAGTTCTAAATATGAAGATGCAATCCATACCTTTTCTAACATTGGTACGCCATGTAGATCAAAATATTGCTCCATCTGAGGTATCTAATTTACCGGATCCTTGCCAACAAACTTCCTCATATCGCCTTTTCATGATTTTAAGAGTTCGATATTGAAATGGATATAACTCTATAATTTCGTTTCTTCTAGTCCTAAAATTACAACCTACAGTAGCCCTTTGCGTCTTCTTTCCAATGCTACCAGTCTGATTAAAATTGGACAATCTCCGAAGATGACTTGATTATATACCTTTTTAGAAGAGCAAAATTGTATGAAGTACCACATGTCATTGTTTTGACCTTGGGATCTGAAAAATATACACATGGAACTACGGTCCATCCTCTTTCTTTAACTTCTGACAATATTTGAATCTTATGCTCAAAACAAAAGTTATGACTATTTTCCCAGGGTCACTTGTTTGGAATGTAATTCGGGAGTCTGCAAAAAGGTCAACTTCCTCAGATCATATCTCTGCAAATATAGCATGAAAATCTCTAAAATTCAGATTCGTTCTTTAGAATAATTTCAGCCCAAATGTTTTTTTTTTAGCATCTACAACATCACATAAAAAAAAGTTATAGTGAAAATTCAATGGTGATTAGTTTGAAGCAGCGAAACCCTAATATCCAAAGCTACGATACCAAATGTTATGAAACCAACTCACAAAAAGATAGAAAAGGTAGATCAACACCTTAGAAATAAGCCTCTTTGAGGGGGCAACCTCCTTTACATTACACAAATGAACAATTCTTCGATGATACAATTGACAAGACCTCCTTACTATATAGGCGTCTACGGGGTCATAATATAATCATAGCCGACATAATGATAATAATGTAAGAGCACAATAATAACAATAGTGGGCTTCTATGGGGCACAATAATAACAATATGGTAACTACATGGGTACAACAATATAATAAGGGGGTCGTAGTAATAACAATAACGGGTTACACTGGTAGTATAGGGGCCTAACATGCACCTTTACTTCAAAAAGAGTTGTCCTTAACAACTCAGTAGTTCTTGATGCTTCTATATAAAATTCTTTTCCTCCCGTGTGGAATCTTCACGATAAGTTCTTCCACTTGATGAGATACTATGAAATTGATCGATTTCATAGCTGTCGGGTTCTTATTTATGTGACTGCTCTAGGTTCCAATATTGTCCTTTTTCCCTCTTCAAGTTCTGGCAATATTGTTTCAATTGGGATATTTTGTAACTTTTGAATGAGTAGCCACACTTCTTTGTCCTTCTTCCATTCATCCCTTGATTTGTTTATCTAATCTAGTTGGATAATAGAAATATCACAAAACAATGATTCCACATCCTCATCCTTTCTTGAGAGTGCATCAACAACAAAAATTTTATTCCCTTTTCTCTAGATGATGTCAAAGTCATAACCCAACATATTTGTGATCCATTTTTTCTGTTCTTCTCAAGATAATATTGTTCTAAAAAGAGTTTAAGATTATCATGATCCATTTTTACCTTGAAGTGTCTTCCCATTGGGTAAGGTCGTCGTTTCTTAATTGCATGTACTATTGCCAACATTTCCTTTTAATAAATAGCTTGCTTGAGATGTATCTGTAAAAATACCTAATCACCTACATCAAAACTTTTTTCACTGCGATGTCGATGTGATCTTTCACTTCTTGAACACTTTTATTCTTGATATGTACTTCTATCTCCATGGTTTAGGAGTGGTAATTCTAGCCAATTCATTACAATATATGGTTGGATTCATTTATTCTTTCTCGATGTGACACTTCTGGAACCTTTTTCTTCTTGATATATCCTTCTATCTTGAGAGTTTGAGGAGTTGTAATTCTTGCCAATGCTTTACAGAAAATGGTCGAATTCATTTCTACTTTCTCTGGGCTTGTGTCCTGGTGTATATCCTCTTCTTTTGATGTTTATTGATCCTTTTCTTCCTCCTTTTCATAATCTATTTAAAATAATTTCTTCTCAGCACACTTATGATCTTTAGTGCATTTTCTATTACAATAGTAATGAAGCCCTTTTTCTCTTTTTCTTTCCAATTGTTGTGGTGTAACCCTTGTAGGTTGTGGAAGGCTAGGAGAAACAACACTTCCATCTTTATAGTTGTGAGGGGTAGATTTCCTTGTTGCCATAATTTTTCTTTCCACTTTGTAATAAAGACCTTTTTCTCTTTTTTCTTCCAATTGTTGTGGTGTTGCTCTAAAGAAGGTGTTGCTCTTTGTATCCTCATAATGTGCTATCATTTCCTCCGTGAAAATTCACCACGTAACAAGTTGTTTACGAGAATAAAGCCCTTTATACCGTAAAAATTGATCCAGCTCTAAATATGAAGATTCCATACACACCTTTTATGACATTGGTACACCATGTAGATCAAAATATTGCTCCATCTGAAGTATCCAATTTACCAGATCCTTGCCATCAGACTTTGTCATATCGCCTTTTCTTGATTTTAGGAGTTCAAACTTGAAATAGAAATAACTCTGTAATTTTGGCTATTCTAGTTCTAAAATTGCAATCTGCAGTAGCCCTTTGTGTCCTCTTTCCAATGCCATTAGTTTGATCAAAATTGGATTCTCCAAGAAAGAGTTATGCACAATCTTCGAAGATGACCTGATTATATACCTCTTCAGAAGAGTGAACTTGTATGAACTGTCACGTGTCACTATTTTGACCTTTGAATATGAAAAATATAAACAGGAAACTACAGTCTGTCCTCTTTCCTTAACTTCTTATGAAATTTCAATATTATGCTCAAAAAAAAAAAAGTTATGACTATTTCCCACAGGTCGCCTGTTTGGAATGTAATTCGGAACTCTGCAAAAAGGTTAACTTCCTGAGATCATATCTCCGAAAATATAGCACTAAAGGCTCTAAAATTCAGACTCAATGTTCAGGACGATTTCAGCCCAAATGGGTTTTGTTTTTGGCATCTGAAATGTCGCATAAAATAAGTTATAGTAAAAATGCCATGATGACCTATTTGGAGCAACGAAACCCTAATATCCAAAGCTATGATACCAAATGTTATGAAACCAACTCACAAAAAGATAGAGAAGATAGATCAACACCTTAGAAATAAGCCTCTTCAACGGGGCAACCACCTTTACATTACAAAAATGAACAATTCTTCGATGATACTAATGACAAGACCTCCTTACTATATGTAGGAGTCTAAGGGGTCATAATATAATCAAAGCCTACATAACAATAATAATGTAAGGGCACAATAATAAAAATAGTGGGCTTCTATGGGGCACAATAATAACAATATGGGGACTACATGGGTACAAAAATATAATAAGGGGGTTGTACTAATAACAATAAGGGGTCACACTAGTAATGTAGGGGCCAAACATGTGCCTCTCCTTCAAAAAGTTTTGTCCTCAATGCTTGAGTAGTTCTTGATGCTTCTATATAAAATTATTGTCCTCCCATGTGGAATCTTTAGCAGGTAAGTGCTTCCACTTGATGAGATACTCTGGAATCGATCATTTTCATAGTTGTCGGGTTCTTATTTCTGTGACTACTCTAAGTTCCAGTATGATTTTTTTGCCCTCTTCAAGTTCTGGCAATATTATTTGAATTGGGATATTTTGTAACTTTTGAATCAGTGGCCACACTTCTTTTTCCTTCTTCCATTCAGCCCTTGCTTCATTTATCCAATCTGGTTAGATAATAGAAATATCACAAAACAATGATTCCACATCCTCACCCTTTGTTGAGAGTGCATCTGCAACAAAAATTTTCTTCCCTTTTCTGTAGATTACGTCAAATTCATAACCCAACATATTTGTGACCCATTTTTTCTCTTCTTCTAAAAATAATATTTGTTCTAAAAAGTGTTTAAGATTATCATGATCCATTTTTACCTTGAAGTGTATTCCCATTGGGTAAGGTCATCGTTTCTTAAGTGCATGTAGTATTTCCAACATTTCCTTCTCATAAATAGCTTGCTTGAGATGTATCCATAAAAATACCCAATCACCTACATCTAAACTTTTTTCATTGCAATGTTGATTCTGCACCAAAGTGGCATTATCCTTTAAAAGTTGGAGAACTTGTTGTTGATGCATAATATGACCTTTCACTACTTGAACCTTTTTCTTCTTGATATGTCCTTCTATCTTGAGGGTTTGAGGAGTGGTAATTGCTTCTAATGCTTTACAAGATATGGTTGGATTCATTTCTCCTTTCTCTATGTGATCTTTCACTTCTTGAACCTTTCTCTTATTGATATGTCCTTCTATCTTGAGAGGTTGAGGAGTGGTAATTCTTGCCAATGCTTTACAAGATATGGTCGAATTCATTTCTTCTTTATCTGGATTTAGGTAATGGTGTATATCCTCTTCTTTTGATGTTTCTTGATCCCTTTCATCCTCCTCTTCATATTCTATGTAAAACAATTTCTTCTCAAAACACTTTTGACCTTTAGTGCATTTTCTATCACAATTGTAATGAAGCCCTTTTTCTCTTTTTTTTCGAATTGTTATGGTGTAACCCTTGTACGTTGTGGAAGGCTAGGAGAAACAACACTTCCATCTTTATAGTTGTGATGGGTAGACTTGCTAGTTGCCATAATTTTGCTTTCCACTTTGTAACAAAGTCGTTTTTCTCTTTCTTCTTCCAATTGTTTTGGTGTTTCTCTAAAGAAGGTGTTGCCCTTTGTATCCTCATAATGTGCTATCATTTCCTCTATGAAAATTGACCACGTAACAAGTTGTTTACAAGAACTAGCCCTTTATACCATAAAAATTGATCCAACTCTAAATATGAAGACGCAATGCATACATTTTGTAACATTGGTACACCATGTAGATCAAAATATTGCTCCATCTGAAGTATCCAATTTACCAGATCCTTGCCATGAAACTTCCTCATACTGCCTTTTCTTGATTTTAGGAGTTCGATTTTGAAATGGCTATAACTTTATAATTTCATCTCTTCTAGTTCTGAAACTGCAATCTAAAGTAGCCCTTTGTGTCCTCTTTCCAATGCCACCAATCTGATCAAAATTGGATTCTCCAAGAAAGAGTTATGCACAATCTCCGAAGATGACCTAATTATATACCTTTTTAGAAGAGCAAACTTGTATGAGGTGACACGTGTCATTATTTTGACCTTAGGATTTGAAAAATATACATAGGAAACTATGGTTTGTCCTATTTCTTTAACTTTTGACTAAATTTCAATCTTATGCTCAAAACAAAAGATATGACTATTTTCCCCAGGTCACCTGTTTGGAATGTAATTCAGGAGTCTACAAAAAGGTCAACTTCCTTAGATCATATCTCTGTAAATATAGCACGAAAAGCTCTGCAATTCAGAGTTGAGCTTTAGAACGATTTCAACCCAAATGGTTTTTTTGTTTAGCATCTACAATATCGCATAAAAAACGTTATAGTGAAAATGCCATGATGAACAGTTTGGAGTAGCGAAACACTAATATCTAAAGCTCCAATACCAAATGTTATGAAACCAACTCACAAAAAGATATAAAAGATAGATCAACACCTTAGAAATAAGCCTCTTCGAGGGGGGCTACCACCTTTACATTATAAAAATGAACAATTCTTCGATGACACAATTGACAAGACCTCCTTACTATATATAGGAGTCTAAGGGGTCATAATATAATCAGAGCCGGCATAACAATAATAATGTAAGGGCTCAATAATAACAATAGTGGGCTTCTATGGAGAACAATAATAACAATATGGGGACTACATGGGTACAACAATATAATAAAGGGGTTGTAGTAATAACAATAAGGGGTTACACTAGTAGTATAGGGGCCTAACATGCGTCTCTGCTTCAAAAAATGTTGTCCTTAACACTTCAGTAGTTCTTGATGCTTCTGTATAAACTTCTTGTCCTCCCATGTGGAATCCTCAGTGGTTAAGTTCTTCCACTTGATGAGATACTCTGAAATTGATCGATTTCGTAGCTATCGTGTTCTTGTTTCTGTGACTTCTCCAGGTTCCAATATGATATTTTTTCCCTCTTCAAATTTTGGAAATATTGTTTGAATTGGGATATTTTGTAACTTTTGAATGAGTGGCCACACTTCTTTGTCCTTCTTCCATTCATCCCTTGCTTTGTTTATCCAATCTGGTTGGATAATAGAAATATCACAAAACAATGATTCCACATCCTCATCCTTTCTTGAGAGTGCATCTGCAACAAAAATTTTCTTCCCTTTTCTATAGATGATGTCAAAGTCATAACCCAAAATATTTGTGACCTATTTTTTCTGTTCTTCTAAAGATAGTATTTGTTCTAAAAAGTGTTTAAGATTATCATGATACATTTTTACCTTGAAGTGTCTTCCCATTGGGTAAGGTCATCGTTTATTAAGTGCATGTAGTATTGCCAACATTTCCTTCTCAGAAATAGCTTACTTGAGATGTATCCAAAAAAATACCCAATCACCTACATCAAAACTTTTTTCACTGCGATGTTGATCTACCTGTTGTTTCATTCGATTATGTACCAAAGTGGCGTTATCCTTTAGAAGTTGGAGAATTTTGTTGTTGATGCTCGATGTGATCATTCGCTACTTGAACCTTTTTCTTCTGGATATGTCCTTCTATCTTGAGAGTTTGAGGAGTGATAATTTCTTCTAATTCTTTACAATATATGGTCTTATTCATTTCTTGATGCTCGATGTGATCTTTCACTTCTTGAACATTTTTCTTCTTGATATGTATTTCTATCTTCATAGTTTTAGGAGTGGTAATTCCAGCCAATTCGTTACAAGATATGGTTGGATTCATTTCTGATTTCTCAATGTGATCTTTCACTTCTTGAACCTTTTTCTTCTTGATATGTCCTTCTATCTTGAGAATTTGAGGAGTGGTAATTCTTGCCAATGCATTACAGAAAATGGTTAGATTCATTTCTTCTTTCTCTGGGTTTGGGTCCTGGTGTATATCCTCTTCTTTTGATGTTTCTTGATCCCTTTCTTTCTCCTGTTTATAATCTATGTAAAATAATTCCTTCTCAGCACACTTATGATCTTTACTGCATTTTAAATCACAATTGTAACGATGCCCTTTTTCTCTTTTTCTTTCCAAATGTTCTGGTGTAACCCTTGTAAGTTGTGGAAGGCTAGGAGAAGCAACACTTCCATCTTTATAGTTGTGAGGGGTAGACTTCCTTGTTGCCATAATTTTTCTTTCCACTTTTTAACAAAACCCTTTTTCTCTTTTTTCTTCCTATTGTTGTGGTGTTTCTCTAAACAAGGTGTTACTCTTTGTATCTTCATAACATGCTATCATTTCCTCCATGAAAATTGACCACGTAACAAGTTGTTTACGAGAACAAAGTGCTTTATACCATAAAAATTGATCCAGCTCTAAATATGAAGATGTAATACATACCTTTTGTAACATTGGTACACCATGTAGATCAAAATATTGCTCCATCTCAAGTATCCACCGGATCCTTGCCATCAAACTTCCTCATATCACCTTTTCTTTATTTTAGGAGTTCAATCTTGAAACAACTATAACTCTATAATTTTGGCTCTTCTAGTTGTAAAATTGCAATCTGCAGTAGCCCTTTGTGTCCTCTTTCCACTGCCACCATTTTGATCAAAATTGGATTCTCCAAGAAAGCGTTATGCACAATCTCCAAAGATGACCTGATTATATACCTCTTCAGAAGAGTGAACTTGTATGAAGTGCCATGTGTCATTGTTTTGACCTTAGGATCTAAAAAATATACACAGGAAACTATGTTCTATCCTCTTCCTTTAGCTTATGAAATTTCAATCATATGCTCAAAACAAAATTTATGACTCTTTTCCCCAGGTCACCTGTTTTGAATGTAATTCAGGAGTTTGCAAAAAGATCAAATTATTCAGATCATATCTCTGCAAATATAGCATGAAAAGCTCTAAAATTTAGAATCTAGGTTTAGAACGATTTCAACCCAAATGGGTTTTTTTTAGCATTTGTAACGCTGCATTAAAAAAGTTATAGTGAAAATTTCACGATGAGGTGTTTGGAGCAGCGAAACCCTAGTATCCAAAGCTCTAATACCAAATGTTATGAAAGCAACTCACAAAAAGATAGAAAAGATAGATCAACACCTTAGAAATAAGCCTCTCTGAGGGGATAACCTCCTTTACATTACACAAATGAACAATTCTTCAATGATACAAATTACAAGACCTCCTTTCTATATATAGGAGTCTAAGGGGTCATAATATAATCAGAGCTGACATAACTATAATAATGTAAGGGAACAATAATAACAATAGTGGGCTTCTATGAGGCACAATAATAACAATATGGGAACCTTCGATCTCATAAGAGTTGATAAGTGAGGGAACCTTCTAGATGACTCCAAAAGATAAGAATATTCACCAAATGCTATGTGAATTTTGCTCATTCTCGCCCAATGCAGGTGAATGGAAGCCTAAATTCTTTGCAGAGCACCTTGGTAGTGGACTCAACTGCTCTGCAATGCACCTTCATAAGGGCTTACCTACACTGGTCCCTCTAGAGGCTGTTTCTCGATGTCTTCATGTCATGAAACTATGTGGGAAGGAGGAATTCAAAGGGGTGACTTGTTTAGGGCATGAAGTAACTGAAATCAGGGTTTGATGAGCCATAAAACACTGACCTAGATGTTGGGATTTGATGTACCCAAATGGATATGTAACAAGATGGGCTAGCATGGTTGAACAGCTCTATAAGAGTTGATCCACTATTTGCACCTTGGAGCATCCAGGGATATAAGAAGTAGGTGAAGGGGGGAGTTGATCATAAACTGCTTCATATGGATTCAACTTGGTGGTGGCATGATAGTTAGTATTATACCACCATTCGGCCAGAGGTAACCATTGTAACCCATTGATGTTGCTTTTTTGAAGTGAAGCACCTGAGGTAGGTCTCCAGACATTCGTTGTCTGCTTCAGTATGACCATCTGTTTTGGGATGATAGGAAGTACTTAGTTCGAGTTGGGCACCTTGTAGCTTGAAATGTTCTGACCAAAAGTTACTAGTGAAGATTAGGTCATGATAAGATACAATGGAATTGGGAATTCCATGCAATTTTAAGATCTAGTCCATGAAATATTGAACCACAAAAGAGGGGGTAAATGTGTGGGATAGGGGGGAAAAATGAGCATACTTAGAGAGTCTGTCCACAGCCACCATGATGACTTACTTGTTGCGTGACTTTGGATGACCAATAATGAAATCCATAAAAACATCTATCCATATTGAGGCAGGGATGGGAAAGGGTTGTAAATTGCCTAGGGACTTGATTGTTTCTCCTTTGTTGCGCTGACACACATCACATTTAGCGACAAAAGTATGAATGTCAGTTTTCATGCATGTCCAAAAGAAGGAACGATGAGTGCGAACATAAGTCTTCTAAAAGCTTGCATGGCCTACGGTGGGAGATAAGTGAAGCTTTGCTAAAATGCATGTTTTGAGGGTCGATGTTGGTGATATCACTACTCTATCCTTGTAGTGAAAAATCTCATTCTTCCAAGAGTAGCCCCATGTGGAATTAGGATATGCTTGCAAGTTATTAATGAGTTGGGAGAGCACAGGATGTGAAAACCATTCCTTGTGGGATTCTTCAATCCAATCTGGAATGGGAACAGAGATTGCTAGTAGGATGCTATCCTCCTCAAATTGGCATGATAAAGCATCCGCTACGACATTTTCACGCCCTTTCTTGTAAATTATCTCATAATCATATCCAAACATTTTGGCTAGCCATTTATTTTCGTGTGGTGAGGATAGATGCTCATCCAAAAAATATTTAAGTCTTTGATGGTCTATGTGGATTTGGAAATGCTACCCCAATAAGTATGGTCACCAGGTATCCACTGCATGTAAGGTGGCCATCATCTCCTTCTCATAGGTAGATTGTCCTAGATGTTTCCCACTTAGTTCTTGGCTAGTGAAGGCCAAGGGTTGACCTTCCTAGATTAAGACAGCTCCAATACCTGTACCTGAAGCATCACATTCAATCAAAAAATATTTGTGAAGTCAAGTAGTGCCAAAATAGGAGTGGAAGACATGGCTTATTTGAGAGCCATAAATTCCTATTTGGTGATAGCCCGAGTGAAGATCTAGATTAGTAAAGAATTGAGCACCATTTAGTTCATCCAGCAAATCATTAACAATTGGGATAGGGAATTTATTTTTGCCCGTAAGCTTGTTGAGGGCCCTCAAGTCTAGACACATGCGTTATTCCCCATCTTTCTTGAGCACCATGACCACAGGTGATGAATAGGGACTGATGCTAGGACAAATTACATCGGCTTCCAGGAGTTCCTTGATGATTTTTTAAATTTCATTCTTTTGGGTGAAAGGGTATCTATATGGGCAGACATTCAATGGTTGTGCCCCTGGGTCCAAAGTGATGCGATGATCATGTTCCCCTCTAGAGGGTGGAAGCTTGTGAGGTTTGTCAAAAACCTTTGGGTGGCTATTTAAGACTTGTTGCATCTCAGGATGAATATGAAGAGTAGTGGGCTCGATGGCCTGGATGGCATTAAATTGTGCGATAACTCCATGATGGTCATTTTTTAACAATTTTTCCATTTGATGCAAACTGATGATAGAAGGACTACCTGCCTAGAGTCCATGGAGGGTATGCAAGTGGTCATTCTGCTTAAAGCTCATATATAACTCCTATAAATACATTGTGATTTGGGCCTAACGTGCGGAGCCATTCAGCGCCCAAGACAATGTGACAACCACCCCTGTTGATGGAAAAAATGTTGGTCACTAGGTGGTAATTGGTGAGCACCAATATTGCAGCAATAATGCTGTGACTCATGGGCTACCTACTTTACTATTATCAACTTGGTAGTTCATAACAAACTTGGAAGCATTGGTGTTGTATGCACAAGTACTTGTTCTTACTGCAGGATATCACTTGGTTAGCCGACGCAAGATCACTAGGAGCTCAAGCCAACCTTTATGGATTCTAGAAGAAGCTCTATATGTGATGAAAGGAAAGAAAGATTACTCTACAGTTGCTACTCTAACTATAGAAAGGAGAAAGACTGAAATGTAAAGCAAACCTAGTAAACCCTACTTAACCAACTAATCCTACTTTTGCAGAAAGCACTATGAACCATGAAATGAATACCATTACCTACACAAGGAAGTAAACGACATCCACCTAAGCTATTTCTGGAAGTAAATAAGCAAAAGGCATCTTCTTGGATTTTTATGTGCATTTGACATGCCTATAATTTATTGTGTGTGAATGTGGCAGCGAATAGGTGGCATTGGAGGGTGGATTTTGGAATTGAGACGATGTAGGATGGTGTGGATGGTTCCTGGGAGGGCTCATGTGGCCTTCTGGAGGATTTTCCCAAACTCAGCCTTCAAAAGGAATCCTACAAGAAAATCTTTAGGAGGACACGGGAAATCTAAAGGAGGAAAACAAGGCAACTACAGGAGGCCTACAGGATGAGGCCGAGAGAAGTTTTCACTGTTTTGAGGGTGTGAGAGTGGGTGGAAAAGGTGTATAAAGGTTGGAACGAGGTTTTAGGGCACTTAAGGTCTACCAAGAATCACTAGGAGAGAGGAAGATGATTGGGTTTGATCAAGGAGAGATGAAGAAGTTATATCGAAAATGCAGGAAACTAAGGCAGAATTGAGGTGAGGCTTGGGTCACCTGTAGGGCATGGATCAGATGGAGGATAGGATGGATGATAGGCTAGCCTACTGTTAGAAGAGAACTACTACAAAGGAACTGATAGTCAACCAATAAGATCAAACAAGTAACGAAATTAGTGCATCTAGAAAAAATAGAGTTTTGCATAAAAATGGTCTAAACTATGATCTATGAAAGGAAATGGTGAGAAATGATACAAGAAAGGAAATCATGAAAGAAGACTATTGAAAATAAATAACTGAGCATGATGAATAAGATCCTAAGTAAAGCAAAGCTGGACTGTTAACTGAATAAAAGCTGCAAACACTAGAAGTCCTATGAATGAGGAAAATCTATGTTTCTCGGGCGGCAAGAGGGTCTTTGCCTCAAATAATGGTCCCAAAGGGAGGAAGAGAGGCCAAGTCACTATTTATGGAATTTTTAATCTTCTTTTTATCACTGCTTAACCTATTATAGAGAGCACAAATGGAAGCAAACTACTGAATCATCAAAAGCGACCTATTCTTAACCATAAAAGAAATACATCTAACAACAACCTAATCTACAAACTGAAATAAACATACAAATACAAGTAAAGAGGTGATTGGCTACTTGCATTGGGCCCAAACCCAAGAGATTCAACCCTTTGAGGTAACTCAGTGCTAAATCAAAAAGGATTCCATTTTTATCTCCAAAACAATAGCAAGATTTCATGAAACTGTCACAAAATAATAAATTTGAATTTGAGCAGAGTTTACATAATCAAAAATCCAACAAAAGTCTCACCCTAGTGAGGCTCAAGGCCTTTCTACTTATACAAATGAAGCTACCAACAACTTCCTTAAAATCAGGGAGGCTTGGGTCCCAAAACTTGAGATAATCATCAGTCATCCTCCACTTGCTAGGATGCCTTCTAGTGCATGATTTGGCTGCCTGTACTCCAAGCTGAATGAAGGGGAATTCGAAGTGGGGAGTAATAAATGAGGGGTATTCATTTCTTTCTATCTCTTCCCACTGCTCCTCCTCTTCTTCTTCTCTTCTGCCTTCCAATATGCCTAACAGTAGTGGGGGACTCAGTTTGAGGCCAATTTAGTTGACCTTCTGTCTCTGCGTGGAGTGCTTGTACATTGGCACTCTTTTCAATGCCTCCTTCAGCCTCGTTGGGGAATGATATTGCCTGATCTACAGACTATGTGGTAAGGTGTTCCATCTCCTCACGGATGCATGCACAAAATCATCCCCAAGTATCCTTTGCATATCTTCAAAATGTGCAATGTCTTGTGCCTGATTGGTGAGATATTTAGGGGCAATCTGAGGGTCATTGGAAAGCAAGTTGTGCTGATGAGTGCCATAGGATATGATGGATCAACTCTTAACATTAATGGCTCATTCTGCTCCTTTATCATAAACCTTTTTATTTCTGTTGCCCTCAATTCTTCATGGTTTATCCATGAGAGCATGGCCATTAATTGTAGGTCCCCTAGCTTGGCTTTGGGGTCCCACGCATTCATTTTTGTGAGGGCCATGTTATGCAGGTAGAATTCTGACATCTTTGGTTTATCCTCTGAGGTGATTTGGTCACAAAAATCCATATTGCCTGTAATCTTGGAAAGGCATTGTGCCTCTTTGTGTCGAAGTCTTTATGTAGAATTGAAGCCATTGGTCCTTTAGATAAAGTCCATAGGATTTGGCTAGTGTTCTGTATTGCAGCTACCTTCATGGATTCGCTAACCATGCATGCCAGCTGGGTCTCTTTCTCTTGTAGCTACCTCCTTCGCAATTCATTTTCAGTTTCAAGGTGGCTTCTTGTAATTTCTTCCCTGTGTCTGATGGCACTCAACTCTCTGCCCATTTCTCTCAGTTTGTTTTCCATATGGCCAATATCCTCAACTCCCTTGGATTAGCTATTTACATCCACCTATGTGTTATTATTCTCTCTTTATCTAATTCAAAGAATAGTGGAATTGCAATTTTTTGTGGAATTATCCTTCCTCCCTCAGGTAGATTGTAGTATGAGACAAGACTAGGATGGGGATCAGGTTCCCATAGCTTTGTTTCTTCTTCCTTTACTTGTGGTTGTCCTTCCATCCTTTCCTCAAGCTTTTGGGTCTCTTATAGTTTTGGCAGTGTCTCCTTTAGAATTGTCTGAGCCTCTTGTAGGACTGTTTTTGGGTCCTGTAGCTCTACCTTTTCTTTCCATGTGTGAGATCTAGGAGTTCCCCTTTCATATATGATAGGTGCCTTGGAAGGGGATTCTTTTCCTTGGGCAGAGGGTGAATCTTCAATTGTAATTGGCACTTTTGAAGAGCACTGAGGTTTGCATGTTTTGATTCTTGTGCTCTTCCTAGCCCTGAAATACATGGAGGCATGCCTTTTTCTCTTTTTCTTTGGCCTGATTAGTGTATTGAGGGTAGTGAGGGTAGCTATTGCCTCCCTTTCCATAGTCTCAGAGGACCGTTCTCCTTGTTCTGTCGTTTCTACCTCTTTTTCTCCTCCTATTTCTTTTTGTCTCTATTTGCCCCCATTTCTTCCTACTTTGTTTCTTCAGCTTTCTCCTTCTATATCTTAGTTTCTTCCTCCTTCCTTGCCTATTCTGATAAATCACAAGTGGCTTCACCTTCTCCCCCTTGCTGAACTTCCTCATCACTACTAGTAGGACTGATATCATAGGTTAGAGCCTTTATGTCATCCTCAGCTGTTATGTTTCGGAAGACTTCCCATGCTATAGGGAGTGTAAATGTATGAGGGCTTCTTCCACTAGGATTTTGATTAACCCGTGGTGAGCTGGATGCTCTAAATTCTCTTCTTGAACTTTAGTGTTAGGGACAATAAGGGACTGTAGGAGGAAGTAGGGGATGCTAAGCTTCTTAGGAGCTGAAGTGTCCATGCGATACCTTAATTCATGAAGGATTCTAAAGTGATAACCTTAGACAATGTTGTACCTCCCCTAAAAGGATATGTATTTTATTATTTGATAGCTAACCTCATCCTAAGGATATGGTATGTTAGCCCTTCTAATGCCATTTTTATCCTCTACAGGGGTTTCATTGTTTTGGAAAAAGTTTTTCTTGGGAGCCTGGCCAATTGGTTTCTCATCCTTACTCCAAGGCAGCCCAAGAGGAAGGGCAGTGACCCTACTGATAAATTCAGGTGTTATATCCATG
>Ga0181465_100300_pt1 | contig 18175 bp, 19 predicted proteins | sample InSIn3gowninarea_FD_119076 | JGI IMG/M metagenome (GOLD analysis project Ga0181465, IMG submission 119076) | Clean room microbial communities from NASA Spacecraft Assembly Facility at Jet Propulsion Laboratory, Pasadena, California, USA -... ... | reverse complement strand
ATGCCGCGGTGAATACGTTCCCGGGCCTTGTACACACCGCCCGTCACACCACGAGAGTTTGTAACACCCGAAGTCGGTGAGGTAACCCTTGTGGAGCCAGCCGCCGAAGGTGGGACAGATGATTGGGGTGAAGTCGTAACAAGGTAGCCGTATCGGAAGGTGCGGCTGGATCACCTCCTTTCTAAGGATAATATCGGAACGAAACCTGCGGGTTTCGGTTGACGTTTTGCGTTCAGTTTTGAAGGTTCAGTAGAACTTTCATGATCATTTTGAATACCCAAGAGGGCCTATAGCTCAGCTGGTTAGAGCGCACGCCTGATAAGCGTGAGGTCGATGGTTCGAGTCCATTTAGGCCCACCATAACTTCTTGGGGCCTTAGCTCAGCTGGGAGAGCGCCTGCCTTGCACGCAGGAGGTCAGCGGTTCGATCCCGCTAGGCTCCACCAATCGTTTTCTTTTTTTTTGCCTGAAAACGAGCTTGTTCTTTGAAAACTGGATATGACGACATTGAAACAACGAAAACAAGCAACACGAGTGATGAGACCGATTTGGTTCGGTCGACTTTCTAATGGTTAAGTTAGAAAGGGCGCACGGTGGATGCCTTGGCACTAGGAGCCGAAGAAGGACGGCACTAACACCGATATGCTCCGGGGAGCTGTAAGTGAGCTTTGATCCGGAGATTTCCGAATGGGGGAACCCACCGCCTTTAATGGGGCGGTATCCATGTGTGAATTCATAGCACATGAGAAGGCAGACCCAGGGAACTGAAACATCTAAGTACCTGGAGGAACAGAAAGCAAATGCGATTCCCTGAGTAGCGGCGAGCGAAACGGGATCAGCCCAAACCAAGAGGCTTGCCTCTTGGGGTTGTAGGACACTCAATACGGAGTTACAAAAGAAGCGGTTAGGCGAAGCGACCTGGAACGGTCCGCCACAGCGGGTAACAGCCCCGTAGCCGAAAATCGCTTCCCTCCTGAGTGGATCCTGAGTACGGCGGAACACGTGAAATTCCGTCGGAATCCGGGAGGACCATCTCCCAAGGCTAAATACTACCTAGTGACCGATAGTGAACCAGTACCGTGAGGGAAAGGTGAAAAGCACCCCGGAAGGGGAGTGAAACAGATCCTGAAACCGTGTGCCTACAACTAGTCAAAGCCCGTTAATGGGTGATGGCGTGCCTTTTGTAGAATGAACCGGCGAGTTACGATTGCATGCAAGGTTAAGGTGAGAAGCCGGAGCCGCAGCGAAAGCGAGTCTGAATAGGGCGAATGAGTATGCAGTTGTAGACCCGAAACCAGGTGATCTACCCATGTCCAGGGTGAAGTTCAGGTAACACTGAATGGAGGCCCGAACCCACGCACGTTGAAAAGTGCGGGGATGAGGTGTGGGTAGCGGAGAAATTCCAATCGAACCTGGAGATAGCTGGTTCTCTCCGAAATAGCTTTAGGGCTAGCCTCAAGATAGAGAATCCTGGAGGTAGAGCACTGTTTGGACTAGGGGCCCATCCCGGGTTACCGAATTCAGACAAACTCCGAATGCCAGTGATTTATGCTTGGGAGTCAGACTGCGAGTGATAAGATCCGTAGTCAAGAGGGAAACAGCCCAGACCACCAGCTAAGGTCCCCAAATATCCGTTAAGTGGAAAAGGATGTGGCGTTGCTTAGACAACCAGGATGTTGGCTTAGAAGCAGCCATCATTTAAAGAGTGCGTAATAGCTCACTGGTCGAGTGACACTGCGCCGAAAATGTACCGGGGCTAAACGGATTACCGAAGCTGTGGATGGACATCGTAGATGTCCGTGGTAGGAGAGCGTTCTAAGGGCGTCGAAGCGGGACCGGAAGGATCCGTGGAGCGCTTAGAAGTGAGAATGCCGGTATGAGTAACGAAAGACGGGTGAGAATCCCGTCCACCGAATGCCTAAGGTTTCCTGAGGAAGGCTCGTCCGCTCAGGGTCAGTCGGGACCTAAGTCGAGGCCGATAGGCGTAGACGATGGACAACAGGTTGATATTCCTGTACCACCTCCCCGCCGTTTGAGCAATGGGGGGACGCAGAAGGATAAGGCGAGCGCGCCGTTGGTTGAGCGCGTCCAAGCAGCAAGGTGGGAAACGAGGCAAATCCCGTTTCCATAACATTGAACTGTGACGGCAAGGGGCATTAGCCCCGGAGTCCCTGATTTCACACTGCCAAGAAAAGCCTCTAGCGAGGCGGGAGGTGCCCGTACCGCAAACCGACACAGGTAGGCGAGAAGAGAATTCTAAGGTGAGCGAGTGAACTCTCGTTAAGGAACTCGGCAAAATGACCCCGTAACTTCGGGAGAAGGGGTGCTCTGGTAGGGTGTTACAGCCCGAGAGAGCCGCAGTGAATAGGCCCAGGCGACTGTTTAGCAAAAACACAGGTCTCTGCAAAACCGTAAGGTGACGTATAGGGGCTGACGCCTGCCCGGTGCTGGAAGGTTAAGGGGAGTGCTTAGCGCAAGCGAAGGTGCGAACTGAAGCCCCAGTAAACGGCGGCCGTAACTATAACGGTCCTAAGGTAGCGAAATTCCTTGTCGGGTAAGTTCCGACCCGCACGAAAGGCGTAACGATCTGGGCACTGTCTCAACGAGAGACTCGGTGAAATTATAGTACCTGTGAAGATGCAGGTTACCCGCGACAGGACGGAAAGACCCCGTGGAGCTTTACTGCAGCCTGATATTGAATTTTGGTGCAACTTGTACAGGATAGGTAGGAGCCAGAGAACCCGGAGCGCCAGCTTCGGGGGAGGCGTCGGTGGGATACTACCCTGGTTGTATTGAAATTCTAACCCACGCCCCTGATCGGGGCGGGAGACAGTGTCAGGCGGGCAGTTTGACTGGGGCGGTCGCCTCCTAAAGAGTAACGGAGGCGCCCAAAGGTTCCCTCAGAATGGTTGGAAATCATTCGCAGAGTGTAAAGGCACAAGGGAGCTTGACTGCGAGACGTACAGGTCGAGCAGGGTCGAAAGACGGGCTTAGTGATCCGGTGGTTCCGCATGGAAGGGCCATCGCTCAACGGATAAAAGCTACCCCGGGGATAACAGGCTTATCTCCCCCAAGAGTCCACATCGACGGGGAGGTTTGGCACCTCGATGTCGGCTCATCGCATCCTGGGGCTGTAGTCGGTCCCAAGGGTTGGGCTGTTCGCCCATTAAAGCGGTACGCGAGCTGGGTTCAGAACGTCGTGAGACAGTTCGGTCCCTATCCGTCGCGGGCGCAGGAAATTTGAGAGGAGCTGTCCTTAGTACGAGAGGACCGGGATGGACACACCGCTGGTGTACCAGTTGTTCCGCCAGGGGCATCGCTGGGTAGCTATGTGTGGCCGGGATAAGTGCTGAAAGCATCTAAGCACGAAGCCCCCCTCAAGATGAGATTTCCCATTGCGCAAGCAAGTAAGATCCCTCAAAGACGATGAGGTAGATAGGTTCGGGGTGGAAGCGCGGCGACGCGTGCAGCTGACGAATACTAATCGATCGAGGACTTAACCAACACAGTTGTTTTCAATGTCGCATATCCAGTTTTGAAGGCACAAGCCGCAAGTTTTTTCAAAAAAACGCTTGCAATACCTTGTAGACTTGGTATAATAATACTTGTCTTTCAAAATAAATTGGTCTGGTAATGATGGCAAAGAGGCCACACCCGTTCCCATCCCGAACACGGAAGTTAAGCTCTTTTGCGCCGATGGTAGTTGGGGGTTTCCCCCTGTGAGAGTAGGACGTTGCCAGGCTGATCCATATTATTCCGAAGTAGCTCAGTGGTAGAGCACCGCACTGTTAATGCGATGGTCGTAGGTTCGAGTCCTACCTTCGGAGCCAACTTTTGGAGAGCTGTCCGAGTGGCCGAAGGAGCATGATTGGAAATCATGTAGGCGGGCAACCGTCTCAAGGGTTCGAATCCCTTGCTCTCCGCCAGTAGATATTCTTCAATACCAATTAATGGCCCCTTGGTCAAGCGGTTAAGACACCGCCCTTTCACGGCGGTAACACGGGTTCGAATCCCGTAGGGGTCACCAAATTACCAAACGAAGATGGTAATTTGCGACGACGCAGCGAAGCGAGGAAGGAGCATTCCTTTAGCGCCTTCATAGCAGAGTGTGCAAATTGTCACAGAAGTTGATTTATATTATATGGAGGATTAGCTCAGCTGGGAGAGCATCTGCCTTACAAGCAGAGGGTCGGCGGTTCGATCCCGTCATCCTCCACCATTTCCAATATACATAATTCCAGTAATGATTTAAAAAGTTTCTTCTATTATATAAGATATTCCTTTAACGCTAAAATGCCTTACAAAGTGAATATAAGTATGATAAAGTAAGAACAATACGATTGTCGCGGGTTAGAGCCAATCGCTGAACGAAGACAGCGATTAACACCGATGCAGGTGTTAGCTACAAAACGTGCGTAAGAATAACAAGGTATCACCTATATTATTGTCGCGGGGTAGAGCAGTTCGGTAGCTCGTCGGGCTCATAACCCGGAGGTCGCAGGTTCAAATCCTGCCCCCGCAACCAAAAAGGTCCCGTGGTGTAGCGGTTAACATGCCTGCCTGTCACGCAGGAGATCGCCGGTTCGATCCCGGTCGGGACCGCCATTTTTATCTTAATTATGTGGGTCAGTAGCTCAGTTGGTAGAGCATTAGATTGAAGCTCTAAGTGTCGGCGGTTCGATTCCGTCCTGACCCACCATTTTTTTATTTTTTATTTCTCCATGCCGGAGTAGCTCAACTGGTAGAGCAACTGACTTGTAATCAGTAGGTTGAGGGTTCAAGTCCTTTCTCCGGCACCACTAGGTGGGGTAGCGAAGTGGCTAAACGCGGCGGACTGTAAATCCGCTCCTTCGGGTTCGGCAGTTCGAATCTGCCCCCCACCACCAGTTTTTATAGGGGCATAGTTTAACGGTAGAACAGAGGTCTCCAAAACCTCCGATGTGGGTTCGATTCCTACTGCCCCTGCCAATTTTAAATTTTATATGATGGCGGTCGTGGCGAAGTGGTTAACGCACCGGATTGTGATTCCGGCACTCGGGGGTTCAATTCCCCTCGTCCGCCCCATGTTTTTTCTTTTACTAACTAATCGATATACTAATAATATTATGGCGGTCGTGGCGAAGTGGTTAACGCACCGGATTGTGATTCCGGCACTCGGGGGTTCAATTCCCCTCGTCCGCCCCATCCAATTATTGGGGTATAGCCAAGCGGTAAGGCAACGGGTTTTGATCCCGTCATGCCCTGGTTCGAATCCAGGTACCCCAGCTTTTGCGGAAGTAGTTCAGTGGTAGAACGCCACCTTGCCAAGGTGGAGGTCGCGGGTTCGAACCCCGTCTTCCGCTCCAAAAGTTATGGCGGCATAGCCAAGTGGTAAGGCATGGGTCTGCAACACCCTTATCACCGGTTCGAGTCCGGTTGCCGCCTCCATCATAATTTGCCGGCGTGGCGGAATTGGCAGACGCGCGGGACTCAAAATCCCGTTCCTTCACGGGAGTGTCGGTTCGACCCCGACCGCCGGTATCATTTAAAAGGGCCTGCCTGCCCTTTATAAACTCCCAGTTTTGATTTACTTCAAAACTGGGAGTTTTTTTGTTGCTCATTTTAAAGAAAAGCCATGTTCTTTGTTTTCCATCAAAACTACGCTGACACCAATCTGTGAAAAATAGAATGAAGGCATGAAGGATAGTACAAGTGATAAATTTATTGAACTGGCGCTGTTTTAATTAATGGCAACTGTCTCATACATGAATATATTCAAGAGAGGGAAGGACAGCGCAAGAAACGCTGTATTTGAGGATTGCAGCGTTAAAGAAAGAGTGAATTGCTTGAGGGCGACACATGCAGCCGGGCACTACTTCATTAACAAGTGACTAAAGCCTAAATCCTAAATATCAACTCTGAAAGCTATCCAGGCATATTAAGAGAGAGTTATGAGCCAAGATAGGGAAGTGGCTTAGAGATGGAGCAGGAGTGTTTAAAGCATGTGCTTTGGGAAAGGGACTTAACGCAATGTCTTATATTCAAGAAACGGCATTTATAAAAGGCTATGTGGCCTGATCAAGCATCACAGTCGCCTAAATCCTGTTTGCCCCTTATAGTCTTTGCAGAATCGAACTAAGTGAATGAAAGTCCACTAGATTATACTGAAAAACAGTTTTGTAAGCATGGGAGAAAGCAAAGTTGTTGCTGCAAAATGCTGCGATTGACAGAGAGAATTAAGACAGTGGCGTCCAGAGAAATCAACCGATGCTATTATCGCAAAAGCAAATCCTCTATATGAGCATGCTTCTTTATTAAAATAGGAAATATCCATGCTGTAGCCAAAATACAACTAATAGGTGAAAAATAGCATTTAAGCTCAAAATTTCTGGACTTTAATTGAAAAAAGGAGTATGTTATTTTCGTGGAAATTTTCAATGTTGCAGGATTATAAATTTTATTAATATAGTATGCAACTGATGTTAAATAGTATATTATATAAAAGCTTAGATTTTATTTTATGAATATAGCGGAGGTAAGAAAATGGCTTTCAAGAAGAAAGATAAGTTTGCAGTTTTATTGGGTGAAATCGCATTGAATTTAAAAGAAAGTGCTGCTTATTTTGCAGATTATAAATTGCGGGAAATCAGCGATTTAAAAATATTCTCCAACACGATGAAGGACTACGAAACCAAAGGGGACAATTATGTCCACACGATTATCCAGGACTTGAATCAAGCGTTTATCACGCCGATTGAACGTGAGGATATCCTGGCTCTTGCCATGACGATGGATGATGTACTAGACGGTCTGGATCACACAGCTTCTATGTTTGAAATGTATTCGATTATTAATGCAGATGAATTCATGCTGGAGTTTGTGGAAGCGATTCGCTTGAGCACGATTGAAATCGAAACTGCTGTAGAATTGATGTCTTCTAAAAAATTGCCAGCCATGAGAGAACACGCAATTAAGATTAAAGATTACGAATCGCAATGCGATGTAACAAGACGGCATGCGATCAAGCACTTATTCCAGACAGAAAAAGATCCGATCCGCATTATCCAATACAAAGAGATCTACGAAGAACTTGAAGAAATTGCAGACCATTGCCAAAAGGTAGCAAACACATTCGAATCAATTATTATGAAAAACGCTTAAGGAGCAAGATGACCGATGGATATGGTTCTGCTATTAACAGTTTTAATTGTCGTTTTTGCTGTAGTATTCGATTTTATCAACGGCTTTCATGATACGGCCAACTCAATCGCCACAGCGGTTTCTACAAAGGCGTTGAAACCTCGGCATGCCATCATGCTGGCTGCTATTATGAACTTTGTCGGAGCTATGGCTTTTACCGGCGTTGCTAAAACAATTACGAAAGATATTGTTGATCCATTTACACTTACAAATGGAACAGTAGTTATTCTTGCAGCTTTACTGGCTGCAATTATTTGGAACTTGGTTACTTGGTACTACGGTATCCCAAGCAGCTCTTCGCATGCATTAATCGGTTCGATTGCAGGAGCAGCCATTGCTGCGGCCGGCTTTACAGCACTCAATTATGGCGGATTTATAAAAATCATTCAAGCGTTGATTTTTTCGCCAATACTGGCTTTTGTAGTCGGCTATATTGTTTACAGCATTTTTAAAGTGGTGTTTAAAAATAATAACCTGACGAAGACGAACCGCAACTTCCGGTTGATCCAGATTGCGACAGCGGCTTTGCAATCTTTCTCGCACGGTACCAACGATGCGCAAAAAGCGATGGGGATTATCACTATGGCCTTGATCGTTAATAACTATCAAAGTTCAGATGATATTCAGTTATGGGTACAGGCCCTTTGTGCGCTTGCCATGGCTCTTGGAACATCTGTCGGCGGATGGAGAATCATCAAGACTGTCGGCGGGAAGATCATGAAAATCCGCCCGGTTAACGGAGTGGCAGCTGACCTTACAGGAGCGGCGGTCATCTTCGGGGCCACATTCATTCATTTGCCAGTAAGTACAACACATGTAATTTCATCATCCATCATGGGTGTTGGAGCTTCACACCGGCTGAAAGGCGTTAAATGGGGAACTGCTAAAACCATGCTGATCACGTGGCTGATTACGATGCCAATTTCTGCTTTATTAGCTGGAGGCATATACTTAGTTCTTAATATTTTCCTTTAAAATAGAAAGTGGGAACCTTGGCTTTCCAAGGTTCCCACTTTTATTAATATTATTGTGAAAAACTATTGGCGTTTTAAATAATATGTGTTATATTTATTAATGTCCTTTTGACATGCCGGCGTGGCGGAATTGGCAGACGCGCGGGACTCAAAATCCCGTTCCTTCACGGGAGTGTCGGTTCGACCCCGACCGCCGGTATACTTAATACTATAGAATCAAGGTCCTAACTTAAATGTTAGGGCCTTTTTTCTATTTCTTTAACATGACTAAAATAAGCAAGAATCGTGTTCCTCGAATCATGTTCATAGGAGAGTGTTAAGGTGAGAAGGCGTGGAGAGTTAAGTATTGCAGAACTAAAAGTTGTAAAAGGAAAGACTTCAGATGAAGAAGCATTTGAGAAGTTTTATAAGGATTGTCATTTGAGAAATCTTAGGCCGGCTACAATCCAATATTATAAAGACGCATTACATGCGACAAAGAAAATAGTAAATAAGCAATTTGTCGATTGGAAAGAGAAAGATGTAGAAGAGTTTATTACAAAGAGTAAAACGTTAATGAAAATTACTACTATTAACACGAGGCTGAGAGCTCTAAGATCCTTCTATAACTTTTTAGAAAGAAATAGTCTTAAAAAAGAAAATCCGATGAAGAATATCAAACTTTTACGTGATAGACAAAAAGCAATCGAAACTCTGGAAAATTATGAAATCGAAAATCTTGTGAAGACCATAAGGAAGAAGAAAACATTTGTTTCGATAAGAGATGAAGTGATATTTCTCGTTTTTCTAGATACTGGAGTTAGGTTATCAGAGCTTGTTGGAATAGAACTAAGCGATGTTAGAGAAAATAAGATTGTCATAAGACAAACAAAGAACCTATTTGAAAGAACAGTCTATTTGTCTGATATTACGAAAGAAATGATTAAGAAATACATAATCATAAGAGGGGAAGTATCTACAAAGAAACTTTTCATTAATCAAGACAATGAGGAGTTAAAAGCTCACAGTATTCAAACTAGATTTACTAAATATGGTGTAGAAGCAAAGATCGAGAAAAGAGTGAGTCCCCATACTTTTAGACATACTATGGCAAAAAGGATGATTGTCGCTGGTGTGGACGCATTTTCACTAATGTCTTTACTTGGACATACTGATATTACTGTCACTAAAAGATACGTAAATTTATGGGGAAAAGATCTAGAGAAGAAACATCAGTCTTTTGGTGCTTTAAAGGGGTTAGTTATATAATTTTACGAACTAGCGTTCGCTATTTATAATATAAAAAAGAGAGTGATTAAATGAGTTTGGCGGCTCAATCACTCTCTCACTATAAACCACAGAAGATAGACCTCTGTTAGGTTATTTTAACATGTCTCCTTCTGAAGGGTCAAAGGAGAGAAAATAATGAAGTTGATGTCAGTATTAAGTGGTAATGGCTTTGTAATGTTTAATAAGGAACTAGCTCATGAAGTCTCTGTAAATGCATCAATCATTTTTGGACAGTTGTGTTCGAGTTATGAAAGCTTTGGAAGCAAGAATATGCTAACTGTAAGAGAGGGGAAAGATTACTTCTTTCTAACAAGTGAAACATTAGAAAAAGAAACTGCCCTGACTTATAAGCAGCAGCTTAAAGCAGCAAAAGAGCTAGAAAGTTTCGGTTACATAGAAACTAGAGTCATGGGAGTTCCATCTAAAAAGCACTTTCACATAACTGATAAGATTAAACTAGATTTATTGGGTAATCCTAGGTCTGCCAAAAGGGAAGACCTGGATATATCAACGAATCAAGACAGTATAGACCCAAAAGAGAGCTCCAGCTATGCCAAAAGGGAACACCTAGGAGTGAACAAAAGGCACAGCAAGCCTGTACAAAAGGGATCAACTATTAAAAAGAAAAATAAAAAAGAACAAGATAAAAATAATGATATTAATATCAATTGTAATTTCAAGAACTCTTTAGAAACTGATAATTTTAGAGAAGTACTAACAGAATCATGTAACGAGTTCTTCGCTAAGTTTGCCGTTGGCAGATGGAATAAAGACCAGTGGAATACTTTAATAAGCAAATTCGTTGATGATACAATTGTAAGTAAGCGCTATCTTGATATTCCTCGAGAGAAAATAAGGGGGTATGCTTATAAGTCTTTAAAAACGATCGCCGATAACTCTGATTATAAACACTCGGAAGAATTTGCTGAATATCAAGAAGCAATGATAGAATTGGCAGCAAAGAATCCTGCCATAAATGAATTTTCAGATGGTTTTTATAACTGGTTGGTGGAGAAAGAATAATATGAGCTTTTAAAGGATACAGAAAGCTCTGTATGACATTCTGAACCAAGACTAATATAAATACTCATTACCTTCTTAAAAAGCTTTATGGAGCTATTAAAAGATAAGGGGGAGATTTAAATGAGAACAGCTGAAGATATTATAAAAGTAATCGAGGAGCTAGAAGCTGCGGAACGGTGGAAACTGTTGTCGATGCTGTATGATGCATACTACAATTCTGCTGGACATGAATTGACAAGCAATCACGAGGATGTTCTCGAATATTGATGCATATCTTATTCGAAACTAGTGGACATAACGCTTCATGTAGGAAGTTGTTTCGTTTTTTGAATCCTTATTCAGCAACGTTTGGTAGTTTCTCTGCTCTAGATGCCTATGCATGATTTTATACATTCCATTAAAGACGGGCTTTTTCGGGCTTCGTCTTTTTTCATTGGTCAAAAATCCTGCATAAAAAACTGCATAAAAATCGCGGTTATTAAAGGAAAGCGCATAAAAAAGAAGCCAATTAAGGCTCCTTCTTTCTAATTGATAGTATTATGAATCTCTTCTAACTTCTTCCTGAACTCTTCGACAGAATTCATTTCTTCCTCGTCTGATAATCTTCCGACATTTTCTCCATTAAGATCTCCCGCGATTTTTTTAAGATCTGAGAATTCTTTGCTTACTCCTAGAACTGCCATATCTCTAGAATCAATTGATCTAATCGCAATAAAGGTTAGGCTCTTATCATAGCTTTCAGTATTCCAACCTCCACTATTCCAATCATCCCATGCAATCTTAATGTATTCTTTTGCTGTTCTATCATTTGAAACTGCTTCTACATTTGGTTCTTCCGCAACCTCTTTTTCAGGAGCTAAGTTAACCCAAGCAATTACAGCTGCTAAAGCTACAAACGCCAGTAAAGGAACTGCAATAACTATCTTCTGCAACAAAGAAAACACCTACTCCCCTACTATCAATGAATTCATTTTTTGAAGTTCATCATAGCCTTCTTTAAGAACTGCTTGTCTTTCATCGCCAGCTTCCATGTTTTGAGCTTTATCAAGGATAGCGATAGTTTCAGTAGCCCATTTGTCTAGCGGTTCAAAGTCAGTTAGTTCTTTGACTTGATTCAATCTAGAAATAGGATGAGACATTTGCTCTGAAGAATTCGAAATCGTTAGGTCCTCGAATTCACCCATAGCTGCAGCATCAACAAGCCAGCCCATTGCTACACCGGTTTTTTGACCTTCTGTCGGTTCTTCTGGTCCCTCAGTTTCGGAATAAGAACGTCCATCTAAGGCCTTTGTTTCTGAGTTAAAGGTATATCCATTTTCATATTCAATAGATCCTGCAAAGCTCTTTCCTTCATTAGCTTTGACTACCCCTTCTTCAGGCAGTTCATAGTTGTCAAAGTGTTCCTTGATTTCTTTGTAAGGAGATTCCAATGCAACTTCTTTCTCTTCTTTTGTTTCTGAAGCAGTAGTCACTTCAGCTGAAGTTTGCTCTCCTTGGACTTCACTTTCTGGACTTTCAACTTTCGCTTCTTCTGCAGTTCCGCACCCGGTCAATAGCACTACTGCTGAAAGACCAAATCCTAGAGTATACTTTTTCATTTTATCCCCCCCGATTGTCACTTTCATCGTAACATACTTGCATCCATTTTTTATCCATAAAATCCATTTTTCAGGAAATAAAAAAAGATTGCTAAGAATGCAACCCAGTTTTAGTTATTCAAATATCGATGCTATTCGAATTATGAAGTAGATAATGATTGGTGTATAGACTACGAGACCGCCCATAAAAACGATAAAAGCGAATAGCTTAAATTCGTCATATGGTAAACGCCAGATAAGAATAATGGATAGGATACAGAAAATAGCAGATGGTATAAAACCAGTTGCATCAAACACCATAATCGTTGATAGGACCATTAGAATTGGGAAAGCTACTGATAATATCTTATGAGCTTTAGTACGGATAGATTCTTTTTTATTATTCATTTATTTCACCTCTTAATTATTATTACAAATAGATTGGAAGAAAAAGGAGTGTTGTAAGTTAGGACACATTTGAGTTTATTCTAAAATTTTTTCGTCTAATTGCTTTACATTTCAATTTCATAAGATATAAAGACAGTAGAAACAGAGAAGGAGTCGATTTGAAATGAAAAACAATGACAACATGCTGACAAAAGACTATTTGTACTGCGACGGTTATTACAGAAAGAAACCAGCTGAAGAAGCTGCCAAGATTGTTGATGGACTTCTTATGGGAATGATCAATGACTGGAACGAAGTTCGAAGAGACACACCTTTGCATGTAGATGACGAAATTCATGAGAAAATAGATGCATTAAGAGACGTTCTTTACTATGCCACGAAAAAGGAAGAATACGATAATGATATTGAAGTTAGAGAGCGACTTCATGAGAATTATCTATTTTGGAAGAATTACGGAGCTAAAACAGAGGACGAATTCGAAGAACTTCGGAAGGACGATACTAAAAACGGAAACGATAAACTCTCCCGAAAGTTGCAGAAAAAGAAGCTTGCTAGACGGAGAGCTGGACGAGTGATTATTAAAGAAGAATTGTACGGGGAATGGGCGTTTCCCTATTTGGATTCAAGCTGGAAGATGGAGAATTTACGGAGTCGGGCTTAATTGCTCGGCTTTTTTATATTATAAAATCCACATTTTATAACTTTCAGTTTCTAAAGTGTATTTTAGGAAGTAATAAAGACCGTTGAATAGCGATCTCATTTAAGCAGAGCATTTACAATCAATATTCCATATATTATTGCCATAACAACAAAATAAATTAAAACAATCGCTCCGCCAATTGTAAGAAAAAATTTTAAATCTTTCATTTATTTCACCTCTTAACTAATATTATAAATATTTTGGAATAAAACGGTAAAACATATAATCGCTATTTTATAACATTATTAAAAGGTTGACGAATTTATCAAGTGTTTGTTTCACAGATTGAGCGTAAGAGGTCCATAACTTTTTCCGCCTCTATATACCACCACAAAGGTTTCTCTGAAGGCCAATCTATTGGACGAATTTGTAATCAATATGGCTCAAGAGCTTTGCTCTTGACCTGCATCAAGCGAAGCTTGAATGCAATTAGTACTATTTTGTATATGAGTATACAAGACACAAATAAGACACCATATATATGACAATGTCGTGTTTGTGTCTTGTCAGAAGACCCAAATTGAACACTATATATATGACAGTGTTGTGTTTGAGTCCTTATAGACAATTACATGAAACAATTTTTCATTTATGATTTACGTTTTTGTCCATGCAGATATAAATATAAAGTAAATTAAATTATTTGATTGGAGAAAACGCATGAATGAAAAACAATATTTATCTCACTTTTTGAATGGACAAGAATTGAAAAATAATTCTCTTATCATTTCACCTACTGGTTCAGGAAAAACTCACTTCATTTTTAATAATTTAATCGAAGAAGGCCACTATCTATACCTTTGTGATAATGAAAATCTCAAAACAGTAATCGAAGAGAATGAGAGAGCATTCAGCAATAGAAAAGAAATTTTGGGGTTTGATAACTACTCAGTGAATGTCATGTGCTACAAAGAATTCGGTTCTCAAGTTCGATACCATAACAATTTCGTTAAAGAGTTCGATATGATTATTTGCGATGAAATTCACAATCTAGTTGATTATCAAACATTCAATGACGATACAGATTTATCTCATGCAATCAAAGAATTATTTAAGGAGTACAACGATACAAAAATCGTCTACTTTACAGCGACTCCCCATTATCTTGAGCTGTTAAAAGAAGATCACTCCGAATTGTCTCAAACTCTAAATATTATCGACTTTTCTAATAACAAAGAGATTCGTCGATATATTAATCGTCGTGAAGCATACATCAATAATTTATCCCAAGTTCAGTTTCAATTAGATGAATACAAGCAGTCATTTGAATACGCTGGCATGAAATGCTTAATTTTCACAAGAGAAATTCGAGCAATGAGAGAGCTTGAAAAAATGTGCAAAAGCAGAGATTTAAAATCAATTTGCATTTGGAGTAGAAATAATCAAGTAATAGAAATGGATTTAGAACAATTGAGGGTTAGAGATTATCTATTGAAGAATGGCACTCTTCTAGAACCTTACAACGTCCTTATCATTAATCGAGCCTTAGAGACTGGAATCAATATCACTGATAAAGATATGAACTTAGCAATCATCAATACCACAAATCTCACACAGCAAATTCAAGCGCGAGGAAGAATTAGGCACGATATTGATTTATTGGTAGTTCGAACAAAAGATCAAAAGCTGCCTGAAGTCAAAATCGAACTAGATGGGAAGTACATGAATGTTGAATTGACGAAAGAACAAATGGAAGAAATAATTGCCGATTTGAATTTGAAAGATATTCGTTCGAAATATATAACAGTCACCAGCTTTCGAAATGTCTTATCAAAAAATGGATATCGGGTTAAGCAAAAGAGAAAAACAGAAAACTACGTAAAAACTACGTACTATATTATTTCAGAATGAGACTCCAACAGGGGTCTTATTTCTGTTCAAGAAATTATTCATAAATATTAGGAGAGGAATTAGATGTTAAAACTACTGCCGAAAGATAAAATGCCCCATGGATTTGGAATGGAACTGAAGGAATCGTCAAGAACAAGACGAAAGAAGGTTGTCATTCCTAAACCAAAGCCAAATGAATCATCTGAGTTTCTTGCTGCCAAAGAACGCTATTTCAAACAGAAGAAAGAAGTTGAAGCAGCAAAAAGAAAAGGACCAATTGATATGAACAATCTACTAGGGGGAAATTAATCATGAAAGAGTTAACGCCAACACAAAGGAAGAATCTAGAAAAAGAAGAAGTTGGAAGAATTCGCACTCAAAAATTGAAACGGATTGAAAGGGAGCTTATTCCTTTCTGCAATAAAAATCGACTTGATTATCAGTTAGCTTATAAGCTGGTCATATCTAGAAAAATTATAGGAAGAGACGAATACAAATCAAGCCATATTTTGCCCTATCACGTTTACGAAGCTTTCAAAAAATATTTGGAGGAAGATTCTCATGTTTGATGTAAGTAGATTTACCAAGAAGTTTTCTGATATGGAAAGTCTCGAAGGACAAAGAAAGAGACTTCAAAATGAAAAACAGAAAAAAATAGAAAAAGTTCAAAAATTCGTTCAAGAATATCAATATCCTTACAATCATCCAATCCCCGAGCACGTCCACAAATCTATCGCAAAGATAGAGTATGTAAGATCATTAAGGAATTATGAAAATGAGACAACACCTCATTGGAATTCATGGGTGATGGGAAAAGACGAAGCTGAACTTTTAGGAAAAAAGATTTTTCCTGACGCATCAGACCCTATCTACATCATCGACAAGGATTTAAACATTGTTGGTTGGGAACCAACTAGAAATGATGCCAGAGATTGGATTCTTTTAAATAAACTTTGGTACAAGCCACTTGGCAGAACAACGATGTATGAATACATCAAGAATAGATGGTTGTATAAAGGCCAGGTCTATTTTGTTCCCGTCAAAGAGTACGAAGGATTTATGAAAGAAAAATTGAAGCAGAATTCTAATAAATGATAAGAAGTACGTACAGAACTTACTAGCTGAATATATTATTTATTAGAGTGATAAAAAGTGCATAAAATAGCAAAACTGAACGTTGACACGTTATTTATATAATAGAGAGGTAATAAGAGATAATCCGTGATAAATCCATTTTCCGACCTCCGAAACCATAGTTGATGATGCTCTTATTCCTCTCTATTTCTACTTCTCATTTAAATTTGAGAATGTAGTTTTTATTATTATGGCAGTTCTCCATAGCTGCCACCTCCTGTCTTAGTAGTTGAGTTCTTTTCCATATCTATTCTGTTGGAATAGGTAATCACTCCATTGAACAAGAACTGAATCACTTGTTCAAATCCGGCTCCCGATCGAGCCACGATATTTTTAGCGCTTCAAGAGTTTAGTCGTTTTGTAGTGTTTCCTCTAAGCTCTTGAAGTCCTGAAATATCACCTATACTATCATGTCCGAAAGGACACCAAATTCTTTACTGTCATAGGGGAGAATTATCTCTTTTGTAACCGCACCTTCGGGTGTGGTTATTTTTTTTTACTTATTTTTAATTTGGCACAAAATTGCCATCTTTCAATTTGCTGGCTTGCGAGAACATATCTTGATTCATAATGAAACAAGCTCCTTCAAGAAATTCAACTGGAATTGAATTGTAAAGATCCATAAAATCATTATTAGAAAGTTGTCCTGGGAAGCTCGGCTTAATAACAGGAACATCAACATCGTGAATAATTCCCTTAAACTCTTCTTCTCCTTGACCGACTAACATTGATTTTTCAATCGCTTTTCCTGTTCTTTGAGCAAGTAGATTACCAACATAATCAACAATATTTGTTGCTGCATCATGTGATAATTGATTTGTGATTCTCATAGCTGCACCCACACGTTTTTGTTCTAGCTTCACATCAGCAAAACTGAAAGCTAATTCTGCAATATTTTGGCCTTCTCCAACAAATCCTGCTTCAGTTGAATCATCTTCCCGACCAATAGTTAGGCTACCATTAACTGAAGGGAATTTTCGAGCCATTCCAAAAATAGGCGACTTATATTCCACTTTCTTAATAATTTCATTATGAACTTGTTCAGGAACTACTGACTGATTTGTACCAGTGGTATTTCTAACATTTCGCTCTTCTTTGAAAAAATTTCCGAACTTCTCAAATTGAATTGATTTCTCGCTTCGTGTTTCTACTCCGTACCGAATTGTTTCTGCTGTTTTCATATTTTCCATTCTCTCCTTCTGATTTCGTTGAGTAATTTTTTCTGGAACGTTCACTTGTTCAACAAGTTTAATTCCGCGTGCTGCTATGGTTGATGATGTATAAGCTGGCTTTTCGACCACTGATACTTCAAAGAGTTCAAGTTCTTCGATAGTTCGTTCATAAAGATTTCCTCCAATATTCTTCCAGCTGTCTCGAATCGTTCTAAATCCAAATGACATGTTTTGAAGGATTCCATCCTTGATCAATTGATAAAAATCTCGCCCCCACGAAGTTGGAGAAATATTCGCAGACATAAAAAGACCTTGCTCATCTTCAGTCAGTTCAAGAGAACCATTCCGAGTTGATGCAAGGATTTTTTTGCTATCATGTTCTGCTAAAAAATTGATTTGTTTGGCTGCTCGAATCGCTTTTGAGAAAGCGCCTTTAGCAATCTTTTCTTTGAATTGTTTGGTCGTGCCTAGGATTTCGCTGTGCTGATTCGTCTTGTTTACATATCCAGACACTTTTAATGTTCCGTCTGAATTTGCATCAAGTTCAGCATTTTGGACTCTGAGTTCCATTTTCATTTTGATTTCTTCCTTTCTCTTTCTAAAAAGTCTTGCTTGCAATCTTCTAAGAGGGCTTCAGTTATATTGCTTTCTGAACAAGTTCTATTCTCTAGTCTTAGATGTACTTTTCCTTGAGCGTCTTCCAGGGTGTAATTCCTATTGTCTTGCTGTATCCATTTCAGTTGGTCCATGCCTGTTTGTCTCCTTTAGAAGTATGTATTTCAGGATGGCAATTTTGTGCCAAATTAAAAATAAGTAAAAAAAAATAACCACACCCGAAGGTGCGGTTACAAAAGAGATAATTCTCCCCTATGACAGTAAAGAATTTGGTGTCCTTTCGGACATGATAGTA
>Ga0181465_100299_pt1 | contig 18210 bp, 16 predicted proteins | sample InSIn3gowninarea_FD_119076 | JGI IMG/M metagenome (GOLD analysis project Ga0181465, IMG submission 119076) | Clean room microbial communities from NASA Spacecraft Assembly Facility at Jet Propulsion Laboratory, Pasadena, California, USA -... ... | reverse complement strand
ATATCCGAAACAGCGATAGGTCCATAAGTTTCGGTACAACCATTTGAACTTACAGAAAAGGTGTATCGGCCTGCCGCTAATCCACTTATATCGAGTGTGTTTCCTACCACCGCACTTCCATATGAGTGGGTTTATACAGCAACTACAGCTAACGATCTAGTAGGCGATAAAATAACGGTAATTGCATCTGATTTTGCGGGCAACATTACGGAAGACGAGCAGCTTCCTTTCGGAATTTAATCTATTAATTTTCCTAAGACAGTTTGTCAGTCCGGATCAGAGTCCAATCAGGCCCTCACCGAACCTCAACCGAACCTCAACCGAACTGTCACTTTGTCTTAGGATTATTTTCTGAACTCTTTTTGGTCTCGTCTAGTGCCTTACTACCCTTCTGACTTTCCAAAAACTACGAATTTTTGTGTTCAGCGTCCACCCACCAGCAGGTTTAATGCGCAACCTTCTTGAGAGTGAAATAGGCCATAAATCTACGGTCTGTAAGCTTGGCAAAAAACTAAACATAATTCTTAAACTCACGTAAAAGGACCGCTGCACGACCGCTCCGAATGCTCGCTGGTTTATTTCATGAGAACTACACTCAAATTACTTTTTATATTCTGCCTGTTTTTAGCTACTGCAACAGCAGAGGCGAGCACCTTTGTCGTTACCAGTAATGCAGACTCGGGACCGGGAACGCTGCGAGATGCACTCACCAAAGCGGCGGCAAACGGCTCTTCTGTTAAAGACTACATTAATTTCAACCTGGTAGGAACGTTACCAGCCGCCCGAACTATTACCTTGCTCTCAGAATTGCCTGCAGTTTCATCTAACCTCGTCATCGACGGAACTACCCAGCCGGGAGGGCCCTTAGGCTTAGGAGATGCCAAAATTATAATTACAGCGGCTCCTACTTATGCTATTACAAATTCATCTTCTGTATGGTGTGGGCTTACACTCGTCAATGTTCAGGATATCGAGATTTATGGATTCAGTATCACCGATTTTTACCCCACTCATCTTCAAAAACCCCTTAGTACCGCGGGTATATTCGCTGGCATTTGGATAGCATCATGTGATAGAATAACTATAGGAAAAGCGGGTAAAGGGAATTTATTTAGTGGGAATATCCATGATATTTATGCCTCAGCAGTCAATGATATCAGGAATTCAAAGTTAAGCATTCAGTCAAATTTTTTTGGCTATACCCCGGCTGGCACACCTACAGGAGATGCCCCAATGGACAACGTGGCACTTAACGGTACAGACATTCATATCGGAGGAATAGACCTTCAAAATGCAAATACATTTTCAGGACCTTTCGTTGTATCAGGAGATAATATAACGGTTGAAGGAAACAACCGATACTTCGATACCGACGGGTATCCTGACTTCCAAGTAGGCTTGAGTATATACGGCGGCAGTAATATCACGGTAAAAAACAATATCCTTGGCTTGATGGGGGTGCAGGGGACTAATACTTTCAATATATCGGGAAACAAAAGTTATCCGGATCTTTCGATGATTTTCATTACAATCGCTAATTCGCAAAATGGGATCATTGGGGGTAATGATCTGCTATCAATGAATACCATTAATAGCTATAGAACGGGATACAGTAATGCAATAACTTCCGAGAATTCGACAAATATTCAAGTTTTAAAGAATAGAATTCGGTGCAGCGATAAGGCTTTCCACATTAAAGACGGAACGTCAATTCCAGATATTGAAGTTCTGATTAATTCCCCTACGGAATTTTCAGGGACGGCAAGTGCCAACGCCTTAATTAATGTATACATAGACAATACAGGCTGTACCATCTGTAATCCTGTTGAGTTTTACACTCAAGTTATGGCAGATGCAACAGGAAAATGGAAGGTCACCGGAAACTTTACAGGGAAAGCGCTTTTAGCAAATGCTACACTGCTGCAAAATTCCTCTGAGTTCACCATACCGTATCAGGACCCCAATTCGGCTATAATAACCAAACCTAGCTGTGGCTTAAGCAATGGAAGTATTTCGCTAGGGGATGTGAAGCACGTAGTTACTATCGAATGGTACGATCAAATTAACAGTCAGAAAATTGGAGAAGGCAAGGAAATTAAAAACCTTGGACCAGGAGTGTATTATGCGGTTTTATCCAACGGTGGATGTCAGCTGAGGTCAACTAGCTTTCTATTACAAAACGTAGTGCCGAGAATCTCAGCAACAGAAATCAAAATTACAAATGCAAGTTGTGGGGCTAGCAATGGTTTAATTACTGGATTGAGCCTAACTGATTTCCAGGCTCCTGTACTGTACAACTGGAAAGATGAGCACGGAGCGATGGTAGGAAACACACTCGATATAAGTGGATTAGCGGCAGGCCGATACACCTTTTCTGTAAGTTCAAATGGTTGTACCGAAACTTATGGACCTATCGCTGTTTCGGATATTCCGGCACCAGTTATTAACTTAAGTACTGTAGAAGTAAAGCCATCAAGCTGCGCAAGAGCAAATGGCTCGATTAAAAACATTCAGGTATCTGGCACGGGAACATTAACCTTCCAATGGAAAAGGTTAAACGGGCAGCCCGTCGTAGCCGCAACTTCGAAAGATCTGGTAAATGCAGAAGCAGGTTGGTACTTTCTGGAAGTGAAAGATCAAAGCAATTGTCCGGCTACGCGTTCTGCAGCCCTTGAGATCACAGACGAAGAAAGCATCCTGATGGATGAAGAAAATGTAAAAGTGAAAGGCTCTGGATGTAACGGGCGGGAGGGAGCAATTACGGGAATACAAATTTCGGGCGCAACCCGATTCGACTGGATATGTGAATGCGGAAGAATCATTAACACCTCGTCGGCAGATTTACTGAATGCAAGCCCTGGTAAATACCACTTAAAGGCTTATAACTCCCTTTGCAGTTTAGCAAGTAAAACGTATGAAATCTTACCTCCACCAACAATCGAGGACGCGTTGGTATTAGTGACCCAACCCTCCTGCCATCTACCTAACGGTTCTGTTAAAGGCCTTGTTACTAAAAACTTTTCTGGTAACATTAAGGTGGAATGGAAAAATAGCGAGGGAACAGTAATTTCGAACGAGGTGGATTTAAAGAATGTTGCCCCTGGACAATATACACTCTCCGTTTCAGGTGACGACAACTGCATGAGAACATACGGTCCTATCAGCCTCAATAACACAAAGGGCGCTTCAGTTGATATCTCAGGAGCAGTAGTTGCAGAAGCTACCTGCGGAAAAGCAAATGGCTCGATAAAACACATCATTGCGCAGGGAACCGGCAATCTAAGCTATCAATGGAAAACGGAAAACGGGCAGCCTGTTTCTGGTGGCACATCCCTTGATCTCCTAAATGCCAAAGCAGGTAGGTATCTTCTCGAAGTGAAGGATGCTACCAATTGTGCCCCTTCAATCTCTGCTACTATAGAAATAAGAGACCGGGGAAGTATCACAATTGATGAAACGCAGGTAAGAATCAAACCTACCGGTTGCAATAATGCTTCTGGAGCAATTACCGGACTGCGAGTTTTAGGAGCCGACAAATTTGACTGGATCGCAGAAAGCGGAGACATGATCTCCACTCCATCCCCTGAATTAGTAGACGCACCACCAGGAAAATACCGTCTCAAAGCGTATAACTTAGACTGCAGTTCAGTGAGTGGAACTTACGAAATCTTTGCGTCAGCAATAGAAGACCGGTCGTTGTTGGTTAAGCAACCTTCGTGTTTTCTTGAAAATGGCTCAATAACCGGCCTCTTGCTAACAAATTTTTCGACGAACATAAGCATAGAATGGAAAAATAAGACAGGCGAAGTGGTTTCGTCTGATATCGATTTGAAAAACGTAGGCGCGGGGGCTTATACGCTTTTTATAACGGATACTAACAACTGCACTAGGACCTATGGCCCTGTTGAATTAAGCAACGTTGGCGGAGCATTTATCGACGTTTCAACCGCCAAAGTAATTCCAGCCTCTTGTGGTTCGGCAAATGGTTCGATCAGTAATGTTAGTATTAAAGGATCGGGAAATCTTAGCTACCAGTGGAAGACGGAAGACGGGAGAATTGTTCTGGGTGCAACATCGCCTGATCTGCTTAATACAAAGCCAGGCGAGTATTTTCTTGAAGTAAAAGACGCCAGCAGTTGCCCTCCTTCAATCTCTGAAATTGTAGAGATTCCAGACCAGGGAGGGATATCCATGGATGAGACACACGCCATAATTGAGCCAGTTGCATGTCAAAGTTCCCTAGGGGGAGTCATCGGTATACACGTTTCCGGTGCCGACAAGTTCCAGTGGATTAGTGATGACGGAACGGTTACAACTACTTCATCTGCTGATTTACTAACTGCTGTTCCCGGCAACTATCGGCTAAAAGCTTCAAATGCCTTTTGTAATATCCTCACAGGTGTCTATGAAATACCAGCAACGCTTACCCTCAACAAAGCTGATCTCGCATTAATCAATGACGCATGCGATTCTAAAAAAGGAAGCATAACAGGATTACAGGCTTCGGGAGGGAAAGCGCCCTACACCTATACCTGGTCAAACAATGAAGGATCTGTCATAAAAACCTCGACGAGCTCAAGTGACCTTACGGGATTGCAACAGGGCAAATATAATTTAATGCTGAAGGATGGGATTGGAAGTTGTCCCATTAATGAATCTTTCACTATTACAAACACCAGCCTCCCTCAAAACCCACCATCTGTGAGTAATACTGAGATTTGCGCTCCAGGAAATGCGGTGATTATGGTTGATAATCCTCAGCAAGGAAAATACCGATTGTATGAAAGCCTATCTGAGCGAAGGTTAATTGGCGAAAGTGAGAAAGGAATTTTTAATGTCAGAGTGGATAATAGCGCCACCTTTTATGTAACCTTTGTTAGTCAAAGCTGCGAAAGTGAGCTAGTTCCAGTCACCGTCCGAATAACAAATGACATTAAGATTCCAAATACAATTACCCCTAATGGCGATGGCATTAATGATGTTTGGACTATTAGTAATCTTGAAAGCTATCCAGAAATCCGGGTACGGATATTTGATCGGTACGGGAACAGCATCTTCGATTCTACAGGGTATCGAACTCCATTTGATGGGCGGAGAAATGGGCTGGAACTTCCCGGCGGCTCGTATTATTACCTCCTTGACTTCAAAAAAGGTTGTAAACTTATCACGGGGAATCTGACAATTCTTAGATAGAATTTGGCTAAGCATCTTTAAGCGGAAAGCAAACTTTTTCTCTACCTATAAATGAAATGTCCTTTTAATTTCTTTAGCATAGAATTGGTAAGTCGATAACCCTTAACCGAAAGCTTATGTTTATTTTATCCAAGCCACTAGTGTCGGCTTCTGCTTTACGAATTATGAAGAGTGTAACTTCGGTAGAATAAGTCAAAGCGTTTTGAGTGGTATCCCACCAGTCACCTGAACCTTTCAAGACGACGCTGGAATCCCAAGCATCATAAACTCCCCCCTATCTGCTCATTCCGCTTTGAAACTCGCCGTAATGCTCCCTTTACCAATTTTGTTAACCACCTCTGTAGCGGGATTAAGCGTGAGATCTTTAGAGACCGTAAGGTATAAGTCGGGATCGCCTTGAATCCCTTTCAACGTGATCGTTTGCATTTCCCCTTTTGGATACTTGGCCTCTATAATGTGAATTGCACTAATGGTAACAGACTCAATATTTGAACCAGATACAGCAATTGACACTGGTGAATCAGAACTATGTACTCCTGGAGAAGCAGTAATGTAGTAAGTCACAGCCTCCTTGTTTGGCGTCCCTTCTGATTTTTTTCCGCAGGAAGCTATAACAAAAGCGACTAAAATAATAAAAAGGGAAATTCTCATAAAAGCTAAGTTTTATTTTTTCTTTTTTGCAGCAGCTATCGAGTTGATCGGAGAGCGAAACTGATAAGCGAGCGTTCTTCAAATGTAAAACACCTTTCGAGATTTTCCTAATACCTAAAAACCTGAATCATAAAAAATACCCCTTCCATCCCATTCCCATCCCACCATACTCCCAGTCCTAAGCCACCATAGAGTATGGAGAGTGTATGAAAACGCTATTTCTTTCCCGGTGTTTCTTACTTTACTATAAACCGGTCTTAAAGGCTATTGAATGAAAAAGTACAAGACGAATGAACAAAACGAAAGAATTTATCTTCTTGTTTAAAACAAGCTCCAAATTGCTTCGCCAATACATGCCTTTGCATTTCGTACCCGAATAGCAATTCATTTAAGCCGTATAATTGCAAAACCTTTACAGTAATGATTAAAAAACAAAATTTTAAGCACCTATACTTGTACTATTATAACTAAAGTGAAATATTCTGCTTATTTCATGACTAATTTGCTACAGCATCTACATAAGTGTTAAAAACTCGGTTTTAAAAAAACACCTAAAGGTAGAATACCGTCTTTGTTGTCTACTTTTGCAACTAAAAGCTGCATTTAAACGGCGAACAGCGGTGGTTAAAGTAATAGAGATTGATGATTAAAATACTTCTTATTGAAGATGAGCCAGGTTTAGTGTCCATGATAGCCCGTGGACTCACGGACGCAGGAATGGAAGTTAGTGTAGCTGCAGACGGAGAGATGGGCTTGGAGATGGCCACCAAATACGACTTCTCGCTTATCATACTCGATATTATGTTGCCCGGCTTGAACGGCATTCAGATATGCAAGGAAATTCGGAAGAAAGGAAATCCTGTTTGCATACTAATGCTTACGGCCCTGGGTAGCACTGAAAATATCGTGACGGGCTTAGACAGCGGTGCTGACGATTACCTGGTTAAACCATTTAAGTTCCCAGAGTTGGAAGCGCGCATACGAACGCTGGTGCGCCGAACTAAATCGCTTACTAATTCGAATGATATTATCCGTATTGCTGACCTCGAAGTGGATACCACTTCAAAAACCGCCCGAAGAAATAGTAGGCCTTTAAACCTTACTGCTACAGAATACCGGCTTTTGGAATATTTCGTGCAGCACCCCAACCGGCTCTTAAGCAGAATCGAAATCCTTGAACATGTTTGGAATATCAATTTCAACATGGGAACTAATGTGGTTGATGTCTACGTAAATTATCTCAGGAAAAAAATTGATAATGGCAGCTCCATCAAACTAATTCATACTGTATTTGGAATGGGCTATATTCTGAAAGAAGAACCGGAAAATGAAGCTTCAAACTAGAATTACCCTGGTCTTTTTTGCGATAGGCGTTGCCGGCATTATACTGATGCACTCTTCCATCTTCTACTTCGCATCTAAATTTACGTTCGACGACTTTTTCGACCGTCTTGAAGCTCGGGTGAAGCTGACCGCAGAGACGAGCATTCATCCAAATGCCAAGTCAGAATCCTACCGGGAAATGCGGAATCGATACCTTGAGAAACTGGTGAATGAACGAGATTATGTCTTTAAGATTGCTCCTCAAACCACTGATTTTAAAAAACCCCTTCCCTTGCCAGATTCTTTCTATCAGGAGATTTTGAAGTACGGAAAAGCACGTTACAATAAGCAGAACCACTTCTATGCAGGCTCAGTTTTTCAGGAAGCTGATGGGAAGTACATCGTTATAGTGGCGGCATCAGACCCCTACGGTTTTCAGGAACTCCAGGAGTTGAAAAAAATCCTTATCGTTACCTTCCTTATCGCGATGTTGCTTACCTACGTTTCAGGACGTGTATTTTCCGTTTACCTTGTTAAGCCTTTGCGCTCTATAAATGCAAATGTCAGAAATATTACCGCCAATAACCTCCACTTACGGTTACCCGACGACCGAAGTAATGACGAAATCAGCGAATTAATTGAAACCTTCAACAATATGCTGACCAGGTTAGAGACTGCTTTTGAAACGCAAAACAATTTCATAAGCAATGCTTCTCACGAGCTAAGGACGCCCTTAACCATTATCAGTGGAGAAACTCAATTATTACTTTCGAAAGCATCATTATCGGAAGATACCCGGAGATCGGCCAGGACAATTTTAGCTGAGGCTGAAAAATTAGAAAACATCTTAAGCAGTTTACTTGGATTAGCGCAATCAGGATTTAACGGCCAGAAACAAAACTGGCAAAAGATCCGCATTGATGAGCTCGTGCTTCAGGTGGTGGAATCGGTAAATAAGATTGAAGAACAATGCATCATCGATGTCGATTTCTCGAATTTGCCTGAAGACGAATCCTTACTTACCACCGAGGGTAATACCAATTTGCTGCAATTGGCCCTCAGTAATATCGTTTTGAACGGCTGCAAATACTCCAATAATCAGCCGGTGAATATCAAGATAGGTACCGAAAATCAAAGGATAGCTGTATCTGTGCTCGATAAAGGAATAGGAATTCCACAAACCGAACAGCAACACATCTTTGAACCATTCTTCCGCGCCTCCAATACAAGCAGGTTTGAAGGCTTTGGGATTGGCCTTCCATTAACGCTCAATATCATACGACTTCACAATGGAAGCATTGGTATTCGTTCGGAAGAAAATATCGGCACAGAAATGAAAATTCTGTTGCCTATTTGTTCCTGAACAGTTCTTCCTACCTAGATTTCTAATCAATTTTTAATTTCTTAAGATTCATTAACGGGATGTAATGAAAAAACGGGCTCAGCACCGGGTTTCTCTAAGATTCTTGCTAAAACCAGTAAGGCATTTCTAATCAAATTCTAATAACTGTCTTAAGTCACCCTAATAAGTGGGGCGTAGTATTGCATATATAAAACATTAACAGATATTATGCAAACAATACTAATTCCAACAGACTTCAAGCCAAGGTCGCTAGAAGTAGTGCACACCCTCTGTCAACAACTCGAAGCCAAGGACCTACGACTCGTTTTTACGCATATGTTTAAACTTTCGGACTCTATTTCTGACTTACTGATGCTATCGCGACGAAGCAGAGAGTACGAATTCATAAGCGAGGAATTCTACGCCGGCCTGAAAGCGTTAAAGCAGGAATGTGGCGTCAAACTCGTTAAAATTGAATTCTTTTATGGTAGCACCCTGAAGGTCTTCAAACATTTTCTTGAATCTAACGAGATAACGCACATTCTTGATGCCACTAACCACCCCGTCAGTCTTCTTAATAAAGCAAGCATTCATCCTTCTGAATTTATTCATAAGTGTGGCATTCCGCTTCTTATGGTCGAGAAGACGGCCCTGTCCTCCACGAGGTCCACATCAGTGTTCAGGGAACAAGAACTACCTGCCGAAGTTTAAACAATTTAAAAAATTTGAACCATGCTATTAAAAGAGAATATTCCTATTAAATACATTTTCGGAAAGATCCGGAAAGAAGTGATTATGGTGAGTGCGTATGCAATTACGATTGCTATATTATATAACAATTTTCATTTCACCAGGATCTCTATTCCTATTGCAGTGCCTACTATTCTGGGAACGATCATCTCCCTTCTGCTTGCTTTTAAATCCAATCAGGCGTATGACCGTTGGTGGGAGGCTCGAACCATTTGGGGTGCGATCGTAAACGATTCGAGAAGTATAACGCGGCAACTGCTAACCTTCGTAAGCTCCCCGTATGGATCGGCAGAAGAAAAGGCGTTTTGCGAAAGGATGGCAAAAAGGCAAATAGCCTGGAGCTACTGCCTAAGCAACCATTTGCGCGGAAAAAACCCCGCTAAAGATTTAGAAAAATTTATAAGCAGAGAAGACCAGGACTATATAAGGAACTACAGCAATCTCCCACTGGCACTTTTAGAACTGCAGGGTAACGATCTTCGCAATGCACACAAACTTGGTTGGCTGAACGACTTTCAGCAGGTGGAAATGGACAATACCTTGACGCGGTTTTCTAACCACATGGGCGGCTGTGAACGGATTAAAAACACGGTGTTTCCAGTAACTTACAGCATTTACATCCACTTTTCGCTTTTGCTTTTTGTGTTGCTGCTCCCCTTCGGACTTATTGAGTTTTTCGGTATTATTGAAATTCCGCTGGTGATTGCTATTGCCTCTTCATTCTTTCTTATTGAAAAGATGGCGATCCACCTGCAAGACCCTTTTGAAAACAAACCTACCGATACCCCGACCACAACTATATCCAAAACCATTGAAAGGGATATCTGCCAGATGCTGAAAGAAAACTATAAACAAGACAAAGCTGCAGACGAGTCTCTTACAGCCAAAATGTTCTATATATTATAGACTCTGTTTGCAGGAAGAACGTTCGATAGGTTTTACTATTTCACGATACCTGATAAAAACCCGTGGTCCTGTTTGCCCGGGTTTTTTCATGTGCAACAAGCGAACTAGAACGCTGCGCCGATTTTCCAAACAGCAGGATTAAGAAAAAGAATTTCGTCAAAATATGGAAAGCCTGCGCATTTTTCATCTTAAGATAAAATTCCGGTTATGAAACAGCTCTTCATTCTTATTTTTTGCACGCTTACACTTCCTGTTCTGTTTTTTGCATTTGCTTCACCGGATGTTAAAAAGACTGATCCCGGCCTTTTGTACTCCAAACAAGCTATGGAGCGGTTGAAAAAAGAAATTGAAGCAAAGAACAAGAATTTTGATGCGACGATATCACATAAACCTTACTTACCTCTACCTCAGGGCACAGCCTACTACTTAGCGGTTGAGGGAGCAAAAGTTGCCAGGATCAAAAAGCTGATAGATGAAAAGGCAAACTGGCGGGAAGTTGTTGCCTTACTAGACGCCCAAGAAAAGGCAGACACCGTGTACTTTATCAAATATAAAAGTGATAAGCAAGTACGATTCTATCCGGTTGATTTTGAAGGAGATCGTTATACCCCAATAACGACAGAAAATGTCGCCGATTACACTCAGGATCTGACTGGCTCTTGGGTTTATTCCTATGGTGAGAAAACAAACTATAGCGAGGAAAGTATTGTCGCAATGTTTGTCCAAAGCGAGTTGAAACCCCAGCCCCTGTCGCTTCCGGCTACGACATGTATTCGCTATACTGACCACTTAGTAGATACGAACACCACTATCTTCACTGGTCGGGTCACCCGCGAAATAACGAGCAATTATGCCAATAATCCCACTATCGATAAACTTATAACGTTAGCTCATGATTTTCCGGGCGAACCCGAGTGGAAAGAGAATAAAAGCGACAGTTATTATAAGAAATACCTCCAGGATTATGAGAAATGGCAAGAAGCCAGAAGAAGAAACGTAGATGAAAAACTTTCAAAAACGACTGAATTTAAGACACTTTTACAAAAAGGTTATGAAGAGGTACGTAGCAGTGATAGCGTACATCATTTCGCGATGGACGAATTTGAAAGTTATGTGGAAAAGTATATATCTCCCTCTGCTTCTCTTGCATTGAAACGTAAAAGATTGGTTGTCGGAGGATGTAGTATGGATACAGGACCGATAATTCACGCAATCAATATTGCAAGACTTGCAGGAGAAACCTGTTGTATGGAAATATTCCTTCGCTCACATCTAAATATACTTAATGATAGATTTTCAAGAGTATCAGACGGTAGCTACGCAGAGCCGGGAAGAGAAACCTATGGAAGAGAATTGGAGTTTTTGGGTACAAGACTTGAATGGCTTATACCCGGCACTCTACTCACTTCTCGTAATCTCGCCGATAATCATTACCGTGGCGATGTAAATAGAGCTGGAAGAGCAATGGCCGAACTGGAAGGCAGAAAGATGATTTATAAAAATATCGAAGGTTTGATTCGCGATAACTCTTTGGATCTTTACAACAGGCTTATCCTCGTTTTTCTCGCAGAAAGTTATAACCATTCCCTATTCGCAAATAAGCAGACTGAGGAAGCAAAAAACAACTTGAAGGTATTGCAAGACCTGGTAACTTCATTTCCAACCTATCTCGGGACGCCTCTTAAGAAAAGCATAGCATCTGTAGATCCGAAAGTCAAAAATTAGTTTCTATGAGTTTCAGCCGTAACCAATTACACCACTAATAACATTTAACAAGTTCTGCTTGATTCCTAAATATCCTGTTAGTATAGCGGTCCGAATTTGTTAATTTTCCTCAATGGCCTGCTAGTCTGATCGATTTTTTAGATTTAATAATTCTTTGCTTTGAAAAAGCCAGGTAAACTTACTTGCGCCCGTTTTCCAGACCGTAGCCTGTTCACTATCCAAGTTGAACTTAAACTGTCAAGGTCCGAACAATAGATTTAAGTTTCAAGGCTCTTGGTGGCAAAGTGCTAACGATTTTATAAAGGAAATCTAAATCAATTATACATACCAATACTATGGTTAAAATAGACAGTCACCAACATTTCTGGAAGTACGACCCTTCCCGTGAGAGCTGGATAACGGAAGAAATGTCTGTTATCAGGAAAAATTTCTTACCTGGAGATCTATATCCCTTCCTGGATGCAAATAGTTTTGACGGATGTATTGCCGTTCAATCGGATCAATCAGAGGCAGATAATGAATTCTTACTCGCCCTTGCAGATCAAAATAACTTTATTAGAGGAGTGGTAGGCTGGATAGATCTTACATCAGAAGTTGTTGAGTCTAGAATTGCACATTATAAACAATTTAAAAAATTTAAAGGGGTCCGACACGTGCTGCAAGCAGAAAGTCAGCGAGATTACATGCTGCGACCCTCTTTTCTTCGTGGATTGAATTTACTTCAAAAATATCAGTTAGCATACGATATCCTTATTTACCCTGATCAACTGGAATTCATGGAGGAGTTTATCCGTAATTTCAGTGATGAACAGGTTTTCGTTCTTGATCACATTGCCAAACCGAATATAAAAGATAAAAGTATCGGTGCCTGGAAAAAAGGAATAGAGGCAATAGCCCGTTTCCCAAATTTATACTGTAAGGTTTCAGGAATGGTAACCGAAGCAGACTGGACATCCTGGAAAGCGTCTGATTTTACACCCTATTTAAACGTCATATTTGAATCTTTTGGGATAGAGAGAGTTTTATTCGGGTCCGACTGGCCGGTATGTCTTGTAGCTTCAAGTTATGAGAAAACAGTTCAGCTACTCGAAGATTATATGTCTAAATTCTCCGACTTTGAAAGATCTTGTTTTTGGGGTAAAAACGCAGTTAAAGCCTATAACCTGGAATTGTAAAATTGGGGCTAACAATGGAAAGCAAACCACTGTTAATTATACTCTGGTAAATAATAAAAGGGCCTTCAAACATTGTTTAAAGGCCCTTTTGCAATTTGTTACACGGTTATCCGTCGGGATGGCCGGACGGCGAACCACAGCCGCAAATAGCTTTATTTCAATAAGTTGTAAGTCTGTTCCAAGAACAACTCACCGTTTTACTCACCTGTCATATAGACGGTTAGAAAACGGAGTTCAACAAAGATAACGACGATTCTAAAAGCTATCAAGGACGATTTATTTTAAAACGAAAGATGACAATCTGCTGCAGCAGGATCTTGATAGCCTTGCTTCAGGAGCAACTTCAGCTTTATAGCGAAACCATAAGGACTGCAAGTGGCTGCCATCATTGTTGCTGTTCCACAACTGCAGATCTGAAAACATCATCACTTTATCCATCCGTTGCTTCCTGTCTAGCAGATCTTTTATGACCAGGTAACCGTTTGTGGAATAACCTACTTCACCTTCCCTTTTATAGAACTCCTGAAGGTTACTTGGGATATTATTTTTAGGGACGGCAATTGTTTTGCAGGTATCGCCGAACATGCCAACCTCAACGTCTCTACATTTCGATTGAAGAAGCAATGGCAAGTATCAGTCCGATGTCGTAAAGCAGGATTTTCGACTTGGGCGAGATTGGAGTTTGCATAGAGCCTGATACGTCACATGCCAGCAACACTCGTGTTTCTAAACCAAAGCCCCTGATTGCTGCGGCGCTTGCAGTTGTAGCTTTCTCCAGCGCGTCCAGGACTTCTCCTGTAAAGCCTTTGTTTCCTTTAAACAAAGTGATTACCTTACTGAACACTGACTTAGCCGTTACTTCATTGTTTGCCACCAGGATTTCCCGCAGACCCCGACTTGAAGTATTTCATTTGGTTTATCATGTCTGACAAGAAGCTTCTGGAGACCCAGGAAGAAAGAGAGAAGTTCCTTTTCAAGCTATTTAGTAAGCTACAAATCCAGCCGCTTCAGCGGATAAGGTTTGAGTTTTGGGCTTATAAAGACAACAAGCCCTTCCGGCACGGCGGATCGGTGGTAGCACCCGACGATATGCAGGGACACCAAAACTAGGCTTTGCTTTTTTGGAAATGGCGCAAAATCGAGGCATAAAGAAAGGCTTCTTCATTTGGCACTAACGGTTAGGGCTTACTGTATTGCGCAATAATCGCTCGTCACCTTCAAGTTAGCACTAATCTATGACTTGTCAGCCGCAATTGGAACAAGGTGATTTTAGCGGACGGTGTCATCAAGTTGGGTTGATCGCCAAGTCAATTTGTTTGTTAATATCAACCACTACTATAAGCCAGGTAAATATTCTTTAATCAGGTTTAAATATTTACCTTGACTATACCCAGAGGCAAGCTTTATAATTTTTTCGTTAGGATCAAACAGTACCATAGACGGGTAACTTGTAAATCCATATTTTGCTAGTAAAGTACTTTTACCACCATCCCAAAAGCTTATATATGGCAAGGCATCCGTCTTAATTGATGCTAACCAAGTTTCTTTTTTTATATCAGCGGAGTGATAGACAATTGTTAACCGGTTTTTGTACACTTTATGGATTTCTTTCAACTCTGGTCTGGATATTTTGCAAGGCTGGCACCATGCTGCACCAAATACCAACAAAGTGTATTTGTTGTCGGCCACTTCAGAAAAGTTTTTTGTTTTTCCATCCGACGCTAATGCCGTGAAGTCTAGAAAATGATCGCCGACATGTAGAGCCTTTAGATGACTATGAATAGAAGTCCCATCCTTACTCTTTCGATGATCCAAAGGAAGTTTTTCATAAAGAAGCTGTAAAGTATCCTTGGGGATGTATGCCATCATGTCCTTTAGTCTGATAAGGGATTCATAACTTTGGGTTATTTTTAATATATTGAATAACAGCTTGATCAAGATTATCCAAGTATTGTCTCCGCAACTTGGTATTTGCTTCACCTTCTAATTTTTTCAGGCTGTCAATTTTTGATTGAAAAACATATTCAAGTAAATTTAACCTATGCCAGCCTGACTGATAGCTGGAACCAGCAAATCTAAACTTATCCGCAGAGTTTATGTCGCCGTCAATAACCAGGTTTTCACTCCCTAGCAAAATCTGAATGCTTGCATCATATGAGTTAGGAAATGTTATAGAAAAAAGCTCAGGAGAATGAGAGAGCTTACCCTTAAACTTAAACTCATCATTTTTCACCAATGGAGAATCTATGATTTCGTCTCTGTCGAAACTATACAAGGTAGCTTTTTCTCCATCCTTTAAGCCAGTTATACGGCCCGTAATGGTATACCCCGGTTTATCCTGAGCTATCAACGTGGTAGTAATTAAGAATAGTAAAGTTGCTAATTTCTTTTGACTGATATATCCTAGAAGCATTTCTTTCAAGCGAATTTGTAATGTCAATGAGAAATATTGAAGTAGCTACCCCTATCGCGATGAGGGTCAGCGTCGCAACTCTAAAAAAAATATTTAAGCTCACACTTTGTTTTCCGGACATTCTTATCGTTCTTAATTTCTTCTAATTAAGCGATTTTTGACATTGTATTGCTTTTTAATATGGAAATCGCTGGACTGGAGTGCGCAGGGGGGAAGAGGAGGACTTCTCCTATAACTGAGTTAAAATGATATCCACCAGGTTGCCGAAGAAAAAAGGAGAAAACTTGAATCCTTTTCATGGAGGCTCCTGACGCTGTCGCTTCAGTCCAATCTGAAATTTTCAGAGTACTTGAGGTAAGCTCTAAATCATCTTTTTGGGAGCCTCTTGCCAGCACAAGAGGGTTTTCTTTTTTAGTTTTTTCAAGTAGCTCCTTTGCAATGAGAAAAATAATGACAATTATTTCTAGTCGAATATCCTCATGATCAAAACCTAATTGACTATCACTGGTTTTGGTCTGAAACCCCAATTCAAATATCGGTTAATTCCTACGATATTCTTTCTTATACCCTAAATGTTTATGCTCTTGTTGAAAGGAGGCAAATATCAACATTTGAAAAAATAATGGCTGCACATAAGGCATTGCAAATGGAGTATGAGCAAAAAGTTGCAGCGCAAGAAACTTTTCAAGGAATCGCCATTCAAGGGCAAAACCCGAAGCTGAACCGTGAAATAGAAAAGACGGAATTAAAAAAACATTGCGTTAAAATGCTTATGGACACGTACGTTTTTGGGACTTTCGATGCTGTGAAGGATGACGGCGTTCATTTTCCTGATTTTGATATTTTCGATGCACTGGAGGAGGGAAAAACGATTCAGTTTTTTGAGCAGGCTTTTGAATGGGAGAATATGACATATTTGTTCTATCCATATTTTTGGGATAGGAAGGATAAGTGGATTTCGCGATCTACTCTCTACGATAGTGATCCCTTATTTACAAAGTTTCTCCAAGCCGGATCAGCTAGAGTTGTGTTACCTGTACACCCTGCCTACAACGATGCAATTATGTATTTTCTTGAAAACGGTGGCTCAGTCTGGAAGGGGGGGGGAAAGCCCCAAGGTTAAATGATCCGATGTTTATCTCTATTGCGCAAGAACTAAAGGATCAAACGGACGATTTAGCAAATGCCATCCCAGAAGGAAAGCCGTGGGAAATTATTCTACCAACAACTTTGGTTTACTTACAAGCTGAACCCAATCTTCCTAATTTTCAGAACTGATGGCTAATAACACAGACCTTTATCAAAGTACTTGTTTAATTCCTAGTCGGCCAGTGAACAATAGATTCCCGACACTGGAAGCTTTGCAGGCAGAAATGTGGATGTGGCACTATTACAGGCTTTATTTTAAAGAACGATATGGTGATTATAACACCTACGTTATCACCGGATTGAGTTACCTAACAGACGATTATCGAGGAAACTCTGCTTTTAAAGCCATTTAGGAATTTAGTTCGGGAATCTTTGAGGGAGCAAGGCGGTACACAGAATATTATTTAAGCCAGCAAGTGAAAACGCCATTGTTTAATATTATTCTTAAGTGGCTGCGGTCTGATTTCCGTAATATGTACTCAGGTAAAAATCCGGCAGGAATATCGAAGATGTCCCGGGGACTACGGAAGCCTGATATCCTGGGAATTCGAGTCGAGGGAGATAGAATAGTGTTTGAACTACTCGAAGTGACGACTGTAGGGCAGGCGGATTCAACTATTATTGAGGATTTAGAATCAAAAAAAGGCATACTTGAAGAAGTGGTCATTCCCAATATTGTTAAAGATATTGCGAATTATCAGCTAGCCTCAATGGTTTCAATAGGGCCGACCAATATTGAGGTGGTGTATTCAGATTGGAAACCAAAGGAGTTTCAACTGATCGTTCCCTTAGTGCCCAATATGCGCACCGGTAAATATGAGTGGATATGTTATAAGCCTACCTTCTCTATAAAACCCCCGAAGGGACTAAACGGATTAATTCTATACGAAATTCATTCTGTTGGTAACGAGGCACTTGTTCCCAAAAAAGTCTTAAAAAAGATTGCCGAAGATATAAAAAGGATCATGGGAGAAACAACATTTGACATCAGGCTTGGCCTTTTTCTAACCGATTACATGAAAGCTGAGAAGGAAGCAGTTAAAGAGCTATTAATCCCGATTTCTTTTGGTCTTGCAATTGCTGCTGTCATTGTTGCTGGTGTTTATTTACTTCCGCGATGGCGAGAGGCGCTGCAGCGGAGGGCGTATTCGTGGAAGGACAAGTTGTAGCTAATTCAACCAACGCGTTGCCAGGAATTTCAGCGCAGACAATAACTGTTGCGGGTGCAGCAAGTCCTTTACTACCTAGAATGCTTTCAATCGCTTCTAGAATTGTTGATTCTGTTCCGGTTCCTCCTGCTTATGTCCCCCAGTGAAAAATTAAGCCATATGTACCTTTTTTGTTCCAAATTGTCTCACTTAAACCAGTTAACTTAATCGCCAGATCTCCCTTACAAACTAGCCTCACTATGGATTTCGGACGCGATCGTACCACCGCCATTAATACTATTGACTTCGCCCTTCCAATTGGCGTGACCGTTTCTACCCGAGCCGTAGTAGAGTTTAAACTCTTCGGCCTTCTCCCCCGGCAGCACTAAACCATTATATTTTTGTTCGTCTGGCTGGGTGAAGTCAACAGTATTA
>Ga0181465_100236_pt2 | contig 18284 bp, 14 predicted proteins | sample InSIn3gowninarea_FD_119076 | JGI IMG/M metagenome (GOLD analysis project Ga0181465, IMG submission 119076) | Clean room microbial communities from NASA Spacecraft Assembly Facility at Jet Propulsion Laboratory, Pasadena, California, USA -... ... | reverse complement strand
ATAGTTAAGTAGTTTGACAGTTTTGGTGATTACCAACTGTCTCATAATGTATAAAAAGAGGAAAATTTACAGAGAAGAGGTTCAAACTTTGGAGAACCTAGAGAGTAGGCCACTGTATTCTTGATAAAACTGTTGATTAATGAAAGAATCAGAAGTTTTCCACACATTGTTGGGTATGATTTTGTGACTTCTTTGTTATGTGTCATTAAATGTTTTCTTCCTTTAGGTATGGTAATGAAGTTGCGGGTTTTTATTTTCTTATGTAAATGAAGTTAAAATGCCTTAAAAGAGCGCTCCTATACTTGAAGTTCCCACCTCTGCAATTCTTATAAGTTATAGATAGTAGTTTCTGTGTACGACAACATATTATCTTTAACTTATCCAAGTGTCACAGATAGTAGATTCTGTGTAAAACAACATATTTTCTATGACTTCTTCAAGCTTTCTTCATTCATCATTCATATTCAGTAATCAAATGGCATTCTAAGATTTTCATGTCACCTAAGTATTGAGGGTTTAAAACCAAGTCTTTCAGGTCCTTCATTTGAGAATACAACATACAATTAAGTGACAAACAAGTGACAATAATTATAAACATTAATGTCTTAAGCACAATTTCTACACAGCCAGGAAATTGGTTTCTTAAGGGACAAAATTAATTGGCACCGTTGTCGGGAGAGAAGACAAGAACACTTTTCCCTGGGTTTTCAATAGTTTGCTCTGGTTGTTCAGTGAGGAGGAAATATTTGGTTGTTTTGAACAAAATAATAACTCTGGCTCCAAAGAGACCCCATACAAGGTCAGATACCTCATAGTAGAAAGTTCAAGCCCTTTCATATCCTAAGAGGATAGCTTCCAAGAGGGTTGGAAGGCCTAAAACTTCACTTACACCAAGTCCTACATTATCTGCACCAGGCAGCGGTTCATCACATCTTTCACATTCATCTTTTATTGACCAAGAGTCACCTTCTACATCCAATTCATTCCAAGAACCCAACTGTCAGGAACAATCTTTAAAGGTTGTTTCTTTTTCAATATCTGCTATAGTTATTTAGCTTGAACCTATCAACTACATTACCACCTTTGCACACTCTATTTGCTCCTTAGTCAGGTTCCACATCTGTTGGTAATCAAGGTTCGGTAAATTCAGGAGCAAATATGGCAGCACTTGCATTCTTGATGAATATGTATGCACCTATTCAATTTTCACAATAGTTGAATCAAATTCCATAAGAATACTTGAAGGTTCTTCCTCATCTCACAAGGGAGGATGAACAAACATCAGAGAATCATATATCAGTATTTTGTAATTTCATAGAAGACCTAAATGTTGAACACCTGGATGTTGTTCTAAGACTTTTGTCCAATCCTTGGATGGAGAAGCAAGAAAATGGTTTAAAGGGCCTCCTAATAACTCTATTACAACATGGGAAGAGATGGAGTGCCTGTTCACCCAGAGATGGGGAGAAAAAAGAGACCATGGGTATTCACTCACAGAGTTTAATGCTATAAAGAAGAAATATGATGAAGGTGTTGCTGAATTCATCAGAAGGTTCAAAAAATTGTATAACAGTCTCCAATGGAGATTAAGCCCCCTCCTGCTGGTGCAAAAATAAATTTTGCAGGGTCTTTTGAGTCAAATTTTGGATTCACATTGAGGGAGAGGAGATCCCCAAACCTTGATCACATCCAAACAGATGCATTAGAGATAGAAGAAAATCTGGTGGCTACAAGTAAAACACCAGATGCATAACCTATCCAAGCTAAGGGAAAGGCTAAAGTAGAATCCTCTCAAGATCAAACATTAGAGGATATGAATAATGTAATTAGAAATTTGTCTAATAAATTGATTAAATTGGAATTAGAGAGTAAGAATTCTTAGAGACAAGTACAACAAAGTAGAAATTTTAATACTCAATATAGAAGACAAGCTCTGCAAATTTTACAGAGGGAGAAAAAAGATCAAGATCAGATTCAAGCACCACTGTATATAGAGGCAGATCCTGATGGAGTACCAGAGCATTCCAAGGATCATGATGACCATATTTTCACATTGTATGAAGATGAAATAGGTGTTGAGGGAGGAGAATATAGTGAAATAGATGTCATCTATGATGATAATGAAATTGATGAATGTTGAAAGCGGTTTTTTGATTCTATACAGGCAGAACTACATAAGAAATATGACTTGAGATCAAGGAAAAGATCTAGAAGTCAAGAAGATGAAGGTGAATAGCAAGTTCCATCTCCCTTACAAAAGGCGACTCCACAAGAACAAGAAACATAGCTTGCAAAACAATTGAATAAAGGAAAGTAGCATCAGAATACAAGTAGCAAGACTCAAATGCTTCAAGGTGAGTCCTCTCAAGACAAAAGTGAAAAAATTCCTTTAGAGAAACTTGTTTCCATTCCACAAGAGATTTCAGTCATGAAGAAAATTGAAGATGAGAATGAAAGGAATACTAAACAAAGCCATGCGTTTAGTTTCACCAAAGAGTTAGAAAAGACTAGAAATTGGGTACTCCTCATAGAGTTGGTTAAAACACCAACTTATCAAAGAGAAATTACAGAGTTTATCAATCTATCTCAGAATGTGAATATAAATGACATTGTGAAGTTGCAAGAAGATAAACCAGTAGTGGTTTTTGGTTCACATGTGGAGGAGGTAGATTCTTCAACACCTCCTTTCTACATTTCTTTATTGGTTCATGATTTACTCTTGCACAATTGTATGTTTGATTCAGGAGCCTCACATAACCTTATGCCATTATCAGTGATGAAACAACTAAACCTACAAGTTACTAAACCTTACGGAGACTTGTATTCTTTTGATTCACATATAGTCAAGTGTCTGGGGGGCATTAAAGATATGGTGGTGTCACTAGCCCAAATTCCAGCTAAAAGTTTGGTAATGGATGTAGTGGTAGCAAATATCCCTACTAGGTTTGAAATGTTACTATCTAGGTCTGGGGGGCTAAACTAGGTGGTGTTTTGAAACTAGATTTTTCTTATTCTACCATACCAATTTTTGGTGGGAAAGAAAGGAGGCTGTAAAAATAAAAAAGATTTATTAGAATAGTCACAAATAACGAAGCAAGTAATTCACCTGTATATAACCAAGAAAAAGTTGACTTTTTTTGCTTCATGCTACATGACAATGCAGAATTGGTTGAAGATAACCAGAGGCAACTTACTTCAGCCTGCGTAAATACAGAGCTGCAAACAGAAGGGGTGTGGAAGTGCTTCTTTGATGGAGCCTATTCTAAATAAGGATCAAGTGATGGTTTCATTTCATAGGATGAACATATTCAAGATCATAATATTGGAACCCAGAAAGAGCCCAAGCTGGTCAAATTGTTCAAGGAAGTTTCACTTAATTATAAGGAGAGATATATTAAGCTTTTCGGGAAATACACTGATGTTTTGGCTTGGTCCTATGAGGATCTCAAGACATATGAGGAAAGCATATTTAGCAGACTTGGATGCCTTATCAAAATCATAATAGACAATGCTCAAGTGTTCAGTTCAAGGAATCTTGATGGTGAAACTCTACAACTGCCTGTCAATTAGGAATACCTCAAGCATTACTTCTAGTTCTGAAGCATAAGCGTCTTGTCATTGTAGATACCAGAGTGGATTTACTATACAAATTTCCACACAATTAAGTTTGGCAAAGAAATATATGACTCCATGCCCAAGGAGAAGGCACTAATCTATGGTTCTTAGTGCTCCTCAGGTAGAAGCACTATCCCCAGGTGGAGCCAAATGTTGTAGCATTCATTGTCATTTGAGGTTAATTGATAATATTTAAAAAGAAAAAGAAAAATAAATAAAAAACACAAAATCAAATATTATGTATGTAATTATATTAAAAAAAATCAAAAGACAATGGGCCTCACCCATTGTCTAAAGGTCATGCAGGTTCAAGAGGCGCGATCAAGTGATAGCTTGATAAGTACATTGAGGTGTGCTACGGGGAAGCAATGAGCATGAAGATTAGTTAAAGTTAAACCCCCGCAGTTGACTGTGATGTTAGCATGGTTGACCGCAATGTGTGGCCTGAAATTACTACGGGGGTTCAACCTCATTGAAGCTCCCGTACATTCTTTACCCCTGTGGTGAGCTCCCAAAGCTTTTCGCCCCATGTCGCTCATTCCACATCTTCCACCGCTTTCATCTTTTAATTTCCCACATCACTAACCATACCCCACCACTTCAACCACTGCTCCATTAAGGCTCAAGCTATAGATTCTAACAGCAAGCAACAATCTCCCATCATTCTCTGATTTCTATTACTTCTTATTATCTTGTTTTCTTGGAATGAATGAGGTGTTTTTACCCTTAAATGTAATATTTTGTAATAAATTTTACTTTAGACAGTTAAGAGAATAGTTAAGTAGTTTGACAGTTTTGGTGATTACCAACTTTCTCATAATGTATAAAAAGAGGAAAATTTACAGAGAAGAGGTTCAAACTTTGGAGAACCTGGAGACTAGGCCACTATATTCTTGATAAAACTGTTGATTAATGAAAGAATCAGAAGTTTTCCACACATTGTTGGGTATGATTTTGTGATTTATCTGTTATGTGTCATTAAATGTTTTCTTCCTTTAAGCATGGTAATGAAGTTGCAGGTCTTTATTTTCTTATGTAAACGAAGTTAAAATCCCTTAAAAGAGTGCTCCTATACTTGAAGTTCCCACCTTTGTAATTCTTCTAAGTTACATATAGTAGTTTCTGTGTAAGACAACATATTATCTTTAACTTCTCCAAGTGTCACAGATAGTAGATTCTGTGTAAAACATCATATTGTCTATGACTTCTTCAAGCTTTCTTCATTCATCATTCATATTTAGAAATCAAATGGAATTCTGAGATTTTCATGTCACCTAAGTATTGAGGGTTTAAAACAAAGTCTTTCAGGTCCTTCATTTGAGAATATAACATACAATTAAGTGACAAACAAGTGACAATAATTATAAACATTAATGTCTAAAGAACAATTTCTACACAGCCAGGAAATTGGTTTCTTAAGGGACAATAGGTTGAGTCAGATGGGTTACCTGGATCGACAAAACAAGAGGATTCAGAACAGTGGGTTGCACTGGAATTGAAGTAACTACAAAATGCACCATTGGTTGGGAGGTCAGTTTTTGAATGAACGGACCTTAGGTAGGCATAACGTCAGATGCCCAGATAGGGTTGTGATATAGTGATGAGGTAGTAGGCATACCTGAAACCAACTGAGCTAAAGTCATGTAATTACGCGGTAATTCTAGATGAACACTGGTCGGAATGCTTCCCATGTAAGGGACACCTTCAAGAGGGAAATGATATTCCTGCTCTTTGACTGTGCATGGGGTGGAGACCTCCAAGTGACTTGGAGAGGAGACTGGGATTTCACCTTCTGATTCCATGGGTGAAAACATGCAATGACGGACTACTAAAGATGTTCAAGGGGATAATTCCAAAGGAATACCTAGATGATCATATGAACTATATGGACACTTCGGTGATATCACAACAAGATCGAACAAAGGATTAGGAGGATAAAAAACCAGTCCAAGCTAACATTCAGAAGTCAACGAACTCTCGGGAGTCTAGATAGGATTATCTAGATATTCTGGACCAATGTCAAAAAGTGCCTAGTATGTGAGGGAGGGGGAGGACGAGATGACAAAGGTTGAATGCTCAGAACAATTCCAAGCTCAACACCTTGGTCCTCAAGTGACTCTGGTAATTTGTGGTGTAGGTAAATTCTTAGTGTAGACACAAACAATTCCTTTAGCCCAAGAGAGTGGGTCTAGCCACAAACAGACAATCTATGGAAAATCCCCTTAAGCTAGAATCAAATAAGAGGGCCTACGTCTTAGAATGCTATTCTGCTTGGTGATGATCCTGATTCCTAAATCTAGCTACCTTTCGTTTCCTTCCTTTGAATACCTGAAAAAAGTAAACAAACAACAACAAAAAATGTGATAACATAAAAATTGCATTCAACCTACTTAATAGGTCAAGGAGCATTAAGCCATCGAATGTAAGATAACACTTCAATGTAGAAAATCAATCAATAGTTGTATTCATATAAGTTCAGAAAGAGATTACGACCAATGTCGTGACGTTGTTGGTCTCCTCTGATGTATCTGGGTTCCCACACTTCTGTTAGCATCTCATAGATAGCCCCCAAAATGGAAGTTTTAAGGCCTCTTCCCTTTAGTCTCAAACCAAACCAAACACACTATTCTCCCTCAAACATAAACTAGAGAGCTACAAGCTATAGATGTCTTGCTGATTATTCAGGCTCCAAAAATACCAATACTGAAAAACTAGTGAAGCTTGTAAAAGGAGGGGCTTATATAGCTTGGATAGAGGGGAGATGGTTCCTCTTATCATGGGAGAAGGCCTTATCTCTTGGGTTGGTTCCATCCTAATAGGGGAAAGGAGCTCAAACTGACTTCCTCGACTCCATTCAACCCAACCATTTACCACACTTCTGTTACGAAGCTTCTAGAAATGGAAGCTTTGAATCCATATTTAAAAAACTTTCCAAAATAGGATTGGTCCAACTGAGAAAATGCTCAGTAGCGTTGTATGATGCTAGTCCTAGTTTTAATCTTTGCGAATCAGCGTAAGGAGGAAACTGGTAAGTAGCGCCGGTCTTATAAATTAGGGTAAAAGGAATATTCTTGGGAAATGATGCAAAAGGGAATCATTCTGCTCATGAAGAGGGACATAATGGGAGTTTCTTCATGATGGGAAAGCATGTAGCGTTCACTGTAGAGGTCCTCCAGAATCGTGGAATGGGGAGTGCTGGGACAGTGAAAAAATGCTGTGTAACACCAAGAAAATCAACAAAAGTCCAACATTTCCAGTAGAGGTTGTTCTACACAATATGAAGCCAAAAGTTATGGGAAGGGCCCTTATAAGTTTTGAAATTGTGGAGGGAATCACCTAAGGAAAGATTGCCCGTAACACAAGCATGTTGGACCAAAACTGTACAATTCACAAGAGACAGATACAATCAAATACATAGCTCAAAGTATACCCAAAATTTACGTAGCAGTGGATAATATCCAATATAATCACCAAGAAGAAAATATAGAGATGGAATATATGCTCCATGACCATAAAATTTCGATTTTGATTGACCCTGGTTCAAATTTTAGTTGCATAAGCCCCATTGTTGTTGATAAATGCACACTAAAGAAGGAAGCCCAACAAGGATTGATTATTGGCTAGTTCAAATGGCCATAGGGACAAAAACAAGGATTGATTATTGGGTGAAGACTTACCCAATCGAATTGAATGGGATTTTGATAGATGCAAATTTCAACGGACTGCCACTAGGAGCATATAACGTATTCTTGAGCATGCACTGGTTGTATACACATAAGACAAAAGTAGATTGTCATGAGAAAGTTATTAAATGCCTTAAAGAAGATAGAGAGAGAAGAATGTTACAGGGAAAAAGAAAGCCTACTTCAGTGAGAATGATCAAAACTTTGTAAGCTAGCGCAACCATAGAAAATGATGTCTTTTATTCATTGTGCATATTTCTAGCAATGCTGAAACTGTAGATAGAGATTTCAGATTTACCACAGTTTTATTTGGGAATGTTGAAACTGATAACAACACAGGGTAAGAAGACAATGAGGTCTTGAAATAATATTTGGTTTTGTAGCAATACTAGGATGTGTTTCCTCCGGGCATTCCTAGATTTCCTACCTATAGGGAGGTATACTTTTCCATCGAATTAGTTCCAAGGGAAGCTCCAACATCCAAACCTCCATATAGAATGAGCACCCTGAAATCAATTGAGTTGAAGCTACATCTTAAGGAGATGCATCACAAGGGTTACATAAGACCGAGTGTGTCCCTGTGGTGAGCACCAGTCTTTTTCATAAAGAAAAAGGATGGCATGCTCAGACTATGCATTGATTACAGGAAGTTGAATAAGGTGACCATAAAAAACAAATGTCTCTTACCACAAATTGATGATTTATTTGATCAGTTAAGAGGAGCAATAATCTTCTCCAAAATTGATATGAGATCACGCTAAAATCAAGTGCACATAAAGGATGAGGATAACCATAAAACAAACTTTAGAATAAGGTATGGGCATTATGAATTCATGGTAATGCATTTTGGTCTTACCAATGCACCTGCAACTTTTATTTGTCTTATGAACAAGGTGATGTGCCCTTATTTGGCTAAGTTTGTCACAACCTTCGTTGATGACATTTTGGTCTATTCAAAGATTGAGGAGGATCACAAAGAACATCTGGTTGCAATTCTTCAATTGTTAAGAGAGCATAAGCTTTAAGAAAGGCTTAGTAAGTGCATTTTTTTCAGTCACATATTCATTACTTGGGACAAGTTGTCTCAAAAGAGGGAGTAACAATTGATCCCAAGAAGGTCAAGGTTATCAAGGAATGGTCAACACCTAGAAATGTGGTTGGAGTTAGGTCCTTCATGGGACTGGTATGCTATTACAAGAGACTTATTAATAATTTCTCCAATATTTGGTTTCCTACTTACAACTTTGCAGAAGAAAGGAAAGAGGTTTGAATGGACCATTAATTATGCTACAAGCTTCAATAAGCTTAAGATGTTGTTGACCAATGCACCAGTGTTGAGAATAACATATCCTAAAAAAGATTTCATTTTATGCATAGATGCCTGCAAGGAGGTACTTGGTGGAGTCTTGATCCAAGAAGGACAAGTGGTTTGTTATGAACTACGAAAGCTAAATGAACATGAACAAAATTATTTAACTCATGAGTTGGAATTTGTTGCATCATACACACTCTAAAAATGTGGAGACACTACCTCCTTGGTAGAAAATTTATCCTAATGATTGATCATGGAGGGTTGAAGTATTTGTTTGAACAACCTAAATTATTGTTTGGTAAGCCAGATGGTTGTAAAAACTCAATGAATTTTATTTCAAGATCAAATAAATTAAGGGAAATGAGAATAGAGTAACGATGTACTCAACAAGAGGGTGCAATCAAACCATTCAACATCCATAAGTTCCCATGGGAATGATCTTGAAGAAAGTATTAAAAACATTGGGAAACAAGATGAAAAGTATCAACAATTAAAAGAGAAGTTACACCAAGGCTCTCAAGGCAATGAAGGTAAGGACTATTTCCTTAGTGAAAAGGGGTTTATTAAATTCAAAAACAAAATTTATGTCCTAAATAGTAGTGACTTGAAGAAACTCATATTAAAGCAGTCTCATGCCAAGACATATTCTAGCCATCACATATATCAAAAGACTCTAGTGGCCATGAAGACATTTTATTGGTGGTAAATTTTGAAAAGAGAGGTGGCTGATTTTATCTCCAAACGTATCAAATGCCAACAAGTAAAATCTAAGTGCAATAACCCAGTTGGTTTACTGCAGCTGATTCCAATTCCAAATGGAAGTGGGAGGTGATTTACATGGATTTGATTACAAGGCTGCTAAAGACTCCAAAACAACATGATGAAACCATGGTAGTGGTTGACAAGTTGAGAAAGTGGCTAACTTCGTGAATGTTAAATCTAAAAATTCAACTAGCAAGGTGGCTCAAGTTTTCATAAGGGAGATTGTGAGACTACATGGAGTTCCCAAGAAAATTATCTCTGATGCCAAATTCACTTTAAAATTTTGGAGAGAATTATTTGTAAGCTTGGAAATAGAGCTAACATTTAGCACGACATATCATCCTCAGACCAATGGGAAAATAGACAGAGCAAACAAAATTCTTGAAGACATGCTAAGAATGTATGTAATGCACCAGCCCAAGAAGTGGGAAGAGTACCTTCAACTTGTGGATTTTGGATACAACAAAAGGTATAAAGAGTTGTTAAGAATGATCCCATTTGAAGTGCTTTATAGGAAGAGTTGTAACACTCCTATTAGTTGGAGCGATACAATGAATAAGGTCCTTATTAGTCCTAATATGTGTTGGAATTATGGTACATGTGTTGTCCTTGATGGCAACCCACACACAGGTTAGTTTACAATGAGTTGTATTAAGTTGTATATGCTGTTTCACCTAGTCCAAGTAGCGTATACAAGTGGGTTCATAAAACAAAAGGAGTGTATACGTATGCACACACGTTCACAGAAGGAAAAGTGCGTATGAGATGGAAAATTAAGGTTAAAGAATGCTAAGGGTCCATACCATGGTATTAGCCCACAATATTAAGTGGGATAGAGATTACTTGATTCCATCTAAGAATACCATAGGTTCTAAGTGTTGTTTTTATCCGAGGTATTGAAAAAGGCTATAAGTATATAAGGAGAAGACCAAAGGACTTTGTGTGCAAGTAATGAATATATTATGAAGAGTTAAATCAAAAGAAAATATGCATGTTATGTGTTTCTAATGCTTTGCTTGATTTGAACTAAGTATGCACTAGAGTGTTTGATGATGGATGAGATCTAATGATGGATCAAGATCATAAGACCTGAAATGACTTATAATTATGTGATCTGATAATGGATAGGCTAGATATGAGTGCTAACAAATGTTTTGTCCTTTAAATGCTATGATATGGGTATATCTGAAGTCTGGAATAGCTGCGAAGTTATAATTTATTATTTGCAGATCTATACGCTAATTCGCCTTGGTGAAGGCACGCATACACGTTGGTTCGACACTTCCAAGTAGTGTATGCAGAAGAAAAGTTTGTTGTTCAAAGATGACTAATCTATTTGATCAGTGTTGTTGTTTTACTGTTGTTTGTCAATGATGTCATCATTAGATCTGAAAGTAAAATTGATTGTATAAGGAGATTGCGTCTAGTTGATTGATTGATTGAGTAAGAAGGGTGATCTTTGCTGTTATCTATTTAGAACTCTGCTATATGACATTAGATATTCAAAATGTCATTGGTTGGTACAGTTTTTGGTCCAGAGGTTTTATGATTCAGTATATTTATAGGTATATGTAGGTTGGGTTAAAAAAAGTATTGTATACATGCAGGTTGGCTTCATTGAAGTAGCGTATACATTCTAACATATGATTTTTTAGGTTGCAGTTGGGTCTGGTTATTGATGCAGTATTCTTGGTCCAACTCTGTGTTTTGGTGACAATGATCTGATTGTTCAGATTGACTGATTGTTGATAAATGAAAATGTATTTGATGGTTTTTATTGCAGTGGTGATTGATTTTGAGCTTCAATGTTACTAATGAGTCCAATATGAAGATTTGCTGAAATGTGGCCTACACATTGTGTTGTTCTGTACCGGGAGTATCTAGTCTAAAAATTTATGAAACATGTGGCGGGCTCCAGTATTGCAGCAATAATGTGGCAACTCCTGGGACTCCCTTCTTTAATTTTATCAACCTGGTAGTTTGTAACAAACTTGGAAGCGACGGTGCTGTATGCACAAGTACTAGCTTTTGCCGCAGCTGTCACTTGGTCAGCTGGCACAAGTCCGCTAGGGGCTTAAGCCAACTTCTATGAGCTCTTAGAAGAAGCTTTTTAACTGATGGATCAAAGCTAACTCAAAGGAAGCTAATCTACTTGCAGAAAGAAAATGAAAGCGGAAAGGAAATGCAAACCCTAGCAAACCCTAATTTTACCAGCTAGCCCTATTGATGCAAAAAAGAGGATGCAAGCTATTGAAAGAGATGCCATCGACTTCTAGGAAGGTAAAATGCATGTGTCTAAGTTATCACTATCTGAAGAAAACATATTTTTGTATTTTTGAATAAGTTGTTAGAATTATCATGCATGTGCTTTTAACTGTTTTTGACTATGCAGAGGTGGATTGGCGAGAGGAAATGCTAGGAGGAGGTTAGGAAGGTTCAGAGACGGCCTAAGGGGTCCCTAACACCCTTCTAGAGAGTTTCACAGAGTTTGGCTATCAAGAAACCTCATTTGTGAGCTTCTATAGGAAGTCTACAGGGGTTCTATAGGATGTTCTGGAATTTTTATAGGACGTTCTGTGATTTTCTACAGGATGTTCAGAAATGGAATTTTGGAGCATGGATGGAGGGGGAAAAAGGTGGAGGAATGAGTATGGAGGTGAAATAGGGGTGTAGGGGAGTTCAAGACTTGGAGGATGGAGTTGAGGAGAAGGTGTAGATGGCTGGACTTGTTCCAAGAAGACTGATGTAATGCTGCACAAAAGGTAGGGTTATGAGGGCAATATGGCAACGTGAGGCAAGAAACCAAGTTAGGAGATGGAGAAGATGGGTTTGAGGGAGTCTGGGCAGATAGAGAAGTGGTACAGGTGCTCTGCAATTTGTGTTTCCAACTGAACCAACAAAGACATGCAAGAAAACAAAGATCTAGTTATGCTACCTTAATATGATCTAGCTAACAATAACGAGAATGGACAACAACTTTATTTGCAAGGAAACCATGTATATTAACTATTAAATGAAGCATTCAAAGATCTGAACATGTAACCAACTTCTGCAAATGAAAATAGCACACTAAGGATTGCATGGTAAAGCAAACTAGTGTTTTTGTTTGGGACAGCACGGTTACTTCAATTCCAGTCCCTGATCCAATAAGGAAGAGGTGAAACCAAAAGTGTTTGTTGACCCTTTTTTTGGAGCCTTTTTCCTGTTATTATCCTACCAATCTATTCTAAACATAAAAAGCTACTTTAACCATCAAAAGCAATCTAAATAACAAAGCAAGATTTAAATTTAAATAGTAGATTTTATTCTAAGAATGCAGCAAAAACACATGAAAATAAACAAAGGAGGTACTAGGCACTTGAGATGGGCCCAACCCCAAGAGTTACAACCTCCTATAAGAGATTTAGAGCTGGTGCAAAGCTGGATTCATCTTTATTGAGCAAGAAATGTTACATTCCAAAAACTGTCCACAAGGAGAACTTGAAAATGTGTTGAAATGCAAAGCTAATCTACTGCATAAAACTCGAACTACAAACTAGCTAACTTCTGCCTACAAAATGACTACAAATTGACTACCAAATGACTAACAAAATGACTATAAAGTGACTAACTTAAATGAGGCCCTAAGCCCTCTTATTTATACAAATTGAGGACCCCAACAGTCCTCCTAAACTTTAGGGACTCGACTGCCCAAAACTTGCAGTTAACAACAGTCCTACTTGACTTGCTTGGCTGCCCTTATGTTAATTGATTTGGTGGCCCTTGAACTTCGAGCTGATGGTGGAGAATTCGAGGTAAGGGCCCATAAATGAAGGGAACACCTTCCTAAAATTCCTCTCCACAAATTTGGCTGCCAAGTGCTCATTTAAACCTTTGATTTTGTCTCCAAATTGACCAAAAAGGCTACACAAAGCACACATTAGACTTGTTGGCATAATGACTATCCCAATTCACTCTATTAGCATAAATATAATAAAAAACATGCAATAAACTAATGAGAATGGTGGATTAAGTCAAATTAGGAGGTTGGTGGATTAAGTCAAATTAGGAGGTTGAATGAGCCTAAATAATTATCCATTTTTGGGGCTCATCAACATGGTCCCTGGAGGAAGAATGAAGGTGGTAGCCTTCTGTAGATTGTAAAAATATCAACCAATACAAGAGCTATGGGGTTGTAGCTCCCTTCTAGCAGAAACTAGAAAATGAGTGAAGGTTGTAGCCTTTAGCAGGTAGATCCCTATGTACTGGAAAAAGTCTGCACTAGTACAAAACTTGTAAACACTTTTTATTATAAGAAGATTGAAGACTGAGATGACAGGAACGATGGTTTTTCCCACATTGGGTTTCCACCTAAAAAATCCTAGTGTTCATGTGTGCTTCTTATGTGTGTTGATTTATTTTGTTCTTACTGCATCTGTTTACTTCTTAGTAAATAAATCACACACTGATTTAAGACAATGAGTTAACTAGTTATCGAAGTTTAGTATATAAATGCTGGTTGGTTTCAGTAAAATAACGTATGCAGTTTGAAAAGGAAAATCATTATAGTGAGTTTAAATACTGATTCACCCACCCCCGCCACCCAATATTTTTCCCAACAATTGGTATCAGAGTAGGTCCTTTAGAAGAAGCTTGATCACTTGAAGGAAGATCTCTCAAGATGAGCAGTCATGAAGGAATGGGATCTATCAAACCACCAATCTTCAATGGAGATAACTTAACATTTTGGAAGACAAGAACCAAAGCCTATCTTCAGTCACTTGGAGCTGATGCATGGGCAATTGTGGAAGGAGGATATCAATATCCAGTAGCAGTGCCCACAGATCTAGCATAAAAGAAAGCACATGAAAACAATGCCAAAGTCGTCAATGCATTATTGGGAATTCTATCAGAATCAAAATTCGTCAAAGTCATGCAGCTCAACACATCCAAAGCAATATGGGAAAAATCATTTAGAGGTATGAAGGAGACTTCCAGGTAAAACATGCTAAGCTCCAAAATCTTAGAATTGAATATGAAACTCTCAATATGCATAGTGATGAAAGTATTGCTAGTTACTTTTTATGAGAAGATGAAAACAATAAATCGTATGAATAATCTAGGTGAAGAAATAAAGGAGGCTACTATAGTAGAGAAAATTTTAAGATCTCTATCTTCTAAATTTGAGTCAAAAGTATGTGCCATTGAAGAAAAGCAGGATCTACAATTTGTTACTGTTGTTCAACTTCATGGAATTTTAACTGCCTTTGAAATGAGGAAAGGAGGTCCATCAGAAATCAAAGAAGCCGCTTTCAAAGCCTCTACAAAGGGAAAAGAAAAGGAAGATCTCAAGGAACCAGAATATATATCAGAAGAAGACGAGGCAAACTTTGTGAAGAAACTTCAACTAGGTACCAGAAGATCCAAAGGTAAGCTTCCCTTCAAATGTTTTGCTTGTGGTAGAGTTGGTCATTATGCTGCCAAATGTCCTCATAAAGATAACCATGATAAAGGAAAGAATTTTGCAAAAGGTAATAGGAAACAATTTGTTAATAGAAGAAGTTATTACACTCATGAAGATAGTGATGGCTTATCTAATAGTGATGAAGGTGAATCTGAACAAGACATAAGCTACTCATGGCTTATGAAAATGATGAGTTTATGGATGCCTTAGAAGAATAATATTTTCTTGAAGAAATCACTCATCTTAAAATCTGTTTGGAAGGAAGTAATATGGCCATAGACACTTTGACACATAAACTCATTGAAAGGGAAAAGCACAATGAGAAATTAGAATGTGAAGTAGTGGGTCTAAGAAAAGAACTTGAGAAGACAAAATCTTTGAATCTTAGATTTCCTAAAGGATTAGAAGCATTAGATGAAATCATCAAAGTTCAACGTTCTCCTCTTATAAAGACTGGTCTTGGATACACTGGATAAACATCCCAACCAGAAAAGCCTTCAACCATCAACAGAAGCTATTTTGATGCAACAAAACTAGTGAACAATTTGTCAATCCTCAGCAAAAGCCTAAAAGTACTCCCCAGGTAAATCATGCTCATTTTACTCCAAAGGTGAACATCAATAGAAGCACAAACCAAAAGGTGAACAATACCAAAATATTTTATAACCGCAGAAACTTATTCTTTAATGAATAATGTTTTTCATGCCATAAATTTGGTCATAAAGTTGCTCAATGTGTTGCTTACAAAAGAAAAGGAGCGTGATTGGAATCAAGAAGAGCTCTTATAATAAATTTTCTCCTCTTGAAGATGAAATTGAATGTTCATTGTGCAATAACTTTGGTCATGAAGAATGTAGGAGAAAATTTCGTTCAACATATCAAAAGGCGCAAACATCATCCAACTCCAAGGTATGGAAAAAGAAGGAACTACAGTCAGAAAGACATGGCATAGCTCTGTTTGTAGAAGGACAACAAAACCAATGGTACATTGATAGCGGATACTCAAAACACATGATAGGTGATAAAGATAAACTCATTTCATACAATGCTTTAGAAAAGGAAAAGAATGTCTCTTTTGGAAATGACACACCAACTGTCATTAAAGGTGAAGGTTTTGTTTATCTAAAAGAAAAGGTTAAAGATGGAAATGTTATGTATGTTTATGGTTTAAAGCATAACTTGTTAAGTGTTAGTCAAATGTGTGATCAAGGAAACGAAGTTGTGTTTTGATCAAAATAATGTGTGGTTCGCGAGCTTGACACAGGAAAGACCATAATCAAAGGTACAATAACTCCAAGCAATCTATATATACTAAAATGAGGTCAATAACAATGTTATCTAAGCAAAATAGAAGAGAATTGGTTCTCGCACAGAAGATTGGGGCATCATATTGTTATACATGGTACGTACTTTTTATTTTTATGTCTTTGGATCATAACAGATTGCTATGACAACTTCATTTGTCATGGGTCCTTCAAACTGTTGGTGTGAATTGGCCTCCAACACTACAAATGGAGCTAATGAGCCATACAATACTTAGTTTATCTTGTTGATGATGTTTTCATACTAAGCCATATCTTGTCTTATTGCTTAAATTTCTATGTAGTCCATTGTTACATAGGAGTTAGAGTTGCAAAGGAATACACCCATTATAGCATGCAAAGATTCTCAAAGCTAGTACACTCCAAAGTGGAAGGATACCATTTAGGTCCTAGAGGTCCTCCTCCCAAAATTCTTTGACAATGATGAGACCAAGTGCTTCATAAGCACAAATGGAACCCCAAATAAATCCCAAGAGAGATTGTGGTCCACTGATAGATTTTACCAATCAAGGGGCCTAGGTAGCCCCAATTGAGGAAGATGAGGTTGGACCCAGGAATAAGAGCTAATTCTAGGATAAAGATGAGGGACAAAGGTGCAAACAGGGTGACTCCTATACTAAATTTCTTGCAATGCATACTCTATCCAACCAAGCCTAGAATAATAAACCAATGTTGCTTGCCTCTGTGAACCTAATTTGAATGGGATAATTAGTTTGCTATACTCAATTCCTTTTTATAATATGTTAAAAGTGATTAAGGATTCATGAGGTTAATTTCAAGTTTAAACATGACTTTTTGAGTGTTTTTATGTATATTTCATGTACAAATTAACATAAACAAATGACTGAACAACAACATATAACAGAAATGAACATCACCAAAACAGTGTCACAATAGCACATGATCAAGGATTTCACCCCACCTGTGCTACTTCTCCTTGTTCTAGCTTCCAATGGCTTGGCCCTCTCTATTATTCTCAAAAGTGTGAATACATCAGTTTACAATGCTCAAATAGCTCTAAAACTTGTTCCAATGGCTCCAGAATGCCTAAAAATTCCTGTCTAGCCTCTTTCTACTCTTGGTTTAGTAAAAAACCAAAGAAGTTATGGCTTCCCCAAGTCTTTTTGCTAATAACACCACAAATTCCCCAAAACCTGGCACCATCCTACAAATTCGCCCCAAATTGTGCTAACAGAGCGCTGATTTCACAGATTTTCGGGCGAAATTGTTGGGCACGTTAAATGGCCTATAAGGCTTTAATTTGAAAATTTATGGTCATGTGGGGGGCCATGTGCTCGAGGCTAAGGCCAATGTCTCGCCCTAGTCAATCGTCCCCCCCACTCCATTCGTTGGTGGTCATGGTGCGTCCAAGGGATGGCCCTTCCCCAGAATGCGCAATACATTAACGTTAAATACATGTTGCCACCATACGCTATTAAGAACTATTGGTGTGGTGTGTTGGTAGAAGGATTGGTTTTGATGCTTGGAGGTTGCGGGTTCGACCCCTGCTGCTACTACCCAGACCTTAAACAAACTTTTGGTGGCCCCGGGCTGCCACGTGGCAGCCTTTGGATGGGCCATGTGTCAGCCTGTGGTTGGTCACCTTCCAACCAATAGAATTCATCCAAAAATGAACAAATCACATCATGCCACTTGGAACCACACGATTCACTGAAGGCCTATTGAAAAGTCAACCTTGCCACCTTAGCATACATAGTCAACGCCATGCCAACAATACAAACTACTAACTGGGTTGTCACATTTTGCAAAAATTCCTCTGTTTAGGAAAACGAAAAGAGCATGATACTGGGAGCATACGGTGTCCGCTTCGTACGAAATGAGTTGTGCTAGATTTAGGATGTCGAGAACTACATGGCCATTTAGGTTCCACACTGATCCAAAAACTTTGAATTTTGAGCTATTTTTTGAGCACTTGATCACTTCTCCCCACTAGAAGCCTTTTGGACCCCAAAAGATCACTTTCAGTTATCCAACAGGTGAGGGTACATTTCCCTCACATTTCTAATCTCAATCCATTTAGCTTTTGAATGTTTTTTTTCCTTTGAGCCCCACTCAAAGTTAGTCCACACTCCCTTGTTTTGAAGACCTTGTTCTTTTGTCAAGAATGGTGTCTTGCCGTATTTCAT
>Ga0181465_100191_pt2 | contig 18294 bp, 13 predicted proteins | sample InSIn3gowninarea_FD_119076 | JGI IMG/M metagenome (GOLD analysis project Ga0181465, IMG submission 119076) | Clean room microbial communities from NASA Spacecraft Assembly Facility at Jet Propulsion Laboratory, Pasadena, California, USA -... ... | reverse complement strand
CTCCTTTGTATCCTTTCATGATGGTATGTTTAAAAATTCCGGAGGCACTGATTTTATTGACCAGATAAAATACGGCTATGACATGGGGTTTCGGGCAATTGAAGATAATGGCATGCCGCGGAGGTCACCTGAAATGCAAAAAAAAATTGGTGACACGCTGGCAAAGCTCGGTATGGCTATGGGGGTATTTGTGCTGGATAAAGGTGGGAACGGAGCTAATACCCTGGCAGCTGGGAAACCCGAATTTGTTGAAATATTTTTAAAGGGTTGCCGCGACGCAATAGAGGTCTCAAAAAGATGTAATGCAAAAATGGCAACAGTAGTTCCAGGGGACTTTGAAAGAAATTTGAGTATGGGGATACAAACCGGAAATGTGATAGAAGCTTTGAGGAGAGGTGCAGAAATTCTTGAAAAGGAAAATATTATTATGGTATTGGAACCGTTGAGTGATACACCGAACCTCTTCCTTAGAAATTCTGATCAGACTTATATGATCTGTAAAGCGGTAAACAGCCCGTCATGCAAACTTCTTTTCGACATGTATCATATGCAAAAAAACGAAGGGAACATAATATATAACATGGACAAAGCATGGGATGAAATAGCATACCTTCAGATAGGTGATAACCCGGGAAGAAAAGAGCCAACTACCGGCGAGATGAATTATAAAAACATCTTTAAACATATTCATGAGAAAGGATACAAAGGAGTATTAGGTATGGAACATGGAAATTCACAACCAGGTAAAGAAGGAGAGATGAAACTAATAAAAGCTTACAGAGAGAGTGATAGTTTTATGAGCTAAATAATTTGCTTTTTCCGCCGTTGGGGGTGTTATCAGGCTGAGCGGCGACGGCGGAAATTTTTATATTTTTTTCTGAGCCAGCCGATGTTTTTCATGGCATCATCGTTGTGTCACTCACTTGTACTGATGGTTTTTCACGGGATCTTTTTTCTACTACCTATGCGACCTTTGGAGGCGGTTTTCTTTAGTAGTCAAGGTAGAATCAATACTGGTAGCTTATCTACACCCCCTAATAATTTTCAAAACGAACATTTCAATATTCCAGCCCCTAAGATTGTTAGACTCGACGAATTTGAAATTGTTACACCCCCTGATAATTTTCAAAACGGCGATTTTAATATTCCAGCACCCCTACAATGTTAGATTCTAGCCAAGGTTGTTCAAGGTGTTCTGTAAGACACCTTGAACTCAAGGATAAATGTTGTTCTTAGAACAACTGGCTTTGAAAAAGCCACAAAAATGCCAAGGTATGTTCAACCGTATGTAGTTTGGATAGGGTTTAATAAAGCCTGTAGTTGTTCAAGATGATGTTCTGCAAGACACCTTGAACTTAAGGATAAATGTTGTTCTTAGAACAACTGGCTTTGAAAAAGCCACAAAAATGCCAAGGTATGTTCAACCGTATGTAGTTTGGATAGGGTTTAATAAAGCCTGTAGTTGTTCAAGATGATGTTCTGCAAGACACCTTGAACTTAAGGATAAATGTTGTTCTTAGAACAACTGGCTTTGAAAAAGCCACAAAATGCCCGGTTATATTCAACTGAATGTAGTTTGAATAGGGTTCAATAAAGCCACTTTCACCTTACCCACGTGCTTCCCAGAAACATAATCTGCTGCACTGCTATATACATATTCTTCAGCTTTATATACAAGGCCTGCTTTCACAGGATTATTATGAATGTATTCCAGTTTCTGCCACATGAAATCTAGTTGATAGCATAATTCGGGGTGATTGTCTGGTTGCCAGAATTGGTAGGATACCTTTTTGTTTTCGTCGGTTTCTTTAAGCAACCACAGCATCCAGTTTTTACGGCGTTCGTTATTGTTTTCTTGCAATGTTCTGATTATGGTTTGGGAAGTGAATTTCTTAAAGTCACGAAGTATGTCCGAAAGATTTTCACCTTCCACCTGAACAAGTAAATGAACATGATTGCTCATAATTACGTAACCATAGATGATTAAACCTTTATTCTCCACACAATAGTTTAGACTGCTAACAACTATGTCGGAGTAGATTTTCCTTGTAAAGATAACTACCCATTTATTTACTGTACAGGTAATGAAGTAAACAGCTCCTCCATCGCGTATTTTGCATGCGTAACCCATAGCAGTAGTTTTACATGTTAAGTTAGCGCACTGTTTCAGCTTTAGCAACTCCGCTCGGTGCCTTTTGCAAAGGCAGGAGGTCAAAGACCTCCATCTATCCCTCGTTCGAGGTCATCCTGCGGAAGACGCTCGAACAACTTCGGCGCTTATTTAGCGGGGGAACATGTACGCAAAACGGGAACATGTTGGCGGAACGGGGAACATGTTGGCAGAACGGCAGAACGGACGAGTAGATAGCTTCTATTTAAGATCATCTTCAAATTCCTTCCTGAAAGGCAAAACATATCTCCTTTCTAATAAGGTTAAATCCAAAGTCTCATTTTTATAATCCCAAAACTTCAAATTATTATTAGAATCAATGGTAATTATATAACTGTCGTTAACATCAATATATTTAAAAAAAGAATAGGGAATCGTCTTTGACTTTTTCGAAGATATGTCACACACCATATAATTGTCCCCTTCATTAATCAATAAATACTTTTCATCAGGAGAAGTAGTAAAATTTAAAACGTCACCGTTTTTCTCCAATTCAACTTCCGCTAATTTATTACCTTCATAATCATAAAGGCCCCATTTATAGATTTTACCACCATTTAAAGAGGTTGCTTCTAAACCTAACGGAACTAAAAAACGCTTAATTGAAGTGTTACAAACGGTTCTAGTAGGAGCACTTGTATTACCTTCAATATTTTTAATTAAATTAACGGGTGTCCAAGAAGTGTCAGATGCAACTACTATCTTATTCGTCTCCAAAAATTGCTCATACTCGAGATAAAAGATATTTTCTGCTTCGTCATATGAGATATTACTTAATTCCCAATCATCATAGGTCTTAGATTTCTTTAAATACTGCTTACCTTTCTGGACTGCAAAGGAATTTAACCTACTAATGTCAATATTATTTACGATATTATTTTTGTAATTATACTTTGTTATATTGCTCGCGGAATAATACGGACCATTAATAAAATAAATAGAGTTTTTATCAGCACCAACAATTTGCAAAAAGGAATAAACAGGCAACTTAATTGGCATTTTTATCTTCATTTTAACATTCCCCTCTATGTCAACTGCGATTAATTCAGTTGCCTTTGAAATACAAAAAAACAGTTTGGATTTTTTGCTATAGTAAAAACAATTTAAATTAAGCAACCCTCGCCCGCTCCTCAAAATATTTCTCTCCTTAAGTGTACTAATATCAATAACTTTCAAATTCCCCCCATCAAGAAGGCTAATAATATTATTGTCGATTTTTTGAATCCGCTGCCCATCATTATAAAAAGATGACGTGTCAAAACTTAAACTATTACCAGTTCCTACGTTTAAATCACTAGTCTTACTATAAAAGACATAATTGTTAATAAGATTGCTTAAACTACTATTAATGATAGAGTCTTTTAAATTACTTTTTAAGATGTCCGTAATCAAGTATAAGGCTCTATTAGTGTTATTTCTTTTTGACCGCTCCGCTAAAGCTAATTGTTTGTAGGTTTCAATCAGCTTTCGCCTCGTTAGGTCATCGTCACTAGAGAAAATTTTTAAAATAATTTTACTACGTAACGCAGTATCAGAAAAATAATAGATCCAAGGGTTATCAGTTTTAAAAGTGTAATATTTATCTAAGGAGAGAAGCTTTTTCCTAAAGGATTGCACTGAGTCTTGCACGATATAAAGAGTTTGCTTTATATCGTAAATTTCTTGCTGCTTTTCTTGAATTGCCCTTTCTTTGTCAAATTCAAGAATATCTATTTGTTTAGTTAATAGTTCTTTCTCCTGCATAGTTTTTTGCCTATCCATCAATATTTTTCCCTTTTCTACTATTAGGTAATCCCGTTCACCGTTCAATTCTCTTAGCTCATTGCCTGCATTCGCTAAACTATCAACTATTATTTTAATATTATGCTTGACACCTAGAAGTTCAATCTTGGCCTTTTTATTTTCTTTATAAGAAAACAATAAAAAAAAAGGTAAAGTAATACAAGCAGCAACTAATAAAATGATGGTAAGATTACGCGCCCTTAGCTTTTTCCTTTCACTGTCTATTAACTGCCGTTGTTCTGCTTTTAACTTTCTTTCTTCTTCTAAAGCTTTCTGCTTTTGGATTTCTAGCAATTGTCGTTCTTCAATTACTTTAGCCTCTAATTCCTTTCTAACCTGGGTATTGTAGGAAAATGTGAGAAACTCTTTTTCTTGAATTGTGAGATCGCTTCTTGAATTACACCAGTTATTGTATTCTTCCAACGCTTGTCCTTGCAATACTTTTTCAGGCGATTTTCCAGAATCTAACCATTCCTTTAAATTTGCATTAAAAGGCCGATTCATTAAACTCGCTAAATCACTTATCCATGCCAAGTTCAATTTTGACTTATAAATATTATTATTTACGACTAGAAATTCATCGTCTCGACTCACTAAACCTGTCAACATTAAAAAAGTTTGAGCTATTTCACCCGTATCAATTTTGACTTTATCTAACTTAAGAATACTGGCATATAACTGAAGCATCGCCATTCCATAACGTTCATTTCTTAAAATCCTAGTCTGTATGTTTAGCAAGTTATTGTTCTTTGCTTCTGTAATTGCATTTCTCAGGAAATTTCCATCTACATGCTTTTTAACTAATTCTTTAACAGTGCCTGTAGTATGATCTCCCGATGAGATAGATAAACACAACTGTTGAGTAAGGACAGGCTGGCCATTTGTCCAAAAAAAAATTTCATTTAATAGCTCATCCGGATCATAATTCAAATCCATTAATCCCTCTTTCAAAACTTCCGCCTCACGGATGTTAAAATTAGTAAGTGAAATTGATTTACCTATATTGAAAGGAGTTCTATCTGGATCTTTCATTAACTCTGTAGGAGAAGCAACTCCAATTATGACAATATTTAACCTCGCGAATTCTGGATTATCAGCCCTTTCATTGTAAATTGTTCTAATTAAACCGAAAAAATCATCAGTATTAAACTCATTTCGGTCAAGCTTTAATATACTATCAATTTCATCAAAAAATATTACGATCGATCCCTTTATTTGCTCCAAAACAATCTCTCTGATGAAAGTAAAAAATTTATAGACGGGTGTAGTAGGCTTATCAGAGTTCCACCATGTTAACAGGTCTAATTCAATTTTTAAATTTGATTGAATATTTTTACAAATGGTGTAATACCATTTCTCTGGACTAATATTGTCTACGCCGATCCTAGTTATATCTATAGAAGAGCAAGCATAACCTTCGCGTAGTAATTGGGCCATACACCTAACCCTTAAACTAGACTTACCCATTTGTCGCGCTGTAAGTATATAGCAGAAATGATTAGCTAGAAGTAACTTATACAATTCATCATCGGCCGTTCTCTTAACATAAGAAGACTTACTTAAAGGAAGACTACCATACTCGCTAAAAAAAATATTTTTTTTCATAATCTTATGATAGAAATTAAATTATTTTATCCCGAAAATACTCTTCATACAACTTATACTTCATTTTAACTCTCGGTTCATTACCATCAACCAACCCGGCAGCTTTCAATTTTATGCATATAGCGGTATTCGTTGAATATTTGCTTCGTATTATTTCTTTAATAACTTCTTTATAGCCATCCTTCCGATCAACGTTCCAATAGTGTCTCCGCAAATGAGCATCGAAAACTCCTTCATCTTTACAGCAATTCTCCAACAAACTGCTTAGACTAAAAAATTTTTTCGCAAGATAATATAATGAAGTTCTAATTAAAAAAGGGTGTCCTCCAATTTGGTCCATTAGCCTTTCAACTTCATTTTTTTTCAAATTGAGGCCATGCCTTTTAACGAGATCAGAAACTTCTTCTTCGGTAAAATCTTTGGGTTGAAATTCTATTCCTACGTTCGAGATAGGAGATTGGTCAACGTCGGATATGGCCATATAGGCTTCCGTTGAGTACGCTATTACAAACTTCAATTTCTGAAGAATTGGGACATTATCCTTACAATCGTCATGAATAGATCTTATTTTTCCGAAAAAGTCCTTTGATAATGTACCTCTACCAAATAATTTATCGACTTCATCCATTGCTAGTACAATAGGCTTATCAATTTCTATCAAGAGGTAATCCTCCAAAAAAGTAGAAAATTTGTCGGACGCCATTATCATATCGTTTTCCCAAATATTCTTAATTTTTTCGGAATATTCATTAATTGCTCTTCCTGTTGCTTTTGCCAGCCTAATGCTGATACTCTTATACAAATTATCTAAGTTATTAATTTGCAGTTCTTCTAATGACTGCAAACTGATGGGGGCAACATATTGGTTATTTTTTCTGGCAAAGTCAATGATTTTAGAAAGTAGAGACGTTTTTCCAAATTGTCTCGGAGCAAAAATTCGCATTAATACTACGTCATTCATGATCTCATTTATAAAGCCCATTTCGTCTTTTTGGTGTACGTCATGACGAATAATATAATAAGGGCTTTTAACTGTTACAGCACCGCCAGGATTTTCTAGTGGAGCGACAGGAGTAGGTATATCATAAGAATAAGTTTTGACAATTCTGTCTACTACTTCCTCAGGAAGAATGTTAGAATGCTTTCTAGTAATTATATTTAAGGCCTCAGGAAAGATTAGGTCTATCTCCTCGATTGAATTAATTACACGTTGTTGAAACTTATTTAGAAAAGCATCAATATCATAGTTAATACCCTCCTCTAACTTCAAATTAATTCGTAAGGGCAAAATTCCAGGTTTTTCGGCAATTGGCCGAAAATCGTAAAGTTTTTTTGCCCTCCGAATTTCTTCTAGAACCATATCGCTACATTTGGAATTCTCTGAAAGAAGGACTAGAAAAAAATCAAAAGATTTTATTTCTTCTTCAATAACCTTCGACCACTCTTCTCCCCATTTGATGTTGTCGGAAGCAAAAAATGTATCGATACCTACTTCAGTGAATTTAAGTTTTAATTGATTTGCGATGTCACAGTCCGGTACTTTAGAGCTGTAACTTATAAATACTTTTGGCATAATTACTTCGTTTTCTATAATTCTTATAGGTGCTGCAGTCGGTTATATTTGATATCCGTTCACTAATATAATTTTTTTTCTATAACTCACATAAAAAATTCTAATTTCATTAATTTATTATTATAATTTAACTACGTTCGAATCAAACCTAATTTCCCGAACAATTCTGAAACGGCAATAAAACCCGTTTTGACAAAGCCACTCAGGTGTCGCATTGTTTTTCTAATGCTACTTTCACATTGTTGATATTCATAGCATCCCAACACTCCTACAACGAGAATAGAAAAGGGGCAAATCCCCGTGTGACCTTTCATTGTCTCCGCTTTGTTATATGTCCTGCTACATTTTATTTGATTAGTTTGCTCATTTCTCCTTCAAACGGCGGTAATTGTTATGAAAAAAGACACACCTAAAGAACCTCCCGATGAACGAAATGCGACGCAACGATGATTCATCCGTGATCTTGTCGCCGGTACCAAAAAGAAAAATCTACTTAGTCAAAGTAAACGTGGCTTCCTTCACGTCTCTTGAGTTTCCCCCGACCATTACTTTGAAATCGCCTGGTTCGGAGATCCATTTGAGGTCGGTGTTGAAAAATTTGAAGTCTTCGATAGTGAGGTTAAAGGTGACGTCTTTTGTTTCGCCGGCTTTCAAGAGTACTTTTTGAAATGCTTTCAGCTTTTTTACGGGTTGCGCTACCCACGCATAGATATCGCGGAGATACAATTGCACTACTTCTTGGCGTCGAACCTACCGGTGTTGGAGACCTGCACTTTTACCTGCAACGTTTCGTTGAGCTCCATGGCGGTTTTATTTAATTGCAGGTTTCCGTAAGAGAGAAGGTGGTATAACTTAAGCCATAACCTAAAGGTTAAATATTAATTGTTGGCTCGCTTAATAGCATTACAATTTTTGAACGGAGCGTCGCAACGATTTCCAACCAGGGTGATACGGCTGGTATAATATTAAAAAGACCTCCATTCTAACGAACAGAGGTCTTTTTAATATTATACCAGCCAATTATTGAAGCTTAAAAGCTTGCTTCACTTTATCAACGTGATCGAGCTTTTCCCATGTAAACAACTCGACTTCTAGCGTTTTAACTTCACCTGCAGGCGTTACAAACTGTTTTGTCACTACTTCAGGCTGGCGGCCCATGTGGCCGTAAGCGGCTGTTTCGCTATAAATGGGCGATCTTAATTTTAAGCGTTGCTCTATAAAAAACGGACGCATATCGAAAATGCCTTCAACCAGTTTTGCAATTTCACCGTCACTCATGCTCACTTTAGCAGTTCCATAGGTATTTACATAAATACTTGTAGGTTCAGCAACACCGATTGCATAAGAAACCTGCACTAAAACTTCGTCGCAAAGGCCGGCAGCAACTAGGTTTTTAGCAATGTGGCGGGTTGCATAAGCAGCACTACGGTCAACTTTTGAAGGGTCTTTTCCACTGAAAGCGCCACCGCCATGTGCACCTTTGCCACCATAAGTATCAACAATTATTTTACGGCCTGTAAGACCGGTATCGCCGTGAGGACCGCCGATAACAAATTTACCGGTAGGGTTGATGTGATACTTAATATCGTCGGTAAACAAATGAGCGTATTTCTGGTACTTGCTTTTTACTCTCGGAACCAGGATATTGATGATATCGCTTTTAATTTTTGCGAGCATCGTTTCTTCAGGGCCGAAATCATCGTGCTGTGTAGAAACCACGATCGCATCAATTCTTTTTGGCTGGTTGTCGTCGCCATATTCTAAAGTGACCTGGCTTTTAGCATCGGGACGAAGATAGCTGATAATGCCATTCTCTCTTCTCAGCACAGCTAACTCTAATAAAAGCTTATGTGCAAGATCTAGAGCCAAAGGCATATAAGAGTCTGTCTCGTTGGTTGCATAACCAAACATCATCCCCTGGTCACCCGCACCTTGTTCTTCTTTAACCTGCCTGTCGACGCCCTGGTTGATATCGGATGACTGCTCATGAATGGCAGACAACACTCCGCAACTATTGGCTTCGAACATGTATTCACTCTTTGTATATCCTATCTTACGGATAACACCGCGGGCAATTTCCTGCACGTCGAGGTACGCCTTGCTTTTAACTTCGCCTGCAAGAATAACCTGGCCTGTTGTTACAAGCGTTTCACAGGCTACTTTACTTTGAGGATCGAAGGCAAGAAAGTTATCAATTAATGCGTCACTAATTTGATCGGCAACTTTATCAGGATGGCCCTCAGAAACACTTTCTGAAGTGAATAAATAAGGCATAAACTTTTACGTATTTTTAAAAATGGTTGCAAAGATAAGGGTTGGACAATATCTAAATCTTCGAATAAATTATCCGGAAGCGCATTCTTATGGGATTTGAAGCGTGCATTCCACCTCCAAGACGCACTCTTCCATCGGCTATATTATTGGCAATGGAAGGTTGCAGGTAAAAGGGAGTAGAAGAAGTATTTCCGGGATACGGGTTAGTATACATTAGAGAGTCGTTGCTGGGAGCAGAAAGCGTTAATGTATAACTGCTATCCTTTCTTGTAACAATGCCCTGCACATAACGGGTTAAATCAAAAGTATAAGCGCGAACAATGCCTGCCCCCGGAATGTCTCTCTGCATTATATACCCCCCGAACGTTGAAAAATTAACGTCGCCGGATGTGCCGATAATAAAATCGTTAGGCACGTTCCTTTTAACCTTATTCACGCTGTCGTAAATACTTAATAACAAAACTTGTGGCGGGGTTAAATATTGCTCCAAATTCGGATCGCCCGGAGCCTCGATAGCCACTAACTCTGCCCTGTGAATAATGGCATTGGGAAATTCACTAAGACCTGGAATTTTAACCGTTGCAAAAGTTCCCGGAGCAGTCTGTATAAATACAAGGCTATCGTTTGTTGTTGCATTATTATTAGTAAACTGCGTTAACTGAGAGCCATTGTATTCGCGTTTAATGTAGTTAGCACTGCCCGATATATGTACACCACCTTCCGTAGTGTCGAGGCTCATCCTGAAATAGCTTACAGCAGTGTCCTGGGCTGCTGCAGTCTCACTGGCCTTAAATTTATAAAACAGGGCAAGTTTTGTATTTGTGTCAAGGAGATTCACGCGAATCAACGCATTACCACCGCTTCCCGATGCAGGTGCAATTGCAAACCCTTTGAAATTCTCCTTGAAAAGCTCGTCGCTTTTATAGGCATTCGAAGAGTCATATTGTTTTATTAGCCTGCTTGCGAAGGAACTTGAAAGTTTTATTCTAATCTGGTTTACTGCATTTTCACGACCATAATTAATAGAATCATTGAGTTCGGTTATATCTATAGTTTTACTGCCTAAAAGATTGTTGGCCGAAAAAGATTTGTTCACGGTATACGTAGTATCGCCCCGTAAAGTCTCCGACAATTCACGGACTTCCCAATTTTGATTTGTAGTAGTGTCGCCATAAACGCCTTTATAACTGAGTATAAGAACAGCACTATCAGCGATTAAGGAGGTACCACCAGGAAAGCCGAATTTGAAAGTCGTAGGTTTTAATTCGCAATAGGTGACTGCCGTCGTTTTCCCAAACACGGGATCGTTTTTAATAACACCGATAACATGATCATCAGACTTATAGGCTTTTAGCGAATCATGGAAGTTATCTATGTAATTATTAGTAACAACGTCGAATGAAGTCTCTAATGTGGTAACACCATCAATAGGTGGAATTAACCCGCTACCAATATTTGTGGTTTCAATTTTTGTGCAGCCGAAAAAAAAGAAAAAAAAAGCTAATACTAGCCACTGAAGCTTACGCATCTATTTGATATAGATTAAATTAAGGGTTAATTTACTTGCCCGCAAGGTCGTTATACAATTCTAAATACTCTGTTAAATCAGTATCCCACCCTTTGAAGGGGATGATTTTCTTACCCTTTACTTTAGAGAATTCATCAACCAGTTTTTTATCAATATTTTCCGCACCAAAAGTGATCGCGTCAGCATAGCTTGCACCGCCTTTCTGGAGAGCTATATTAGTACCCTCTTTGAAAATCTCGAGATCTTTCTCCTTTAAGCTGTTATGAATCAGCGCTTTTTTTGCGAAGTCATCACTCAGCTTTTCTTCAAAAGTGGTACTTCCTATTGTGTATACAACTTTGCTATGTGCAAAAACAGGTTCTTTTTTATAGACTGTTTTTAGATATAAAGGGATCAGCCCGGTCATCCAGCCGCTGCAATGGATCACATCCGGAGGCCAGCCGAACTTCTTAACCGTTTCAAGTGCGCCCTTGCAAAAGAAAATTGTTCTGAGATCATTGTCATCGTACCATTTCTCTTCTTCATCGTTGAATACAAATTTTCTTTTAAAGAAATCTTCATTATCTAAAAAGTAAACCTGCAAACGTGCATTAGGTAGCGAAGCAACTTTTATCTGCAGCGGATAATCATCGTTGTCTACACTTACATTTATTCCTGAAAGACGAACTACTTCATGTAAACGGTGTCTTCTCTCATTAACCGTTCCAAAACGGGGCATAATGCATCTCACTTCCAATCCCGCATCATTGCTCTTAATAGCCAGTTTATTCACTATCTCCGCAAACTCTGTCAGCTCTAAATATGGCGACATCTCATTGGCAATAAATAAAATTCTTTTCTTTGTTGACATTATTCCGATTTGTTTTTACTCGTTAACCCGTAAAAAAGAGTTGGCAAAGGTAAGAAAATTTATTAAAATCAGCAGAGACAAAGCCTTCCAGGTACTCAAACCCCTTTCAAATGATCTTATTTAAAGAAGCAGCAACACTAAAAACGCACATCAGGCAAATTAAACAATCCGGAAAAACGATCGGTTTTGTACCTACAATGGGGGCATTGCACAAGGGACATCTTTCTTTAATTGAAACATCGAAAATCAAATCGGATATTACTGTCTGCAGCATTTTCGTGAACCCAACCCAATTTAACGATCCAAAAGATTTCGAAAAATACCCTGTAACTATTGCCAACGATATCCTGCTTTTAGAAAATAGTGGTTGTGACATTTTGTTTCTTCCTCCCGTCCAGGAAATATATCCTTCCGGAACGTCCTCACCCGTCCAATATGATTTGGGAGATATCGAAACCCTGCTCGAAGGGAAATACAGGCCCGGTCATTTCCAGGGGGTTTGCCAGGTTGTGCATAAACTTCTCGACATCGTAACGCCTCATATTCTTTTGATGGGCCAAAAAGATTACCAGCAGGTAATTGTTGTTAAAAAACTAGTACAACTTATTAATCAACCCGTAAAAGTTATTACCGGAAGTACTTTCAGAGAACCAACCGGCCTTGCCATGAGCAGCCGTAACCTTAGATTAAGCGAAGAGCAAAAACAGGCTGCGTCAGGAATCTTTGAAATGCTACAATACATTAAAAATAATTATACCGCTTCTTCCGTTGCAGAGGTAGAAAAATTTGTTATCAATTTTTTATTAAACAACGGTTTCGAAAAAGTAGACTATGTTGCCGTTGCAAATGCAGATACATTACAACCAGTTCATAACATTAAAATCGGGGAAAAAGCAGTTGCGCTGATCGCGGCTTTCCTAGGTGAAATAAGATTGATTGATAACATGCTTCTCGCAGATTAAACCTTTTATATCATTAACCGTTATCAAGCAATATAAGCGCGAAAAACTGCAGCTATTAGAAGTCGAAAATGAAAAAGAAAATACTCAATATTCTCAAATATCTTGCATTCCTTGGTTTGGGTGTTTTTCTTGTCTGGTGGAGCCTTCAGCAAATACCCCCCGATAAATGGAAAGATTTCAGGGCCTCCTTTTCTACAGCCAAATATGGCCTTGTTGTTCCCGTTTTCTTTATTTTATGTTTAAGCCATGTATTCAGGGCTTTACGATGGAAAATGCTCATGCTTCCAATGGGTTACAACCCTTCTTTAGCCAATACTTTTTTTGCAGTTATGATCGGCTACCTGGCAAACCTGGCAGTTCCCCGACTTGGTGAAGTTTTAAAATGTACCATACTTGCAAAATATGAACATGTACCTGCTGAAAAGCTGGTAGGTACAATTGTAGCCGAGCGTGCCTTCGACGTGCTTTGTCTCGCCCTTGTTTTTCTACTCGCATTCGCATTTCAGTTCGACGTTATTGGTGATTATGGAATTCACTTATTAAAACGAGTGTTTATTGGAAAGACAGGAAGCTTTAACTACACGAAAATAGGCACCGTTATCGCACTGGTAATTATCGCAGTATTTGTACTGAGATTATTGTTCAAGCGTTTTTCAAACCTCCCGATAATAAATGCTGCGCGGAATATTTTAAAGGGCATATGGCAAGGCATCGTAAGCGTAAAAGATCTGAAGCATAAATGGCAATTTATATTTGCAAGCCTGGGAATTTGGGCAATGTACTTATTGGGCACATGGGTTGGGTTTTATGGCACAGCAGGCACAGCCGGCCTGCCAATTGAAGTAGCGGTATCTGCTCTTGCTTTTGCCAGTATCGGAATGATCATAACTCCCGGCGGCATTGGCGCCTATGCATTTTTTCTGGCTAAAATCTTACAACAAAACGGCGTCCCCTTCGAATTAGGGTTTGCAAACGGAACCTTGCAATGGTTCGCCCAATTTCTTATCATTATTTTTGTCGGTTTTATTTCACTGGGCCTTCTGCCCTATTTTAACAAAAACAAGAAAAAACATGAAGAGGCCCGAAATTATTCCGGCAAAAATTCAAACGCGTGACCAACTGGTAAAAAGCGTAGCAAGATGGCGGTTTTTAGGCAAAACAATTTCCTTTACCAACGGATGTTTCGATATTCTTCATTCAGGACATATTGCTTCATTAAGTGATGCAGCTAAGGAAGGAGATATTTTAATTGTAGGGCTAAACACCGATGCCAGCACCAAAAGGCTGAAAGGCGATGAAAGGCCGGTTAACAACGAAAACAGCAGGGCACTTTTGCTTGCCAGCCTTGCCATAACCGACGCAGTAACGCTGTTTGATGAAGATACCCCGCTTGAATTAATAAAAGCGATCATGCCCGACGTAATTGTAAAAGGCGGGGATTATACGCTCGATCAAATGATTGGCGCAAAAGAAGTGATGGCAAACGGCGGAAGAGTTGTCATTAACCCGATTGTAGAAGGCTATTCAACTACAGGCATTATCGAGAAAATAAGAAAACTAGGTTGATCATTAAAAGATACAACTTTACTAAGAGAGAGGTTAGAAGAAGATGTATGGTACCAGCAATTGAACTCTGTTTGCGCAGCCGTTGCGTCGCACACTGCAACTTTTAGTTCACTATTCATCATCCATGCAATACGTATAAACTAAAACTGCAACAGTCACGATAAACGCAACTGTTGCAGTTCTAAAGTTCGTAATTGTAAAAGGCTTTTCTTGATTACGAAAGGTCGTTCATCTCGAGATAAATCACGAAAATGATGTAAGCCAGAACCCCTAAAGCAATAATGGCATAGGTGAGCTTTTCGCTCAATTCGTAATCATGGGTAGATTTTTGCATTGCAGTAAAATTTATAGTGTTTAATTAAATGAAGCCCAGGGTCGGGCTTTTCATAGTAATTGGAGGGAAATGGCTATAATACGTACAATTTTACTATTACAGTTCTCTACGTTATGCCATTAAGAGAAACTAAAGTTACTCAAGTTTTTTAGTATTCGGGTAACTTAATATTATAAAGACGTTAAATAATGCGAGAAGGTTACAGGCGAAGTAAAAGATTTAAATGGCAGTATTAAATGAAAGTAAACGGAAACAGGTATTTTATTATTAACAAGCCGGGCAACATGGTTTCGCAGTTTGTAAGCTCTCATAAAGTTCCTTTGTTAGGCAATTTAAACTACAATTTCCCCGAAGGAACGCATGCGGTGGGCAGATTAGATAGAAATTCGGAGGGTTTGTTAATATTAACCACCAATAAAAAAGTAACGAGGCTATTGTTTGAAAGTGAAACGCCGCACAAAAGGTGTTACCTGGTACAGGTGAAAAAGGTAGTAGCACACGAAACATTACAACAACTGAGAACAGGCGTTTCTATCCGGGTAAAAGGTGGCGGAGATTATGTAACCAGCCCTTGCGAAGTTGAACTTGTTGAAAACCCGGACGTTTTTACCCGGATAAACAATGATATCATAGAATATCAGCCGTCAACATGGTTGCTGATAACGTTAACTGAGGGGAAGTTCCGGCAAATTCGAAAAATGGTAGCGGGTGTCAATCATCAATGTAAAAGATTAATTCGGGTTGCTATTGAAGATCTCACCCTAGGAGACCTGCCTCCCGGTGCCGTAAGAGAAATCGATGAAAAAGAGTTTTTTGAAAAAACGAACATCCGGGAGACAGCGGAATCAACTATAATTGTAGAACTCGCACCGGTAAATGAATAAAAGCCGCTCTTGCCATTATTTTTCCTATGTTCGGCTTCCTGCTAAAACATAGCATTTAAATACTAATTTGCGGGCCAAATCAAAATAACAGAATGAAAAGAACGGTTTTAGTTTTATCTATGGTGCTTGTCGCACTTGTTTCGTGTAAAAAAGATAAAAAATGCCCGGAGATCAACGTAGCTGCACCTGCCGCTGAAGTAGCCAACTTGCGTACATATATACAAACCAACAATATTACCGCAGTTGAAGATCCGCGAGGATTTTTCTACCACATTGACGCTGCAGGAACAGGCAAGAAGCCGACTCCGTGTGATGCAGTTATGGTTAACTACGTCGGCACACTTATCGACGGTAAAACTTTTGATGAAGGAACTAACGTATCTTTTTATTTAAGCGGCCTTATAACCGGCTGGCAGGAAGCCATTCCGCTTGTTGCTGCAGGAGGAACAATTACTTTGTATTTGCCCCCCAGCCTCGCTTACGGTTCAGTTCCACAAGAAGGCAGAAACGGACGAACAGGAATTCCTGCTAATTCAAAACTCATTTTTAAAATTGATCTTACCCAGGTTTATTGATTCGCGACATTCTGAGACCTGTGTAGAAAGCCAAAAAAGTCAGACGTTTGAAGTAAAGCGACCGCAAACACCTGACTTTTCGGTAACAGAAATTAAGAATGTAAGTACGTAGTCCAGATAAACTTATACATCATCGGGACTTGGGAATTGGGTAGTACTTTTCAGGCTTCCCTGGCTATGAATCAAATCATCGAGGTCTTGTTCTTCGTCCTCTTTAAAGGTTGTTCCCATATCCATTCCTGATATTTCTTCCTCTTTAATTAAAGTTCCTTCAATGTCCGGGTCTTTTTCACCTTCGTGTGCTTTGTTTTGCTGCCCGGGATTAACAGCAGGAATATTACCCAGATTTTCATTTTGAGAGGGTGTTTCGGCAGTGTCCATAAGTATTCGGTTTGGATTAATCGCTGAAAAAACTATGCCTTTAATTAAAATTGCGGTTCAAAAAATAGCAAGTGTGCCAATAAAAACCGGCCCATTATTGCTATAAACGAAGGAACCTTTCAGCCAGGAAATCCCATTCGCTAGGAAGTTATTTAACGAGACAGGCTGCTATAAAAAACATCAGTACAAGTGAGTGACACAACAGCAGACGCCATGAAAAGCTATAGTTGGCTCCCAAAAGTTACCAAAACGAAGTAGGTGCTTTATCGGATTATAAAGACTTTAGAGCATAAAAAAAACCGGGCAGAAGCACCCGGTTTTTTTATCATCATTTACGCCTCCGTTACTCTTTAAAGAACTTCTGGGTATTTAAAATTTGCCCTTTTTCGTTTTTAAAATAGATAAGGTAACCACCCGTTGACAATTTATCGGTTTGCAACTTGATGTTACTGTAACCTTTAGAAATCGTTGTGGTCTGCGTTTGAGTCACCTGGCCTAAAAGGTTAACAACATCTATTCTTACCTTTTGTTGTACCGGCGCTGTTAAGGCTAACTGCACCATACTTTTTCCAGGGTTAGGATAAACGTTTTCGAATTTCCAGTCTCTTGCGCTCTCTAATACGGGAGGAGCCGCAGTGATTGATGTTGTCGGAGACACTAACGTTCCGAGTGCATAAGATCCCTGTAGTTTCCCCGTGAATTTAATAGTATAAAAACCGCCAGCGCCGGCAACTGCCGTGTAAACGGGAGTATACTCTGTAATGTTCGAAGTGTCGCCTTGGGTATAAGCAGGAGCGTCGACACGATAAATAGTGAAGGCAGTACGGTTTTTACCTGATATTGTTTCTAAAGCCTTTAACTGTGCCTCAGTATACAAAAGATAAACGGTATTTGCCGTATTACTATAAACCGAGGTTGGATTGATCCTAACTACCTTATCTGATATTTTGTGCACGCCATTAGTTGCGTAGTAGTTAAATGTGCTATTACCGGTTCTCTCTACATACATATTTGTACAGCCAAAGTCTTGTGTCGATCTGTTATCAACCCTACCGAGGACCTGTCCATCCTGGATACTATAGAAAATCACCTTTTGGCCACCAGCTATTGTTTCGCGTCCGTTGTGGTTTAGATCACTTTCAATCTTTCTTGCTGTACCACTAACAACAAGGTTATCAATACTAACACTGAACGGTCCGCCGGCGTTTGTATCGTTGAACCATCTGAATGCAATATAAAATTTCCTGTTAGCGAGTGAGGCAGGAAGCGTAGCGTTGATGGAACCATTTACCTGGGTTAGCGATGCAAATTGCCGAAGCTCCCCGGTATTCAATTCTACAAAGTTCTTTCCGTCAAGCGAGTATGCGACTGCCATGTAGTCTAAGCCAGGGAAGCTTTCCGGATCCGTTCCTTGTGGATCCACTTCTCCCTGTACAGAATAATCAAACTTGATAGTTACAAGACTTAAACCAGAGGCATCAATCAGCGGAGATTTTATCAGAGTCTGGCTGTTGCTGTTGCTATTATATGTATTGTTTGGCAGCGTTAAACCCGTGGTTCCTTCTTTACCGGTGATGGCAAGTTTGTTACCAAAAATACCCCACTGGTTTTTACCTGTAGCTGTAGGATCGCCATTTGGAGCCTCAGGAATCTCCAGTATTTCACTCCAGCCAGAAGGATTACTGAATCCGTCAGCACGGGTAAATGTTTCTGACAACAATACTTTTTGTGCGCTTCCTATTACAGGCACTACGTCTTCGTCAAGTATCGTTAATTTATATGATTGTTTTACCGTACTTGTTCCCGTATT
>Ga0181465_100297_pt1 | contig 18342 bp, 18 predicted proteins | sample InSIn3gowninarea_FD_119076 | JGI IMG/M metagenome (GOLD analysis project Ga0181465, IMG submission 119076) | Clean room microbial communities from NASA Spacecraft Assembly Facility at Jet Propulsion Laboratory, Pasadena, California, USA -... ... | reverse complement strand
ACTCATCTACCTTTGAAAGCCTGAGGTTTCCAAATCCCGCAAACTTATCTGTTCATTCTGGATAGTTGTCTCAAAATAATTAAAATGAATATTTGGATATACTTTGAGACTTTCGCCGATCTCGTAAAGATGTGTAGATAGGATAAAAATGGAATTCCGGATTTTCAGTAAGCCTTCAATCACTGCCAAACTGCATTTCATCGCGTCCTGCACATTAGTGCCTTTAAAAAGCTCATCGATCAGGATCAGCCATTTTCGCGAATCGTTTACTTTTTGAATGGTTGATTTTATCCGCTGCACTTCATTAAAAAAATAGCTCTCACCCTTTACAATGTTATCCATCACGTTGATGTTACTCAACATGCCATCGAAAATGCTGAGTGCCATCTTCGAGGCCGGAACTCCCATTCCCGCGTGAGCAAGGAACACAGCTACGCCTACCGCCTTGATAAATGTGCTTTTGCCCGCCATATTTGCGCCGGTGAGGAACATGAAATTTGTCTGCCGGTTAAGGTTCATATCATAGTTCACCGGCTTGTCCAGGAGCAGATGATGAAGCGCGCTGATCTCAATGAAGGGTTGTGGCGATTCAATGAATTCCGGGAACACCAGGTTGTATTTCCGGATCGCCATTGCCATGCTGTACCACGCGTCCAGTTGTGCATGTGCCTGTAGAAGCCGCAGCATTTGCTGTTTGAATTCCAGCCGGAGAAACCTCGCGAGGCGCAGAGATTCAACGAGTGAAAGCCCTGCCGCATTGTTTTTGCTAGCAATATCTGCAAGCTCTGCCCGGCTGTTTATTTTTTCGATCTCAGCCAGGTTTTTTTGGAGCGCTGCCGGGGTATTTCCCTTATTGAGTAAATCGTTCAGTTCTTTAAGCCCTTTTAAAAAATCAAAACAATGAGTGAGCGAGTATCGTACAAATGAATAATCGGCGCCGTGCATGAACTTATAACTGTAAGCAGTAAACGAAGACGGATTTTCAGGAATGGGATCAAACCCGGTTTCAAAAAAGCCTTCCACCACTTTTATCGTTCCATTGGTGATCCGTGCCGGCCATTCTTCCAGGTGGCGGCCAATCAACTGCAAAGTCGATTGTATCCCCTGGATGGCGGTGATATCTTTCATTTGAGCGGTGATCGACCTGTGAAGCTGGTTGCGGCCATTACTCGTTAACGTTAGATCTAGTTTATGAAGGACAGAGAACTCTTCTTCAGAATTAGAGATCGATAGGTCATCAAGCGTCGTCTTATCTACTTCCATATTAAATCCTGTTGAATACAAGTCTTTTGCCCGGGTCGCCCTCAATGATCTGGCCGTTATCGTATGCAAGCCTCCCGTTAACAAAGCTGTGCGTAACCGATGAGGGAAAGCGGTGATTTAAGAATGGACTCCAACCGCATTTGTACAGCAGGTTTTCATTTGTTACCGTAAATGGCTTCGCGAGATCCACCATGACCAGGTCGGCAAAATAACCTTCGCGCAGGAAGCCACGTTCCTGCAGTTTATAACAGGTCGCCACAGCGTGACTCATTTTGTCAACAATAGTTTCCAGCGGGATCATTCCTTGCTGGTGATAAGAAAGCATGAGCGGCAAAGCGTGCTGAACAAGTGGGAGACCGGCATGCGCTTTTTCGTAAGGCGGTTGTTTCTCGGTGAGAAGATGGGGAGCATGATCTGTCGCGATGACGTCCAGCCGCCCATCAAGCAATCCTTGCCAAAGAGCTGCCTTATTATTGGAGGATTTAATTGAGGGGTTGCATTTGATCTGGTATCCCAGCCGTGGATAATCTTCATCTGTGAAATGCAGGTGATGAACGCAAACTTCAGCGGTGATCATTTTTTCGTGAAGCGGCAGCATGTTACTAAATAGCTGCAATTCTTTTTCTGTGCTGATATGTAGAATATGGAGCCGGCTGTTGTATTTTTTTTGCAAACTGGATCGCAACCAAAGAAGATTCAAAGCAGGCTTCTTCATCACGTATCAGGGGATGATCCGAGGCATTGAGCTCCTGTTTTTGCGATTTTAATTGCTCATAATTCCTCCTGATAATCCGCTCATCTTCGCAATGGGTTGCGATCAGCAGTTCAGAACCGCTGAAGATATTATTCAATGCAGAATGATTGTCTACCAGCATATTTCCTGTACTGCTTCCCATGAAGATCTTTACCCCGCAAATGTCATTTTTATACCTGTTCGCTCTTAATACTTCCTCGCCGTTATCGTTACTGACACCCATGAAGAATGAATAGTTCGCGGCTGATGTCCTCGAAGCGATTGCATACTTTTCCTCGAGCAGTGCAAGCGAAAGCGCAGGGGGATTAGTGTTCGGCATCTCCATAAAACTGGTGATACCTCCTGCCAGTGCCGCACGGCTTTCAGAGTGAATGTTGGCTTTGTGCATTAGGCCCGGCTCGCGAAAGTGAACCTGGTCATCGATAACACCGGGCAATAAATATTTTCCATCCCCTATGATCTCGTGAACTTTTCCTTTCACAGAAATGTTGTTAGCGATGCGTTCGATACGTTCACCTGAGATCAGCAGATCAGCGATTTCAATTTTTCCTTCATTTACAATGCTGATGTTCTTAAAGAGGTATTTTTGCATATCTTAACTGCAGGATTATCATAAATAAAAAGCCCGATGCAAATTATCAAAACCTTTATTAAACTGGTTGTATTTGTTTTACCATTGAATGCGGTGTCGCAATCAACCTATTTAACGCAGGGATTCAAAGAATATCATTTCGTTGACAGGCTGGAGATCAAACAGCAGAAAAACACGGACCTCAATTTTTCAACCTTAAAACCATTTAACCGGAAGTACATTGTGCAGCAGGCTGAATTTCTTGACAGCGCGAGGATGGGCTACAGGGATTCCAGTGGAACAGATAAGTTTGCGGGATTTGGAAACCTCAGGCTTTCAAAGGTAGATGAGTATAACCTGCGGAGTTTGCTGATGAATAATTCTGAGTGGGTGACCGTTCCGCGCGAAGATTTTGAAAGCCGGACGCCTATCCTTAAAACTTTTTATAAGACAAAGCCGAATTTTTTCGAGGTGCACACGCCAGATTTCAGCTTAGTGATAAATCCTATGCTGCAGATCTTTGCCGGCAAGGAAACCGATAATGATAAGACGCTGTATTTAAATACACGTGGTTTAACTGTTCGCGGAAGGCTTGGCAACAAGATCGGGTTTTCTTCAACGATCACAGATAACCAGGAACGAGGGCCTTCTTATTACCAAGAGTATGTAACCACCGCGAGGGCCGTTCCAGGAGCGGGATTTTATAAGGCATTCAAAGGCGACCTGAGCGGAAAAGACTATTTCGACGGGCGCGGGTATCTCACCTTCAATGTTACAAAATTCATCGACCTGCAGTTTGGGTACGATAAGAATTTTATCGGAAATGGTCAGCGCAGTTTGTTCTTAAGTGATTGGGGTAATAGTTACCTTTTTGCGAAAATCAACACAAAGCTTTGGAAGTTTAACTACCAGAATATTTTTATGGAGTTGATGCCGCAGTTTACCAAGAAAGGTGACACTCTGCTTGATAGAAAATATGCGGCGATGCATCACCTGAGTATGAACGTAACCAAATGGTTGAACATCGGGCTTTTTGAGGGGGTTATTTTCGGCCGGAAAAACCATTTCGATTTTCAATACCTGAACCCGATCATTTTTTACCGGCACATTGAAGGAACGATCGGGAGCCCGGATAATGCGGTTGCAGGGTTGGATTTTAAAGCGAATGTGGCCCATAAATTCCAATTTTATGGCCAACTACTGTTTGATGAATTCATCTGGTCGCGTATAAAAAATCAGCCTACTTATTGGGCGAATAAATTCGCGATCCAATTAGGAGGGAAATACGTGGATGCCTTTGGGATAAAGAATCTTGACCTTCAGGGTGAGTTCAATCGCGTGCGTCCATTCACTTATTCACATCATGATACAGTAGCTAATTATACTCACTATAATCAACCGTTAGCGCATCCATTGGGTTCAAATTTCCAGGAGATGATCGGTATTGTCAGGTATCAACCATTTCCTAAATGGTATATCAACGCACGGTTAATGTATTATTATAAAGGACTTGATATGAACGGAATAAATTATGGGGGAAATATTTTTACTAACTATACAACCCGCAGCAGCGAAGATGGTTTCTCTATAGGCAGTGGCAATAAGCTCTCTGTGCTTAATGGCTTGCTGGAAGTCTCCTATGAGTTGAAACAAAATTTATTCCTGGAATTAAGTTTTCAGCAGAGGAATTCCAAATATGAGGAAACTCCTGCTTTGAACAGGAACTCAAGTTTTGTAAGCGGCGGAATTCGCCTGAATATGTTCAGGAGGGCTTACGATTATTAAATATAAGCAGGGGACTACAGCTACACATCGCCGTTAGCAAGCTATTCTACCGTTAGGGAAAGCGTAAGTGTCCGGGAATTGATCTTATCGATAACATTTGAGAATTTGAGGTCTGGATCCCGGCTATGGACATTTTTCATTCCCCACCCGAGTTTTATTTCAGGCGTGAGTACAAAGACCGGGAAATAAAAATGGAATCCTATACCTGCGTCAATCCCGTAGTCGATCTTATTTAGTTTAATTAATCGTTCCGCTTTCTTCTCCCCGGCATTCGCTGCAAAATCATATTCCGCGCGTCCTCCAGCCATCATGTAAACCTTAAAGTTGTTGATTCGGTCGCTCGAAAATTTCACCTGCAATGGCAACGCAAGAGTGATACCTTGAACCTTTTTGACCGTGATACTGTCTTCACCGAAAATCCGATCAGGTTTCTTCAGTTGATATTGAAAAGCTTTTTCAGTAAAGATGAGGTCCAATGGATAAGTCCGCAGGTCGAAATGTTCACCAAGGCGCATGTTTACGAGCCAGGCGAGGTTAATACCGCTACTGTTGATACTTTCTACCGTCGCAACACTATCATTTGCTGAACTAATGAAAAGAGGGTTGAATGTAAAACTGTAATGGGAACGATTCGCCCCCACATTGATACCAAAATGAAATTTTTTGTCATCATGGTCAGGAAGGTTGATCTGGAAATCGCCTCCCATTTGTGCACGTCCCAAAAAGGGTAGGGCAAGCAATAAAAAAACCAGTTGTGTTATTTTACACCGCAATAGATACTGCATATTCCTAAGCTCAGCGATTTGCTGAAAGTTTGTTTAAAACCGACGTTATCAAGAATTAGTGTAAAATTTTTTCCTTCAGGGAATTTTTTTATGGATTCATCTAAATATTTATATGCATCGCGGTTCTTTGAGAACAGTTTACCCATGCCTGGCGTTACAACCTTCATGTAAAACTGGTAGAAGGCTTTTACAAAAGGTAATTTCGGTTGGCTGAATTCCAAAACTACCAGTTTACCGCCGGGCCGCAGGACTCTCCGGATTTCCGATAAACCTTTTTCAAGATCTTGGAAATTCCGCACTCCAAACGCTACAGTCACTGCGTCAAACGAATCATTTTCAAAATTTATTGCCTCGCTATCACCCTTTAACAGTTCGATCCTGTCCTCCAATCCTGCCTTTACGAGTTTCTTCCTGCCCACTTCCAGCATGCCCTCACTAATATCTATTCCCGTGGTTTTTTCGGGATTGAGCAAAGCCAATGCCATTATCGCCACGTCGCCGGTACCTGTTGCCACATCTAACAAATATTTGGGAGCTATCGGTTTTAATTGAGTGAGGGCTTTTTTTCGCCAACGGACATCAATGCCTGCACTCAAAAACCTGTTTAAAAAATCATAGCTTCCGGCAATATCATCAAACATGCCGGCAACTTGTTCCTTCTTACTGAGTAAAGACTCCTTATAAGGCACAATGCTATCATGCGCGAAATCTGACATTGGCGCAAAGATACGCAGTTTGACTATTGACATTTCCCGGCCATTTTACTTTGCTTTTATATTGAGTAGTTTTGTGAAATAATTAATATAGATGAATATAAGAAAGGCAGTGTATGTGGTCAGCAGCCCGGGATATGAAAAATGCCCCGCGCCGGATAAACCAGAATATGCATTCATCGGGAGAAGTAATGTGGGGAAATCTTCACTCATCAATATGCTCTGCAATAATGATAAACTTGCAAAGACATCGGGCTCACCCGGGAAAACACAACTGATAAATCATTTCGAGATCACCAGCAGCCTGGATGAGTCGGAAGGAAAGAAAAAAATAAATACGTTCCAGTGGTTCCTTGTCGATCTTCCCGGGTATGGTTTTGCCAAGGTGAGCATACGCAGCAGGAGAAGGTGGGAGCAGATGATCGAAAATTATCTACGCAAACGTGAGAACCTCACCATGGTTTTTGTTTTGCTTGATTCCAGGCATTCCCCTCAAAAGATCGACCTGGAATTCCTGGAAAATTTAAAACAATGGGGCGTGAATTTTTGCCTTGTATTCACCAAAGCAGATAAAGAGAATCAAAGGACCGTAAGTAAAAATGTAAAAGATTTTTTAAATGCCATGAAGCGGACCTGGCAGTTTCTTCCCCAGCATTTCGTAAGCAGTGCAGTGAAAAAACAGGGAAAAGATAAGATACTCGGTTTTATCAACGAGACAAATGAAACAATAGCTCCTGCCGAGCATGGCAAAAAAGGGAAATCCTAACGATTGGAGTACCCGAACTAATTCACAGCCTTGTTTGCACAACAACTGCTTGCAAAAGCTTCAGGTTTTGCCTTGAATGCGAAACCCATCCCCAGGATATAGCCCATTGCCTCCCGGAGTGCTTCATTACTTTTGAAAGAAGGGTTTGTGTTGATGTCGGCATGCACTTCCATGTCCACATCATAATCCGTGAATAGGTTACAAAGTTCGTAGGCGATCTCGATACTTTTCGCAACTTCTACCAGCATCCTTTCCTTTATGCTGTATTTCTGCAGCGTTTTCTCGTTGTGGATGAACATGAATCCACCATGCCCTTCCCGGAGAAAGACTATAACGGTGGCAAATTCTGTGTCCCGGCCTTTTACCTGGCTGTCAGTCCCGATGCAAACTTTTAATTTAAAGCCCTGGGCTGTCTCCCTTTTGATGGCTTGTTCCACAGCTTCTTTGATTGGAAGTTGGATGGAATCGCCGTTGAATTTTCTCCAAAGCATAGAATGTAGTTTTCTAAATTTACGAAAAAAACACAGCTTTTCCTTCCCTCGAGTAATAGCAGCAGGCGAATTGTGGATATGTCAATAATTCATTATTTCTTTCCTCTTCAGTTATATGCATAAAAAAAGGGGCCAACCCCTAACGTTGACCCCTAACTTACACATGAATCTACCTTACTGTTTTATAATCCGTTCTGTTTGTTTATGGTTCTTGCTGAATAACTGGATTATGTATAAGCCCGCCGCGCGGTTATTGATGTTTATGGAATTTGCACCTGCCGTTCCACGTCCTGTAGACACTAATCTTCCATTGCTATCAAAAAGATTGAACTGGAAGTCCTGTAGTGAACGGATCGTTACGTGGCTGGTTGAAAAAGTTGAGACCGTAAACGGTGAGGCAGTTCTCCATTGTAATTGCAGCGAAATAATATTTGAATAAGCGGTCTGGCCGATCACTGAAATAACTTTCAGCCGGTAGTAGAGTACGTTCAGGTTTCCCGGGGCATAGGTAAGCGTTGTGATGGACGGGTCAATTAATTCAAGCGATTTGAAATTAATTCCATCTTCCGACCATTCTACGTCCTGTGATTTTATAGGCTCATCAGAAACGATATTCCAGCTCAGGTTATGTTTTTCTTTGAACACATTTCCACTCAGTAAAACACTGCGAACAGCCAGTGGTGCGGCGATGCCTACGAGTTTGTATGAGCCCAAACTTCCATAGTTACTGGTGTTTTGATTTCCGGTACCATCAACCACCAGGTAATATGTGCCGGCCGCAAGCGTCGTATCAACAGTTACGCTCATTTTGTTTACCGGATCATAAACCCTGATCAGCGTTTGTGCTGCGTTGTAAAGTGAAACTTTCAGGTCCAGGTTCGCACCATCGTTGTTATTCACACCAAACGGAGTTGCATCTACATGAAAGTTGCCCGTGGTTGCCATATTAAATTTGAACGCATCACGATCTGTACTTGTTGAGATGAGTCCATCGATACTAAAATTATTTCCACCGAGGGAATGCGTTCTGTCGTTCATGGTTTCAATGAAATCATCAGGACGGTATGAGAACCCATTTTGCGAAGTAATGATGGTGAGATTATCCTGTACATTGGCGCATCCATAAGGTGTAGGCCCGTCATTCCAACCTGTCATATTGCGGTAATAACTGTTTCCCATAACCGGGGCCCAGCCTGTTTCACCAGCCCCGATGCCGGAATTGTAAGTTTCAACCAGGTTGCAACTGTTATCATACGATGATTGGTGAGAAAGCCCTACTGCATGGCCGCTTTCGTGCGAACAGCATTCGGCAATGTACTTTGCATTGTCGGGTCCCAGCCTGTCAGAAAAAACAAAACATGGCGTATCATCGCCCCAGGTAAAAGAGCCGATGTATGAGATCCCGCCGACTCCCTGCCTCCATGAACTACTCGGTGTAACGATCACGCGTATGCGCTCGCTCACCGGCGCGGAAAGAAAGCTGGCTTCGTCGGTGGTAATGTTCACATTGAAAGGCCGGTAGTCTTCTGATACGCGGTTAAAGATCTCTGTAACCTGTGCATCAGAGAGTGCCGGTGCAGCACACTGTATTATGCTTCCACCATTCCATGCGGCGTTAACCACAGTCTCTCCATCAAAATCAAGATAGATAGTGGCTGCTGCAGAAGGAAAGCTATTAAGTTTTGGTAAACTGAAGACACTTGAACTGAGCACCAGGCTCAATAGTAATAGTGTATAGTTTTTCATTTGGTAAGGTTTACTACCGGCGCGCCGGTAATGAAGGATATTGGTTAGGGTATTTCTTAGTGTTGATCGCAGGTTTCGAGGATGCGGCTCATTTCAAATTTTTGAAATCCATAGCTGCCTTCGGAAAACTTTAGTTCGTATCCATCAGTAGCTCCGGGATGAATGATTCTTCCTTTAAAACTGCTGCTTTTCTTTTCTGTCACCATCGTTAGTTGAAAAATCGCATTATTAAACGCCGATGACTTCACCATAACAGTCTGGAGATTATCATATTTCTTCAGGTTGCTGATCACCGTTCCTGTGAAAATGAATTTGCCTGAGCAATTAAAACTGATGCTTTGACCTTCTTTGCTGTTCATTGCTACTGCTAGCTGATCAGCAGAAATACTGATTGAGGAAGGATAATTTGCAAATAGAGGGTTGGGGGAGATTTTCTGCTGTTGTGCCTGCGTTGCTACTGTGCCGAGGCACAAAAGCAGGCAAATAGCTGTTGTAAAGGTTTTCATGGTTTAGGGTTTTAAAGGAGATATTAGGGATCTACTTTTCAAAAACGCTTCCGTGAAAACATTATTATCTATATGGCTATTATTTTTTTCCCGGCGAACGGGGTAGGAAAAATACCTGGGATTAATACTGTCCTGTCGAAAGCATCACAAGTGTGCATGCTTCCATTGTTTCTATACCTTTTTCTTTAGCTATTTCTTCAAGTTCAGGATTTTCGGTGCCGGGATTGAAGATGATCCTTCGGGGTGACAGTTTCATGAGGTAGTCATAATATTTTTTCTGGTTGCCAGGATTGAGGTAAAGTGTAACGGTGTCGATGTCATCGTTCATTTCCTGCTCACGGGAAATTTTGATGCCATGCACATGTCCTTCTTTTTTTCCTATCGCAACTACAGGTTTGTTGTGAGAGAGTAAACGTTGTACGGCAAGATAACTATACCGTTGAGGGTTATCCGAAGCGCCAAGTACCAGAGTCTTATTCTTTGCCATGGTATTATCAATTTATAAATCTGTCGGCCAGCTCAGGTGTGGGGACCATGCATTGTTCGGTCCTGCCAAACCAGTCATATCTTTTCCGGGCTATCCAGCGGTAAACGCCGTCCCGAATGAATACCGGTACAATAATAAAGCCATACAATAGGCTGGGCAGGCCCCCTAATCGTTTGGCAATCCGTAAAACCGCCGTGGAGCGACTGTATAATTTACCTTTTTCCCAAACCAGCACAGATTCAGGTTCATTCCCTCGTGCATTGTTTTCCAGCGTCAACTGTTTTGCAAAGCTGGATTGAAGTGCAGCAAATCGGAAATTTGCATCCGGATCTCTCCGTATGATATATTGCACAAACCCGTTGCAGAGATTGCATACGCCATCAAATATTATTACAGGGTGCTCTTGCATTTGCATTGATTCAAATCCTGGTCGCGGGTTAGCTTTGCAGAAGGAAGAAAATGAATACAAGAATCCCTAAAATGTTAAGGGTATATATCCATTTCTTTCCAGGGATTATTTCCGCGAAGATCATTCTTCTCCTGTATTCCTTCAGCACAAAACCGATAAGAAGGAAAAGGTAAATATTATTGATTCCGGCGAAGGGAACCAGTCCGAAATAGTTAAGCAGAATTAATGGCATCGTCGCGCCGATGGTTGTTAATGCAAGCATGTTCACCTGTCCCAGGTATTCGAGCGCAGGTTTGAGCTTCATACAAGCCCCAATCCCAATGTTGAAACATACGAGTAAGAGATGTGCAAACTGTAATTCCCCTGCAGAAACTTTACTGAAACTATTTTGCAGGATGTAGCTATGGATCGGAAACAGCATGAGTGAATTAAAAACAAGAAACAAAAACATAAATGCAATACGGTATGTCACATTGAAATCAGGTGTGCAGTCGAAATTGCCAACTGCCGGTTTTGACGCCACAATAACCCGCCTGTTGTAAGAGATGAACTTATACAGCTTCTGCAGGGGCCATTTGATAGCAGTATAGCGGAGAAGTTTTTCTATACCGTGAATTTTCTGCTCAAGAATTGTAGCAAGGGCATCAATTCCATAGGATACCTCCATTGTTTCCCTGTCGATCACCGGTATTTCATTGGGGCAGCGGCTTGTATCCAAAAGTTGTTTTGTTTTCTCGTCCAGGTGACTGAAATCGAGCCGGTCTTCTTTCCTTAGGAAGCCGGCTTTTACAAAAGCCCCGGTATAGGCAGCGCACAAGGGGCAGGAATCGTCATAAATTATTATTTTACCTGTATCCATGACCGTGAGTTTACGTGTTACATACCCAAAAGGCTTATCTGAATATTTTCAGAAGGTTGCCGGTAAACCAGTTCTCTTCAGCCCTGATCGTCGCGTCGAGGACCTTTTCCGTTTGCATACCTAGTTTCCTGATAGAAAAGACCATGTCAACAAATTGCCGGGTTTCTTTATCCTTTTTGTCACTTTCCACATCTTCCAGTTGGCTTAATAGTTTTAGCATGGGATCAAGCTCCCGCTTTTTTCTTTCCTTCATGATCTGGGTGGCAACTTTCCAGATGTCTTTTTCTGCGTTGAAATATTCACGCCTTTCTCCCGAAACTATTATCCGTTCAACCAGGTTCCAGCTAATCAGCTCCCGGATATTCATGTTCACATTTCCCCGGCTGATATTCAGCTCGGCCATGATATCGTCCTGTGTAATTGGATCAGGACTCACAAGTAACAGGGCATGTATTTGCGCCATCGTGCGGTTGATGCCCCAATGGGTGCCGAAAGCGCCCCAACTGCTGATAAATTGCTTTTTTGCCTCTGCTAATTTCATATAGTAAATCTAAACATTGTTTCTGAACTTTCAAAATATATTGAAAGATAATAGCAGAAAAAAGGCCGGTGCATTACCGGCCCTGAATTAGTTTTCAATGAATCAAACCAGCATCGTAACCGGGTTTTCCATGTATTTTTTAAATGTTTGAAGGAAAGCTGCTCCAACGGCTCCATCTACGCTTCGGTGATCGCAACTCAGTGTGATCTTCATTACCTGGGTGGTACCAAATCCATCGCCCTTCTTCACAACCGTTTCTTTGATCGTTCCCACGGCCATGATGCAGCTATCAGGCGGGTTGATGATAGCGGTAAATTGTTCAATGTCCATCATTCCCAGGTTTGAAATGGTGAAAGTATTCCCGCTAAATTCCGGTGGTTGTAATTTTTTATCTTTTGCTTTTTGATATAATTGTTTTGCGTCGGCAGCAATTTGCGAAAGCGATTTTTGGTCTGCAAATTTTATCACAGGCACAATCAGGCCTTCGGGCAGCGCAAGCGCGGAGCCGATGTGGATGTGATGATTTTGACGGATGTGATCACCCATCCAGCTGCTGTTTACCGCCGGGTGTAACTTAAGCGCGGCCGCGCAGGCTTTTATGATCAGGTCATTGAAAGAGATCTTCACCGGGCTCACTTCGTTCATCGCCGCCCTGGCGGTTGAAGCGGCATCCATGTTGATCTCCATAGTGAGATAAAAATGCGGAGCGCTAAACATGCTTTCGCCAAGCCTCCTGGCAATAACCGTCCGCATTTGTGTTAATGGAATATCTGTAAATCCTTCTTCTCCTGTTTTGCTGAAAGGTTGAACCGCGGCTGCAGGTTTCTCCGTACCGGTGGCTGCGGCTGCAGATTTCGTACCCGGTGTAAAGCTATCCACATCTTTTTTCGTCACTCTTCCGCCATCGCCGGTTCCATTCACTTGTGAAAGGTCAATTCCTTTTTCCTGCGCCATTTTTTTGGCAAGCGGGGATGCTTTTATGCGCCCCTCTTCATTACCCGTTTTCGTTTGTGCCTCTTCGTTAGGTGCATCAACGGGCGTGGTGGATGTTGAACCAGTTGCTTCACCCGGTTTCTCTGCTGCTGGCTGTGCGCCTGCATTTGCGCCTGCCTGTTCTGCAGCTACATAAGCAGATACATCTGTTCCCGGTTTCCCAACGATCGCGATGATCTCATTCACCTTTGCTGCCTTACCGGCTTCAACCCCCATGTATAGCAAGGTTCCTTCTTCATATCCTACCACTTCCATCGTGGCCTTATCGGTTTCCACCTCGGCGAGTACATCATCCGCCTTTACCACATCTCCCAGTTTTTTATTCCAACTTATGATCTTGCCTTCAGTCATCGTGTCGCTGAGTAGCGGCATCCGGATCTCTTTTGCGCCAGCAGGTAATTCCACTTTTGCTTTCGCGTCTTTGGCCGGGGCCTCGACAGGCTTTTCACTTGTTGTTTTTTCACTTGCTGCCTTTGCTTCATCTGCAGCAGGTGCTGCTGATTTTGCCTGTTCTGTTTTTTTCTCGGTCCCGGTATTTGTTGCGCCCGATAGAGCTGTTTTGTAATCTTCACCTTCTTTGCCGATCACTGCGAGAACACCATCAACCTGAGCAGCCTTTCCAGCCTCCACGCCGATATACAGGAGGGTACCTTCATTGTAGCTCTCGAGTTCCATGGTTGCCTTGTCTGTTTCCACTTCCGCTAACACATCACCGGCCTTCACTTTATCACCCACTTTTTTATTCCATGCTACGATCTTACCCTCCGACATTGTATCACTCAACCTCGGCATGCGTATTACTTCTGCCATATCTGCTTCTTTTATAAAAAATTGAATCCCGAAATTAAGTCAAAAACTATTACGTTCTGGAAATTGAAGGCACTTGCAGCCTTGCCTGGCGATCAGTCTAATTCCAGTTTAAGCCGGTTGCGAAGCTCTTCGATCAATGGATATTGTTTTACCATTTGCTGGTATTGCTGCTTCCTGTTAAGTGGCTTCGGTTCCCCCGTGTTTTCAGGAGCATCCACTTCCACAATTTTTACCTGGTATTTGAGCAGGCGGTTATTAAAATGTTTCTGTAGATAATCAATCAGTGCAGAACGCTCAGCGTCAATAAACTTCTGGTGAATATTGCTCTCCGTGATGATGTCAAAACTGTTTTCATCCACCACCTCGAGGGTTGCCATTTTGAAGTTGGTGACCGCAGAATGATTTTTCCTTTCATCGAGGATCGTGATGTAATTATTCCAGGCTGATTGCAATGCAGACTGTGTAAGTTGAACCCGTTGGTCACCCTGGCTGTTTTGGCTGGCGAGTTGAGCCCTGATCTTCGCCAGTGATCCTAACTTAGGCGCCGGCTTTGAGGGCGCTGCCTTAACTTCCGACTGCGGAGCCGCGGGCAGGGAAGGTGCAACTTTTTCTTCTTCCGTTTCGATATGTAAGGTGGCCGCTGCGGGTTTCGAAGGTTTCTGTTCCTTGAACCGGATCACGGGTAATGCGCGGAATGCGACGGCCTTACCCGTTTCCGTTAGTTTTTTCTTCTCCATTCCTTCAGCACCGTTTGCCAGTTGTACGGCCTGCTGCAGGTAGGTTAGTTTTATAATGGCAAGTTCTACATGTAATTTTTTGTTGCGCGCCTGTTTGAAATTGATGATCCCGTCATTCAATATATTTAAAGCAGCGATCAGCCATGCAGTCGATACGTCCCCGGCATATTGCAGGTATCGTTGTTTGAAATCATCGGCCACCTCTAGTAAAATAGCGGCCTTGTTATCCTTGCTCACGAAGATGTTCCTGTTAAACTCTGCGAATCCTTCCAGGAAAGTATCAGGCTCAAATCCTTTCTGGTTGATTTCATCAAACAACAGCATCCCGTCGGCAAGCTGCTGTTTTTGCATGAAGCCAAGCATCTTGAAATAATAGTCTTCATCCAGTATGTTTAGGTGTTCCAGCGTATTCCCGTAGGTCAATTTTCCACCGGTAAAACTTACGATCTTATCCAGGATGCTCAATGCGTCACGCATACAGCCTTCGCTTTTTTGCGCGATCACATGCAGCGCTGTTTTCTCCGCCTCGATGTGTTCCTTTGCAGCGATCTCCTGCAAATGTTCAACAGTATCGTTGGCGGTTATACGCTTAAAGTCGAAGATCTGGCACCTGCTCAGGATCGTAGGCAGGATCTTATGTTTCTCCGTAGTGGCTAATATGAAGATCGCGTACGGCGGCGGCTCTTCAAGCGTTTTCAAAAACGCGTTGAAGGCGCTGGCGCTAAGCATATGAACCTCATCCACGATATAGACTTTGTATTTCCCGGCCTGTGGTGCAAAGCGCACCTGCTCAACCAGCGTGCGGATATCATCAACCGAATTATTACTGGCCGCATCAAGCTCGTGGATATTTAAGGAGGTGCCATTGTCAAATGTTACACAACTGTTACAAGTGTTGCAGGCCTCCCCGTCTTTCGTGCGGTTCTCGCAATTGATCGTTTTGGCCAGGATACGGGCACAGGTTGTTTTTCCAACACCGCGCGGACCACAGAAAAGAAAAGCGTGGGCCAGTTGATTGTTGTTGATCGCATTTTTTAGCGTAGTGGTGATATGCGATTGCCCCACCACGGTATTAAAATTCTGTGGGCGGTATTTGCGGGCAGAAACTACAAAAGTATCAGACATGGTAAAATAGTAAAATGAGTGTTGAGTACAGGTTAGGACCAGGTTTTTTTCAAACGCAGATGCTTTGCTGCAAGTTACAATTATCCCAACATTGGATGACGCTTAAATTCCCTCGTGCGATCAAATAAATACCGGTATGTAACGAGATTCCGGGTACGTGAAACGTGGCCCAGGTTTTCGGCGATATTTATCATTTTCGGGTTGAAATCCCCGATCCACTGCATTTCATATTCCGTATAGTGAACACTAGGCTTCTGTAATTTCAACGCCGACTCCCCGATGATGTAAGCGTCCACACCTCTGCCCTGGAACTCCGGCACAACACCGAAGACGATCCCATTGAATTTCCGGTTGGCCTTAAAAGACTTTAGGTATAAGAAATACAACTTATGAATGAGGCTGAATTTACCTTTCAGATATTTGAACCATTGATTAAGATCCGGAAGGTTGATGAAAATTGCGATTGGTTCTTCCTTGTAGTAGGAAAAAAAAATGAGTTGTTCATCCATAACCGGCTTCATCTTTTTAAACATTAGGAACACCTGCTCTTTATTCATCTGTTTGAGTCCACCATGACCGGCCCATGCCTTATTGTACACTGTCGTGAAATCAATTGCGAATTTTTCGAGTTGATCTTTGCGAATATTCTTCGTATGAAAATCTTTATCAGCGCTTATGGCCGCATGCCGGTCCCAGATCTTTTTTTCGAGTGGCGTGTGTACTTTCATCCCCAGGCAGATCTGGTTATAAAATAATTTGAATCCATAATTTTCAAATAGCGACTGGTAATAGGGAAGATTGTAATTCATGCAATACAGCGGTTCGGTGAAACCATGAGTGACCAAACCCCACCAACGATCTCTTTCCCCAAAGTTGATAGGCCCATCCATCGCTTCCATTCCTTCACTGATCAGCCAGTGGCGGGCGTTATCAAGCAATAGCTCCGCGGCTGCCGTGTTATTTATACATTCAAAAAAACCGATTCCTCCAACCTTGCACTCATCGCCTTTGTTTTTGTATTTCGTATTGACGAATGCAGCGATCCTGCCGGCCAAATTCCCTTCATCATCAAAAAGTATCCAGCGCTCAACTTTCCCGAAGCGAAAAGCTTTATTTTTTGATTTGTCAAACACGTCTAAGACGTCCTTGTCCAATGGCCTGATCCAATTTGGGTCATCTTTATAAATCCGTAAGGGCACACGGAGAAAATCCTTTTCAGCACCTGCTGAATTAACGGGTAAAATCTGCATGGCGCAAAATTAATGGTTTGAAAGGCCAACTTAACAGAAGAAGAGAATCGGCGTACTAACTACCGGGATGCTCGCGGCGTAATTCGCTGGCGGTTTTTGAACTGCCATCGTGGCTCCATCCGGGGGGCATAAACAGGTATTTTAATTTATCTGTGAAACCGCTGGGCCTGGCCATATCTTTTTTCAGGTCTTTCCATTCATGAAAGATCATCTGCAACGGACCGCGGCCTTCGGCAACCGCTTTAGTGAGCCCAAACCTGATCGGTTCCGAGGGCAATTCTTCCTGAAAGGTGCCGAATAATTTATCCCAGATGATGAGGCACATTCCCATGTTCTTATCGAGGTAAATGATGTTGCTTGCGTGGTGAACCCTGTGATGCGAGGGGCTTACAAAGACCTTCTCGAACCAGGCGGGCATCTTTTTGATGTATTGTGTATGCACCAAAATTCCATAGGTCTGTGTGATCGAGTACATGAAAACAATGTCGAGGGGATGAAAGCCCATCATGGCAATTGGTACAAAATAAACGAAGCGATATACAGGCTGAAATACAGAGGAACGGAAACCGGTGGTTAAATTAAATTCTTCGGAAGAATGATGCGTAACGTGCACTGCCCAAAAGACGCGGCAATAATGATCTACCCGGTGCTCAACATAAAAGGTCAGGTCTTCGAGGATGAACAAGGTGATCCAATACAGGTAAACATTCTCAATGGAAAAAAAAGCGTGATTATAGGCCCACAGCAGCACGCTGATATAGAACAGCCAACGTAACAAGAGGTCCAGGCCGGCGTTGGCGAGGGTAAAGTAAACATTTTCGAGTGTGCTCCGAAGTGAATAAAATTTTCGTCCCGACCAGTTGCTAAGCAGGATCTCGGCACCGATCAATATAGCATAAAGCGGTACCGACACAATGAAAAACCAGGCTTCGCGTGAGGAATGCATATTCTTTATCTAATTTGTTAAACCGCCATGATGTCTTTTTCAATTCGCCTTTTGTTCTCATTAACAGCGTTTTACCCTTCAGGCTGCCTACAATTTTTCAGCGGTTTTTTTAATAGCTTTGCACCCTATTCTTATCAATATGGCAGCAGATACGCAATCAATACTCGGAGAATCAGAATCGGCAATGTCTAAGGCAATTGCTCACCTGGAAGCGGAATTAACAAGGATCAGGGCCGGAAAAGCCAATCCATCTATGTTGGATGGCGTGATGGTGGACTATTATGGAAACCCAACCCCCATAAACCAGGTGGCAAATGTCACCACCATGGATGCGAGGACCATCTCGGTTCAACCCTGGGAAAAGAATATGCTCGCGGTGATCGAGAGAGGGATCATTGGAGCCAATATCGGCATTAACCCACAGAATGATGGCAATATCATCCGTTTGTTTTTGCCCCCGCTTACAGAAGAGAGGAGGAAAGAGTTGGTTAAACGCAGCAACGTGGAAGGTGAGAACGCTAAGATCTCAGTCAGGAATATCCGCAGGGATGGGATTGAGCAGATCAAAAAATTGCAGAAAGACGGCCTTAGTGAAGACGAAGGCAAAGATGCTGAAAAATTGATGCAGGAGATGACGGATAGATTTATCATCCTGGTTGATAAACACCTGGTGGCGAAGGAAAAAGACATCATGGCGGTTTAACAAATTAGATAAAGAATATGCATTCCTCACGCGAAGCCTGGTTTTTCATTGTGTCGGTACCGCTTTATGCTATATTGATCGGTGCCGAGATCCTGCTTAGCA
>Ga0181465_100195_pt2 | contig 18404 bp, 14 predicted proteins | sample InSIn3gowninarea_FD_119076 | JGI IMG/M metagenome (GOLD analysis project Ga0181465, IMG submission 119076) | Clean room microbial communities from NASA Spacecraft Assembly Facility at Jet Propulsion Laboratory, Pasadena, California, USA -... ... | reverse complement strand
CGCTTCTGTAAGAAATTCAATGTCGTCGCTATCATCGTCTGCAATTAAAATATTTGTTGAAAGTGGATTCATAAAGTTGGCGGTAGAATTAAAAGAAGGTAAAGTTATATGTAAATATAATACAATACTTTGCGGGGGGGGGTAGAAAATTCTTAAAATCTTTTGTTGTTGTAGTTACTGGTCTTAAGTATTTGTTTGTTTCTACCAGGTTACAAGTATGGCAGTTTGAGCTTGTCGAAAACCTGCATAGTGGCTGAAGAAATGCTTTTGAACAACGACAAAAAAGCAGCAATTACAAACCTCTTTTCTACGTTTAGTGCGGGTTTTGAATATTCGCTTTTTTTATTGAAGCAATAAACTATGTTGGCTTGCGGTGTTAATGTTTCTCCATACCTGGTTGATCATGGTATCGGTTCTGGCTGCATGCATTCCACAGTACGGGTATAATTGGTTAACCAGTTCTCTTGATTGGCCCGCCAGTTGCAAGCTCGCCTTACTCACTTCATTTAATTCCGATTCTGATATTTTATTGCTTGTAACATGTGAGGTCCACGAAGCATCGAGAGAAGTATAGAATTTTTGACGCAGCATATTGATCTCTGCCAAACCCCAGGTAGATAGTTCAAGACCTTTACTTTTTACTCCTTGTGATCTTGTAGTATGTTGCTGCTGTGTAAACAACTGTTGTGCCAGATCAAAAAAAGACAGGCACATACCTACTATATTGGCTGCAATAGTCGTTTCTGCAAGCTGCAAGAAAGGGTAGTGGTAAACGGGATGAGGCAGTAGGGCATGAGCGGGATCAATTATAAAACTTCGGTTAGCGGGAATGTGCAGATCCTTTACTGAAAATGAGTATCCTGCTGTAGCATTCAATCCGAGGTAATGCCAGATGGGATGGAGTGTTACTTCATCTTTTTTAAAAACGAAAGATTGTATTTGCCCTCCTGGTTCTATTACACAATTAGCAGTAAAATGAGTGGCTTCAGGAGCGCCACTGGCATAAGGCCATAATCCATTTATTTGAAAGCCTTCTTCAACCATCTTTGCTGTACCGGTAGCTTGTCCGCTACCTGCCAGGCATACACGGGGATCACTAAATATTTCATTAGCGAGGTCGGGATTAAAATAACCAATGAACATAGCAGCACCTGCACATAATGTTACTACCCAACCAACACTGCCATCGGTCCATGAAATACTTTCTTCTAACCGCACTGCTTGTGGTAATGATAATGCAAGCCCTCCATACTCTTTAGGTACAAATAGATGAAACCATTTTTCGCGGTGAATTAATTCCATTTGTTTCGCTGATAATCTTCCATCCTTTTCAGCTTGCATACAATCACCGCGAAGGGTGTTTATTATATCAGGAGACAAAAGCTGGTTGCGATCCATGGTCTTCTTTTTTAGTTCTCTTCTCCGGAAAAATAACTTTGGAAATGCTCGTGAATAAAATTACTTGAACAATACTTGCTTGTAAAGCACCTGCTCTTTGTTATTTAAATCCTCGGTATAAGCAACCACTACTTTATTTGAATTGACAGGATATATAACGGGAAATGAGGAGTTACTTGCTGGTGAAGTAATGTATTGTTTATGGATGGTATTACCGTTAGGATCTCTTTCTTCAATGCCTATCCTGCTATTGAATTTGTTGCCATTTGTAAAGCTTTCATTCCATACGATGAGGATATGATGGTTGGGCAGTGTTGTTATCTGGCAATGTTTGGATGCTTTGCCACTTACGCTATCCCTGGCCGAAAATGTTCTTCCGTTGTCTTTTGAATTGTTGTAGTAAATGCCCGAACCACTGCCGCCTGTAAACCAGGCGAACTGTAAGCCTTCTTTGTTTTCAGCCATCGCGGGGCCGGTATGAGGGCAGCCACTAATAACCCAGTTATCCTGGCTTATTCTTTCAGGCAGCGTAAAAGATTTCCCCTTGTCTGTTGAAACAATGTGAACCATATCGCGGATGCTATCTTTGATGATCGCCCTATAAAGCACATGAATGTTTTGTTTCGTATCGATGAACAAATCGGTTCGGCAACACTGGCAGCAAGGGCCACCAATCAACCGCTCGTTTTGAAAACCGTTTTTGCCATTGGTTGTTGCATAGTACAAGCCTGATCCTTCATTGCTCCATTGCTTTCTATTGTCTAACCATGTAATGCCTGCTTCGCCATTCGGTAGCAAAGCCATATCAAAATATCGTTGATCAAAACTGGCTGTATCTGTAGTTAAACTTTTTGGTTTTGTCCATGTTTTGCCGTCATCAAATGATTGGCTATAATAAACCAAACCTGAGTAAGCATTTTTAGGATTTGGATTGGCCGCACCCCAAGCTACGATGATATCTCCTGAAGGTTTGAAAATTACTTTCGGCATATTCTCGCCGTGGGGATGAACATTTGTGCTGCCTGGAATTTCTATGGGTTTACTAAAAGTTTTTCCTTCGTCCATAGATATTGCATAGCAATAGATAGAGTTTGTAGTATCAATCTTTTTGATCCAGCTTAAAACAATGTTGCCTTTACTATCTTTTGTCAGGTACGGGCACGAGCCTGATGTTTTGTCTACTGAGATTTCGTTTGATGCTGTGATTGCTTCCTTCTTGTCTCCCCGATTGCATGAGATAAGAGATACTGTTATGATGGCTATTATTAAATTCAGTTTCGTCATTGTTGTTTTTTATAGCTAAATGGTCTATTGTCACTGTGTTACTCTGCGACTTAACTCCTGCCTTTCTCTGTGGTTAAACTTACCGCCGAGAAAAACGAGAGTCTTTGTTTGATAACTTCTTATAAATGCTTCCCAAAATTATAAGCCACTCCTACATTGATTGTTCTTAACTGGCCGGGACGATAAGAAGTACCGAAGGCACTTTTCTCAACTACGGTTGCAAAAACTTTGTCACTAAGATTTATGCAATTGGCCCACACTTCAAAGCTCTTTAAAGTGTAACCTGCTCTCGCATTAAATGTGGTGAAGCCCTTGTAAGTAGCTGTGTTTTGAGGGTCAGTAAAGTATTTGTTCATCCCTTGCATTTCGAATGCTATTCTAAACCCTTTTAAGTAATGTGGCTTGTAAGTGATTTCGGCATTATAAATAAGTGGGGGTGCTTGTGCCATTATATGTCCTGAATAGTTTTTGCCTTGCTCAACATAACTGATGTATCGGTGCTGAGCATAAGCACTTGCAAAGCGAAAACTAATGTCTGTTACAGGAGCGTACCGAACATTTAATTCAACACCCTTGTGACTTGTTTCACCTGCATTTTGGTTGATGTATGAACCATCTGCAAGCCTTGTACTTACGATCTCATTCTTGCCATTCATTTTATACAATGATACTTCCGCATAACCTTTCTTTGCTGCAAAAGCCAGCCAGCCGCCCACTTCATAATTGTTATAAGAAGCAGCTTTTAAAACAGGTACTTTAACGCCAGTGTACAAGTCAGTAATGTTGGGTGGAGCAAAACCAACACTATAATTTAAATAGGCGCCGGTGTTCTTACCCATATCGTATGTAAGACCGAGCTTAGGTGTAAAATGATCAAAGTAATCTTTAGCATCCGGAGCACCAGTAAAAGCACTGGGAGATAAATGATTGTCAAACTTATAATCCAACCTGTCGTAGCGAGCTGCTGCTACTAACTTTAATTTGTCTGTTGGCTTATACTCAAATTGGGTGTAGATCGCGGTATTTAAGAGGTTAACATTGTAACTCGTCAATAAACTATCTCTTACATGATAGTTGTAATACACTCCGCTTGCATCTTTATCAACATCAATAAACTGTGCTACGTAAGTAGCAGGGCTATAATCTATACTTATGCCTGAGATAAACTTAGCATTGACAAATTTTAGTTTGCTTGTATGTTGTAATACTGCACCATAACTTTTAAATGCATCATCGTTTACCTGGCCTGTTGCCTTTAGTGGATTTGTAAATACATTACTAATAGAATAGAAAGGATTTTGACCTATTATTGAGTGCCGATACAATAGTGTTAGAGATGTTTTATTGTTATCGTTCCACTCTCTCGACAATGTGCTCCTAAATCTAAAAGCATCTACTTTACGATAAGTAAACCTATAGAAACTAATGTAATCTTTATTATAAAAATGAGGACTGTCAAGGCCTCCTTTCTGGTCTGTGTTATAATGAATATAATCAGCAACAGTTGACCATTTTGTATAATCGTTGAAGTTGTAATCAGCCCTAAGTGTTATTGCCGTTTTATTGAAATCGTTATGTTGATCATTTGGCTGGTTTTGGTTAGCATGATAGCCACCTATATAAATACCCAGTTTTTTATAAGTATTACTCACGCTAAAGTCTGTACGCTTATAACCCCGGCTTCCAACCTCAGCTTGTATTTTTCCTGAAAGAAATGGTGAAGGAGATTGAGTGATAAAATTGACTGCTCCACCTATAGCCTCGCTACCATACAATGAAGATGCAGGGCCTTTGATAACTTCAATTCTCTCCATTGATGCCTGATTAATTTCTATCAATGCGTTATGGTTAAAGTCGCCCACTGTTCTTATAGGAATACCATCTTCTAAATAGAGAAAAAGATTTTTGGTTCCTAGGGGCTGACGAACACTCATTTCATGTTGCTCGTTGCCTAAGTCAACCATGTAAACACCAGGTACTTTATTAATCAACATGTCAAGCCTTGTAGCTTTTGTTTCGTTTATAGTTGCTTTGGAAATAACATTGATCGCTACCGGAACTTCTGTACGTTTTTGTATTTCCCTGCTACCTGAAACAATTACTTCATCGAGGTTTGTAAACGATGGAGTTAATAAAATAAACTCCTGTAGTGATGAAGCTGCGATAGATTTGGCGTTATAGCCAACTGAAGTAAATTGTATAGTGTCTTTGTGTGAATTAGCGGTTATGATAAAGTTGCCATTATCATCACTAACCGTATTTACCTGGCTATTTAATACTGATATAGTTACACCTGCAACAGGTTGATTAGTTGTAGCATCAACCACTTTTGCTTTTATAGCTACCTGTGCATAGCAAATATTGAGCGCTGTAAATAACAGCACAGTTAAGCTCAAGGGCTTATTCATAAAAAACTTTATAAAGCATGAAGAATCATCTTCCTCAAACTATGAAGATGTGAGTGAATGCATGAAGCAGCTTATACATTTGGTGGATGAAAGATGGAATGGTGGAATGAAGAATTAATAAGATCTTCTGTTGTAGGATATTCAACGTTATGCGAAAAACGAATATTGACAAGAGATAATTGCTTTGGTAAAAAGAAGGGCTGTATATCAAACTTTTCCTTTCTTGAGTTGGGCGCTTGCTGATCCTGTTTTTCCTGTTCTTTCAACTTCCTGGCAAGGCAACACTTACCCTCACAGTGCATTTGAGGTTTTGCCTCGTTTATACATAGAACCTTCGCGATATAGTCCTTGTTAAGCAAATAATCCGCCTGCACAACGAACGAGCTGAAGGTTTGTAAGAACACAATTAATATTAGTAGTATGCTGGCTAGTCGCTTCAAGTATTTGTAAAATCTTAATAAGATATACAGCAAAACTATGCCATAAACTTTTACGCTTTTGAAATTGCATAAAAAGAGGTCGTTACATTTTTACATAAGAAGTGAAGGGTGCACAGAATAAAGTGTTTAAACAACCGTTTTTTAAGATTAATTACTAAACATTCTTATTATTGACACCCAAAATAAAATAAGAAAAGCTTTCTTGCCTTAACCCTTATAACCTTAATGAAAAATATTCAATATGCTGTGAAATGGATAACTGTTTTGTTTATCTCATTTGTTCTTGCAAATTCAGGTTTTGCTCAACCTGTAATCACTTCGTTTACCCCTGCTAGTGGTCCGGTTGGCACAACAGTTACTATTACCGGAAACAACTTCAACACTAACCCTGCAAATAATATTGTTTACTTTGGAGCTGTAAGGGCCAACGTGTCTGCGGCCACAACAACTACACTTACTGTTACTGTACCGGCCGGAGCTACTTATCAGCCCATTACAGTTGCTACCAATAATTTAATTGCAGCCTCGTCCCAACCATTTTTGGTAACTTTTAGTGGCGGTGGCGCTGCAATTAATCCCGCTTCTTTTGCTTATAGAATAGACACTGTTACAGGCACATCACCTTCGTTTAGCACGATTGCCGATTTTGATGGAGATGGTAAGCCAGACATCGCAGTTACTAATGCAAAATCCAATACGTTTTCTATTTTTAAAAATACTTCTCCTACTGACGCAATTTCATTTTTACCCATAGTAGATTTTCCAACAAGTACTAATCCGCAATGCGTAATGTCGGCAGACTTTGATGGAGACGGTAAGCCTGATGTAGCTGTTGTAAACGCCACATCAAACAGTGTTACAATATATAAAAATACAAGCACGGCAAGCGCAATATCGTTCGCTATAAAATCAGATTTTGCAGTGGGTAAAACGCCGGTGATCATGGCTATAGGCGACCTTGATAAAGATGGTAGATTAGATATTGCGGTAGTTAATGCAGACGATAATTCTGTATCGATTTTGAGAAATACTACAACTGGTACAAACATATCGTTTGCTGCCAAACTTGATTATGCAACCGGCACTAATCCTGAAAGCCTTTTTATAGCAGACTTAAATCTGGACGGCCAACCTGATGTTGTTGTAGCTAACTATAATTCCAGCACGCTTTCAATTTTTAAAAACACAAGTGCTCAGGGAAATATATCTTTCGCAGCCAAGACTGACTATCCAACCGGCACTAACCCTATGAGTGTTTCTGTAGCAGATTTTAATGGTGATGGTACGCCGGATATTGCAACAGCAAACTATACTTCAAGTACCGTATCAATATTAAAAAATACAGTTGCTGCGGGGCAAATAACTTTAGATGCAAAAGTTGATTATCGAGTAGGCGGTAATCCATACTGCTTGTATGCAGATGATTTGGATGGTGATGGAAAGATAGACATTGCAACGAGTAATTATGCAAGCAACAATGTTTCAATATTAAAAAATGCGACGACAAGCGGCTCCATTAGTTTTGCAATTGAAGTGGATTTTTCCGTTGGCAAAAACCCTTTCAACGTTGTTTCAGGTGATCTTGATTTAGATGGCAAACCTGATTTAGTAACCGCTAATTATGGAGCCAATACACTTACTGTTTTAAAAAATACAGGAGGCTCTAATTTATACATTAGTTCATTTACGCCTAGCAAGGCAGGAACGGGTACCCAGGTAAATATTTATGGAACAGGCTTTACAGGAGTTACATCAGTTACATTAGGTGGAGTGCCTGCCACCATCGTTAGCGTATCTTCTACAATGATTACTGTGTTAGTGGGCGCAGGCGCTACAGGAAATGTAACGGTAACAACGCCGTTTGGTACGGTATCCGTACCAGGCTTCACTTACATTCCTTCACCAACTATCACATCTTTTACACCAACCACCGCTGCTACAGGCAGCACAATCACAATTACCGGAACCAACTTTACAAATGCAACCGCTGTAAGTTTTGGTGGTGTAGCGGCTACTTCGTTCATCGTGGTTTCGCCAACTGTAATTACAGCAGTAGTAGGCAATGGTGCATCAGGAAATGTTTCTGTAACTACACCCGGCGGAACGGCTACACTTACAGGGTTTGTATACTTGTCGCCGCCTTCTATTACATCGTTCACGCCAAATAATGCAACTATCGGTTCAACCGTAACAATCACCGGAACAAACTTTACCGGCGCAACCGCCGTAACTTTTGGTGAAAGCCCTGCAACTTCTTTTACGGTTGTTTCACCAACCACTATTACAGCCGTAGTTGGCGCTGTTACCGGCGGAAGTGTTAATGTAACAACTCCGGGAGGTACAGCACGGGCAGGGGGCTTCTATAACGGACTTTCCATAAACTCCTTCTCTCCAACTACAGGTGTTGGAGGCACAACTGTAACTATCACAGGTAACAATTTCAATCCTTCACCGGGCAATAACATTGTTTATTTTGGAGCCACAAGAGCTAGTGTGATTGCTGCTACAACTACGTCTTTAACTGTTAGGGTTCCGCAAGGTTCTACTTATCGGCCTATATCAGTTACTACCGATAAACTAACAGCATACACAGCTAAACCCTTTACAGTAACGCTTCAAAATCCTCTTGCAATAGACACAACTTCTTATTCATCAAAAACGGATTTATCCAACGGACTTTATAATCCCTACCATGTTACTGTAGCTGATTTTGATGGAGATGGAAAGCCGGATATCGTTACACCTAACGCTGCCAGCAACACTGTTTCTGTTTTTAGAAACATAAGCAATAATTCCGTCATTGCATTCGATGCTAAGGTAGAGTTTAGTATAGGAGCGCAAACGCCACTTATTTCTACTGCCGATGTAGATGGCGATGGAAAAATAGATATTGTTGCAACTACCAGTATGGGTGACAGAATTGTGGTATTAAAAAATTTAAGTACGTCAGGTTTCATTGCGTTTAGTACACCTGTTGAACAGATATTCGGTTCCGGTTATAGCAGCGATTTTACAATAGGAGATGCTGATGGCGATGGAAAGCCGGATTTAATAGTAATAGGCGGCGCTGGGGCAAACCAGGTTACTGTTTTTAGAAACGCGAGTATTAATGGCACTATTTCCTTTATCCAGCAATCCTCTTATCCAACTTCGATGCAGCCGCAAAGTATTGCCTTTGGAGATTTTGATGGTGATAGTAAGCCTGACCTTGCAATATCTAATTTCAATTATAATAAAATAACGGTTTATAAAAACACCAGCAGCACGGGTTTGATTTCATTTTTATCGCAGCCCGACATTGTGATGCCTAACGCTCTCGGTAATATTTCAGCCGCCGATTTTGATGGAGATGGCAAGCTAGATATTGCGGTAGCTAATCATCTCTATAACAACATCTCAATATTAAAAAACATAAGTAATAATGGAAGCTTTGCTTTTGCCAACCCTATTGACCTAGCAACCGGCGATAACCCTTATAACTTCAGTATTGGAGATGTTGACGACGACGGAAAGCCCGATATAGCTTTTGCTAACATCCTTTCTAATACAGTGTCTGTAGTAAAAAATATTAGCTCGGGTACTAATATAGCATTTGCAACAAAGGTAGATTATGCAACAGAAAGAGGACCAACAAGCGTAGAAATCTGCGACTTTGATTTAGATAACAAACCAGACTTAGCCGCATCTGTTTTTAATGCAAATAAGATTACAATCTTTAGCAACTCTCATAGCATAGTTACAGGGCTTCCAAATATTAGTTTTGGTAGTTCCGGATACAAAGTTTATCCAAATCCTACTAACAGATTTTTACACATTTCTTCGTCCAATACTTTAAAGAAGACTTCTGTTAGCATCACCGATTTAAATGGCAGAGTAGTGCTGTTGGATAAAATTTTTACGGGAAGTTCAACTACACTTGATCTCAGTTCTTATGCAAACGGACCTTACATAATTACGCTTACTGATTTGATTTCTAAAATAAAAACTGAGACTATTATTGAGAAGTATTAGAGAGATGTTTTTGCTGATGTTAGTTTTGCAGAAAGGTTAAACGTGAATAGATATGGCGAGATTGATCAGTGCTTTCTTTACAGAAATTTGAATGACATATTGCTCAACCTCAGAGCCAAGGTAAACACTAGTACGAGTTCATTATTCCTTTGTATCAACTTCGGGTACCCCAAAAGCTATTTCTTTATCAACCATCGTCCAGCTATTAAAAAGCTTGTCCCAAAAGCTGAACAATGCACCAAAGTTTGAGTTGGTTTCATTGAACTCTTTCGAATGATGAATGCGATGCATGTGCGGTGAAGTAAAAAGTAGCCTGTATATAGCATCAGCGTTTTTAGTGATATAGATATTGGAATGATGAATGACAACCGCGGTAAAAAATGCGATCTCATAAATTAGTAAGGGTAAATAACTAATACCAAAAATCAAACAGATAATTGCTTTGCCGGGATACGATAGAAAAAGTTCAACAGTGTGAAAACGCAAAGCAGTTGTACTATTCATCCTCGTGTCCTTATGATGGAAGCTGTGAAATTTCCATAGAAAGGGAAGTACGTGATTAACGCGATGCCAGGCATACATCCATAAGTCTAATACCACGATTGATGTAACTATGTTTATCCATAAAGGAAGATCGAACTGGTGAAGTAAACCAAGTTTTCGCGCTTCAATAAAATGTATCCATTGTACGAAAAATGTTGCGGGTATAAAGGTTAATGCTAAGTTTAGTAATCCAATTAATAAGTTGAACCCTTCATTCTTCCAATTGTTAATCTCTCTTTTCTGCGGGTAGATGTGTTCAAAAAAAAATTGAAGTGCAAATACAGAAGCCAGTGATATAATTTGAACGTATTTTAACTGCATTAGAAACGAAAATCGAGATGAATTTAAGCATTATTATTCCGACATATAATGAGGAAGACAATATAAAGAAAACGGTAAGTTTCTTAAGGCAACATAAAGGAAATAGTCCGATTGAAATAATTGTATCCGACGGTGGTAGTACTGACCAAACTATGCAACAGGCGGAAACTGCTGGTGCACAAGCTGTATTATCGCCGGGAAAGGGAAGAGCGGCACAAATGAATTATGCCGCGTCTCTTGCCAAAGGCGATATACTATATTTTGTTCATGCTGATTGTTTTCCGCCACCAACCTATGTTTCCGATCTTCAAAACGCTATTGGCGAAGGGTATGACATTGGTCGCTATCAAACAAAATTTGATTCGAATGAGCTTATACTTAAGTTGAATGCATGGTTCACCCGGTTTGATTTGTTTGTATGTATGGGAGGCGATCAAACATTATTTATCAAACGCTCACTCTTTGAAAAGTGTAAAGGATTTAAAGATGATATGAAGATTATGGAAGAGTATGAGTTTTGCGAACGTGCAAGGAAGATAGGCAGGTACAAAATATTAAAGGGGCGGGTGCTAATCTCTGCACGGAAGTATGAAACAAATAGTTGGTGGCGGGTACAGTTAGCCAATTCAAAAGTTGTAAGAATGTATAAACGAGGCGCATCTCAACAAGACATGGTTCAGGCTTACAAACAAATGCTTAACTACCGTAAGAGTTCATTTTAAGCCAGCACTTAAATTAAATATGTTTCTTTAGAAAAATAGATGAATTGTTGAACTAAACTAGTGCTAAAATCGTAATTACAATACACACTTCACCTATGCACGATTACATCTCGGGTATACAGCAAATTGGGATAGGCGTAAAAGATGCGTCTAAATGCCTACATGACTACTCAAGGCTATTTGGTATGGATACCTTGGTGTTTGATGATGTATCGGAAGCAAGCCTAATGACAAGATATACCGGAGGACAAGTTTACAAAAGGCAGGCATTACTGTCCTTGAATTTAAAAGGCGGCGGCGGTTTTGAAATATGGCAGTTTCAAAACAGAACGCCGACAGAGTCTATTAATAAGCCGGAGTACGGCGACCTGGGCATATACGCTGCCAAGTTAAAGTGCAGCAACATCGAGCAAGCGTACAACCAATTTTCTCAGGTTCAAAGCCTTCAAATATCTTCTTTAAAGAAAGATGAAAAGGGAGATGATCACTTTTGGGTGAAAGATGATAATGAAAACTTATTCAATGTTGTTACCGGTAATCATTGGTTTCAGAAAAGTAAGAAGATTGTTGGAGGCGTAACAGGCGCAGTTATCGGTGTATCAGACATGGATAAGGCAATCGCTTTTTACGCTTCCTTATTAAATACAGATGATGTTGTTTATGATTTTACAGGTGTTGCAGATAGTGGAGTAGAAGATGAAAAAAGAACATACCGGAAAGTACTACTTCAAAAACATCCGTGCGGTAAAGGTGCGTTTGGAAAGCTATTGGGTTCTATTGAAATTGAGCTTGTTCAATGTCTCGATCGTGAACCTGGAAAGATTTATGGAAACAGGTTTTGGGGCGATTGTGGTTTCATTCATTTATGCTTTGATGTGTTTGATATGTGTGCCTTAAAAAAGCATGCAGAGCAACAAGGCTATGCTTTTACCGTAGATAGTATTAATTCTTTTGAAATGGATAATGCCTCCGGTAGGTTCTGTTATATGGAAGATCCTGACGGAACATTGATAGAACTGGTAGAGACACATAAAGTTCCAATTTTTAAGAAGTTGGGCTTGTATCTTAATCTCAAAAAAAGAAACTTGGAGAAACCTTTGCCTGACTGGATGATAAAGATGTTGGCACTTAGCAAAGTAAAATAACATTAGCTCTTATACTCCTTATAACACCACGCGGTAAAGGGTAATAAAAATAAGAGTAGCCAACAGAGTAACATGTGTGTTATTAAAACTAACAGGGTAGTCAGAAGCAATATAACAAACGGGTAAGTTATTAATAATAGCCCAAACAACACTGAGTGATAAAAAACGGTTCCCGCCGTTTTTCGCCTGGCATAGTCTCTTACAAAATTATAATAGCTTTTATGTGTTAGCCACCCGATGAAAGCCGGTATAGCGAGGAAGACTTGATTGATCTGTCTTTTTGCTAGGGCAAGGTCCTGCATCTCTTCTTCCGATAGTAAATTCTTTTTAAGTTGCTCACTAGTTGTATGATTGAACTCTTGGTAAAACTGAGCAGCTTGTTTTGCAGCTACATCATCTTGCGTTATTGATTTGCCTTGCTTAATGCAAGCAACAATGGGCACCTTGGTAAACGAAGAATAAGAAATAGAAACAGGATGTATAGACATGCTGTTTATTTTCTTATCATACCAGGCCATGTATGCTAAACGTGCTGTCCCTTTTTTCAAAGGTCTAAGTGTATATTCGTTTTTACAAACTCCTTCAGAAAAGATAAGTACTGTTCCATCTTTCTCTAATATATTCAAGCATTCTTCAAAGGTCCCTTCGTTGTGTTTAAGTTGTTCCCGGCCTTCAGTAATTCTGTAAACAGGGATCATATTGATTGCCCGAAGCAAACGGTTAACAAGGGGCTTTGAAAAAACATCACCGCGTGCCAAAAAATGAACAGGATGTTTATAATAGCTGCCGATAATTAATGCATCCAAAAAAGAGTTAGGATGATTGCACGCGAGAATAACAGGAGCTTGTTTGTCTTGATTAAACGATATCAATATCTTTCTACAATAGAAGAGCAGCCCTAACCTTACCCATATTTTTACAAGAAAATACAATAAGAATTAATTAGAGGTTAGCAATGCTTCGGGAACATCTTCGGCTTCATCAATGTCGCTTAACGTTGGTAAGATGGAGTAACTCAGATTGAGATCTTCAACAGTTTTAATCGTGTCTGAAAACACCGTGCTTGTGCTCCAGTTTTTATTTTGAAAAACTTCAGGATAAAGTTTGTTCATTCCTAAGAGATAGTAGCCCCCGTCCTTTGCAGGTCCGATAACTATTGCGCCGTCATTAAGCTTATCTAATGCGTCTCGAATAATTGAAGAAGAGAGTTCATAGCAATCGCTTCCAATAATGCAAGCCTTGCTATATCCTTTATCAAATACTTGCTCAAAGGCTTGTTGCATTCGCTCACCTAATTGGCCGTTATGCTGCTGAAATTTATAATAATGTTCTTGACTCCACATATCAACTTCGTCAACTTCATCTGCATAAAAAACAAATTTATCCGCTTCTACTTTCTGCGTAATTTCTAAGGTGTGTTGTAATAATCTTTTATAGACAGACAAGGCAACATCGTTGCCAAGTGAAGCAGCTAATCTTGTTTTTACTTTTCCCAGTACCGGTTTGCGAACAAATATGATAACAGCCTTATCCATTACTTACGAAGCTTTTCACCTTCTCCTTTCTTTGGCGTCAATGTTACGTCTTTATTTAATGCAAGCTGTTCTTGTTTCCATGGAGATGAATTTTTTGGAGCTGCTCCAAACCTTAACTTCCATGATCGTATTCCTGTTTTAAGTTCTTTAATTGGATTGAAAGGTTTTTTATAATCAAATGCTCTCCATTTTCCCGGCGTTACTTTACCCTTAGCTTTTACAAACCTCTCAAAGCCAATTACCCAGCTATCAAAGCTTTGCATAAATGCTTTCTCCTGCACCATATCTTCCGACTGGTTGTCGCCATACTTTTTGCCTTTACCACTTGTGCAATGTGCCCATAAATTATCAGGCACTTCTATTCCACTGTACCGGCATTGCCACACTAATGTTTGATAAGCTTCGCGTTCATTTTTATACGGCTCTTCCTCCGGATTGAAGTACTGTTTATGTGTTAGTTTTTTTGGCCTCCCGTCATCATCAATTTCATCTCCACCTTCGTCGCCATAACAAAAGAAGCCCGCAGTTCTTCCTTCAAGGTGGTTGACACTTAGCTGATGCCATTGCTCACTATGTTCGAGCGCCATCGCTTTCTCAGGATCTTTGTGATTGATCAGGTTCTCATCCGGATTACCTCCATTCATACAAACCAGCCGATCGAACATCAACTTTAGATTGGAAGAAGGAGCGTACCAGTTTATCGGTCCTATTATAGCCCACGCATCGGCCATATCAAGCCGCGAATAAAGATCGAGGTTCCACATCAAATCTGCTTCCTTCCAGCTATTCTTACTATAGCAGTTACAAGGCCAAACACATAGAGCCATAGAAGTAGATACACAGGCGTTGCAGCTTTGTATCTTTGCTCTTCCATAAACGTTACCTAAATCTTCATAATCTATTTCCCATTCCTTCGGTAGCATGTCGGCCATGCGTAGCATTAACATCCTGCTCTTGCTATCTACACCCGGACAATTATATTGCCTTCTATCCGAACCTGAAATAATTAAGATTCGAAAAGGTCGTTCAGCTGTTGGCAGCCTGGCATTATTGTCGTTTGGTCTCATTGGTTAGGAATTATTAACGCTGATACCCTTATTTACTAAGACTTGAAATTGCAGTTTTAATTACGCTAACAGCAACCACCGCCATCATAAAAATAAGTACTACTCGAAATGAAAATGTCATTTCTATTCAAGCCTGCTAAAGCTCCAGCAGTTTTATCGCAAACAGCCAAAGGTTGATTAGGCGTTAACACATGTCCTTTATTGTCGTCGAAGTACTCATCTTTCCCATAATAAATCGCAGTCTTACCTGTAAAAATACAAGCGCCATCAGCAGGCATTGGATCTTTAATAGCACATACTTCAACGCTTTCTATATACAGTAATTCTTCGGTATCATAGTTGAGAGGATCTAAGATTCTATACGGACGTTTAGCCCTGATCTCAACAGTTCCAAAGCCTACATCGGTAATCATTTTTATATACTCTTTAAGCGGCATCGAACCACTTAAACATAGCGCTCTTAAACGATCATCTTCTCTTAAGTTTGCCGGTATTTCCTGCTCACATGTAGGATCGGAAAGAACGAGGCGGCCATGAGGTTTAAGAACACGATACATTTCCTGTAAAGCCTTCTTTAAATCATCATGTTTAAAAATATTAAAAAGACAATTTTGCGCAGCTACATCAATAGAATTATCTGCTATCGGAAGATGCAATGCATCACCCTTAACAAGCTTTATAAACTCTGATCGAAACCAGGGATTCTTTCTTTCTGCCTCAACAAAATTTTCTTCACATGCGGCAAGCATCTCATCCACTACATCCACACCAGTTACTCCATCTATTTGCCTACTGAAGTAAGCAAATTGCAGCAACTCCATACCGCCACCAACACCCACGTATAATATCTTAGGATTATTTACAAGGTCTCTTGGATTTACCGTGCTTCCGCAACCATAGTTCATCTCCAACATTTTTTTAGGAATGCTTAGGCCCGGTAGTTGCCACACAGGTGTTGTTGTACAACACAATCCTACCTGCGGATTTTCTGCGGCTTCCCTATAAACGTTTTTTGTTGTTTCTAAATAAGTTTGTGTCATTATCATTTAATTAAAGCATGAAAAACAAAATAAAAAATTGCACTTAATATAGCAGCGATTGGCAGCGTAAGCACCCATGATAAAGCGATCTTAGAGATCTCTTTTTTATTCGCGGTTCCATTAACCAGGCCGATACCAAAAATGCTGCCGACAGAAACGTGCGTTGTTGAAACTGGAAGGCCAAACTTAGATGCTAAGATTACTAAAGCACCAGTTATAAGATTTGCCGTAAAGCCCTGGCCATGATTAAACTTCGAAATCTTTTGACTCATTGTTGCGGCAACTTTATGCGCATTCAAAACTCCACCAACTGCCATTACAATTGCAAGCAAACTAATATAAACGGGTATATTAAATAACTGCGTTATTAATAGAAGCGATACTAACTTAGGCGTATCATTTAGTCCTCTTGCAAACGAAACAATAGCGGCACTTGCAAAATGTAAATTATTTAAAAGCGGCTGAAAGCTGATACCTAAAAATTGTCCCTGGTATTGCATTGCACAATTTTCATTTGTATCGACTGTAGCTTGTATAACTGGCAGCGAAACAAAACTAGCCGATGATGCTACAACTGGTACCGCGGCTACCTTTGTACCAACACAGCCACAGCTTTCTTCAGTGATGCCTGTAGCTTTTCTGCTATAATGAAATAGCATGTAAATAACGCTGCTAAGTATTACTGCAAGTACCGGGCTTAGTACTAATGGCAAAAAGAATGTATTGCCGAGTTTGCTAAAGTTTACTGCACTTCCCACAGCAACAAGACCAGCACCTATTAAAGCACCAACAAGTCCATGAGTTGTTGAAATTGGAAAGCCGAAACGTGTAGCCAATAACACTGTAGTTCCCGCAGCTAAGGCAACTGATAAAACAAAGTCTGCCGAATGTATAATATTATCAGGTACTAAACCTTTACCGGAAAAATTTTTGATAAGGGTTTCTGCAAAAAAGTATGAGCATACCGAGCCTGCAAAAGTTGCAATGGTAGCAAGCACGAGGGCGCTTTTATAACTAAGCGTTCCGCTGCCCCACAATGTTGCAACTCCTTTAAAGTTATCGTTCGCGCCATTTGAATAAGTTAATAAAACAACAGCGATAAAAAGGAAGACAAGCATAGGTGAAGGTTTGGTTATGCTACTGCACCGCCGCAACTACTTCCAGAGCCGGCCGTGCATCCATAGCAATGTTGATTAAGAATAATGTTTCTTTCTGTTAGATTCCTTGTATTAAAATTGGAGATGTGTTTTGAAGAGGAGTCGACTTTCAAATCCAGCATTTGGTTGAAGTCACAATCATATAAGTATCCATCCCATCCGATAGAAATTGTATTGCGACACATAACATTAGCTGCGGCTAGAGGGTTGTAGGCGTTTACCAATTTCTCCATATACTTTTCGTAATTACCACTCTGCAATAAATAATCAAGAAAACGACTGATAGGAAGATTTGTAATCGCAAACAGGTTGTTAAACTCAACGCCATAATCCCTCATAAGCGCCTGCTTGTATTCTTTCTCGAGAGATACCTGCGATGGCGGAATAAATGCCCCCGCGGGGTTATAAACAAGATTTAATACCAAGCCTGTTCCGGCTTTTCCATATCCAACTGCATTCAAAAGTTGTAATGCTTTTATGCTGTCTTCAAACACGCCATCGCCGCGTTGCCTGTCTGTTCTGTCTTGTGTATAAAATGGGAGGGAAGAAACAACTTCAATGTGTTGATCTTTATAAAACTGGGGCAGGTCATAATACTTTTTATTCGCAAGAATAATGGTGAGATTACAACGAACAATTACATGGCGATCAAGCTTTGTTATTTCTTCAACGAACCATCTAAAGTTTGCATTCATCTCAGGAGCGCCGCCAGTAAGATCAACAGTCTTAAGTTGAGGGTTGTTTCTTAAAGCATCAATGCATTGTTGCATTGTTTCAATGGTCATAATTTCTTTTCGATCCGGCCCTGCATCTACGTGACAATGCTTGCAAACCTGGTTGCACATCTTGCCTACATTTACCTGGAATATTTCAACACCTGTTGGCTTTAAGGGATACAAGCCACTTTCTTCAAGCTTCTGTTGAAACGGAACAAGAGCAAAGTCACCCATCTGTCCGTGTTCCAATATATCCAGTTGCACCTGCGCGTTCGCTAAGTTACTCTGTTGTCGTTTCAAAGACTTCAATACACTCATCTCAAATTATTTGGTTAGCACCTTTGTCTTGCGCTGATTACATTGCTATCTCTTTCACTTTGTTCATCATCTGTACTCCATGAACAAGTGATGCGCCTCCGCGAATAGCAGCAGCTACATGCACTGCTTCCATCATCTGGCCTTCGCTCCAGCCTTTTTCAAAAGCATCATTACTATAAGCATCTATACAATATGGGCATTGAACCGCATGTGCAACAGCAAGCGCTATCAACGATTTTTCCCTTGCACTTAGTTCGCTGTCTTTAAACACTTCACCATAATACGCAAAGAATTTTTCG
>Ga0181465_100293_pt1 | contig 18471 bp, 9 predicted proteins | sample InSIn3gowninarea_FD_119076 | JGI IMG/M metagenome (GOLD analysis project Ga0181465, IMG submission 119076) | Clean room microbial communities from NASA Spacecraft Assembly Facility at Jet Propulsion Laboratory, Pasadena, California, USA -... ... | reverse complement strand
GGATTTTATGGTGTTCAGAATGTTGCACGCAAAGCTCAGTTGCTGAATGCAAGAGAGTACGCAACCATCATGAATGAAGCTGCCGTGAATTCAGGAAAAGATCCTTATTTCACAAACGACCAGGTCAACACCGGAAGAAAATCCTTCTCCATAGCCGATCTCAGGATCCATTCCATTGTACTTTGTAAATGTGTACAGGTTCAGTACAGAAGCGTACAGTCTTACTTTGCTGAGATAACTCTTACCGATCTTTTTTGCAAAATCATATCCAACAGTCACATTGCTGATCCTTAAGAAATCACCATCATGGATGTAGAGGTCAGAGAATTGTGTCCAGTTACGATTGTCTTCGGTTACTCTCGGTATCCTGTTCGAAGAATTCGGTCCATGCCACCTGTCGAGAATCGCTGCAGAATAATTTGCTTTTGCGTTTGACTGATTTCTCCAGGATTGTACGAGTTGATTTCCTGCAACGCCTGATGCAAGCAGTGAGAAATCGAATCCTTTGTAATCCGCTCCAAGTGATAATCCGAAAGTGAAATCAGGATTTGGATCCCCGATGATTGTTCTGTCTAAATCACTGATCATTCCATCACCATTCAGATCCATATAACGCACATCACCAGGTGCTGCATTCGGCTGGATCTTTTGTCCGCCTTTATTATATGCGTTTACCTCTGCTTCTGTCTGGAACAGGCCATCCGTTTTCAAACCCCAAAAATAACCAACAGGAAATCCGTTTTCTGCACGATAGAATTCAAGTGAATTATCATACAGTGAATTAGTATTGCCATGAATGATCTTATCAAGCGTTGGAATATTTCCAATCCTGTTTTTATTGTATGCACCGTTTACACCTACTGTGTAATTAAACTGACCGACACTATTCCTGTAATTCAGCGCAAGTTCAACACCACTGTTTTTTACGTTACCGCCATTGATCACCGGTGCATCAGCTCCTGCAGTTGCAAGAACAGGCGCAACCAATAACCAGTCTTTGGTATCCTTCACATAATAATCGAAGGTTACATTGAGTCGATTATTAATTGTTGCATCAATCCCAATATTTGTTTGTTCTGATGTTTCCCATTTGATACCAGGATTACCCAACCTGCTTGGAAATGCACCCGGAGTTAAAATACCTTCCTGGTTTCCGAAAACATAAGTTGTGTTGATGAAACTTACAGGAGTAAGGAACTGGTATCCTGCAATATTCTGGTTTCCTACCTGTCCCCAACTCGCACGGACTTTGAAGAAGTTCAGCCAGCTGATATCCTGCATAAAATTCTCACGGCTCGCTACCCAGCCTGCTGATACGGAAGGGAAATAACCCCAGCGATTTCCCGGTGCAAATTTTGAAGAACCATCTGCACGGATCGTTGCATTGAACAGATACTTTTCATCGAAGTTATATTGCAGTCTTCCGAAGTAGGATTGCAACGCTTCTTCATATGGAGATCCATTTAAAGTAATGTTTGTTCCGTCCGTATTTGTTGCATTACTCAACCATGCTGAATTCAGGTTCGAAAAAATCAGGTCCCTGTTTCTTCCAAACATTCCGGATCCTTCTGATCGGATCGCAGAAGTTCCTGCCATCACTTCAAAATTGTGTGAATCCTTTATATCAAATACATAACTGAGTAAATTATCAAACTGTAAACTCCTGCCTCTTCCCATACTTTGTGAAGCCGCAGTATTGTCGTTGAATGCGTAGATCGACAACCTATAGATCGGAGTATAGGATCTTCCTTCATAGTTGCTCAGGTTCACACCTAAACTTGATCTGAATTTCAAACCTTTCACTGGTTCGATCGATACATACACATCACCAAACAGTCGCTGGTTATTGTTCCTGTTCTGGTTATTCAGACTCATGATTGCATAAGGGTTCGACTCACCATTGTTCCAGGTTGAATTACTGTTGTCGAAGAACTCACCGAATTCATCATACATCGGTACAAACGGACTTGTATTGAATGCACCGCGTAATGAGTTGTTGTACTGGTTACCAACACCGATACCATTACTGTTTTGAAAGTTGTAAGTAAGGTGCTGACCAATTTTGATCTTGTTTGTATAGAGACTGTGTTCTGAATTGATACGGAAAGTATAACGTTCGAAATTCGACAATGCTTTTCCGCCAACAATTCCTTCCTGTCCTGTATAACCCAAAGATGTGGAGTAGGTTGAATTTCCGCCACCACCCTGTATGCTCAGCACATAGTTTTTGGTAGGTGCGTTTTCAACAAACATCTGGTCGAGCCAGTTGGTGTTAACAGGGAGATTGTTGATCTGGTCGTTTGTGAAATAAGGATCTTTTCCTGAATTCACGGCAGCTTCATTCATGATGGTTGCGTACTCTCTTGCATTCAGCAACTGAGCTTTGCGTGCAACATTCTGAACACCATAAAATCCATCGAAAGTGATCTGTGGTTTCTGATTCGCTCTACCCATTTTTGTAGTTACGAGTATCACACCATTAGCAGCCTGGGATCCGTAGATCGCTGCAGATGCCGCATCTTTTAATACATCAATTGATTGAATATCTGCAGGGTTGAGATAAGAAATATCTCCGGTATAAACGCCATCCACAATGTAGAGCGGAGAATAATTTCCGATTGTTCCCTTACCACGAATGATCACATTCATTCCTGATCCGGGTTGTCCTGAGGAAGTAGTGATCTGCACGCCGGGAGCTTGTCCCTGCAAGGCTTGTAGCGCATTGGTGGTACTTTGCTTCTGAAGGTCTTCACCCTTCACCTGGAGGTTTGCACCGGTCAGTAATTTTTTCTTTTGCGTACCGTAACCGATCACAACTACTTCTTCCATTTTATTTTCACCTTCTGCAAGAGAAAGATTCAATTCATTGGAAGCGCCTACTGTGATATCCTGCGAAACGTACCCGATATAAGATACCGTCAGTACATCACCTGTAGTGGCATCGATGGTAAAATTTCCTGCTTCATCGGTTGAAGTGGAACGCTGTGTTCCTTTGACCGTAATCGTTGCACCGGATAAAGCAGTGTTTTCTTTTGAAGTAATCTTACCGGAAATTTTCCGGCTTTGCGCAATCGCTGTGCTGCTGAAGAGAAAGACATAAAAACATGTCCAGAGCAGCATCCGTAACATGTTGTTCGATTTTTCGTGTTTCATACAATGGCATTTAGTTGGTTCTTGGTTAGAATTTTACTGACAGCTTTTTTCCCGTGTAGATTACCTCACGATCGAAACCAGGTGCAGTGTCAATTCCTTTCTTTTTATATGGCGTTATGATTGAAATGCGGAAAACTCTTTGTTGAAGCATACCATCAAAACTCCCTTTGCGATCTTCTATCGTAAGTGTTTTGTTTGCTTCGTTGTAGTTGATTGGAATAGAAACAGATTTGCCTTTCTCATAATCGTAATTGTTTCCTTCATCTTCATAAATGGTGAAGGCAGCATCTTTCCCTGCGTATACAAAGAGTGAAATGGTATCGGCAGGTTTTTCTGAAGTGTATAACAAATCAGGACCGAATGGAATGATGGAACCTTCTTTTACAAAAACCGGTATCCGCTCGTAAGGCGCGCTGGCGTTGATTTTGCGCCCACCCTTAAAATGTTCACCTGAGTAGAGATCATACCATCCTTGAGAAGCCGGCAGGTAAACTTCGCGATCAGTTTGTTTGGGTTGATAAACAGGATTGATCATTAAAGAAGGACCAAACATATACTGGTCATCAATATTCTGAACCGCTGTATCTTTTGGGAAATCCATCACCAGTCCACGCATCATGGTATAATCTTCATGGTATGTTTTTCCTGCAAGTGAATAGATGTAGGGAAGTAATTTGTATCGAAGTTTATTATAATACAACATACTCTTATATGCAGCGTGATCTTCCGGAGCGATGTTATAGATCTCGCGGAATGGAAACTGTCCATGCGAACGAAACAGTGGAACAAATGCACCGAACTGGAACCATCTTGTATTCAGTTCACGCCACTGTTCTTCGATTTCATTTTTCTGCGATGTATTTTGCGCTTTACTAAACTGTTCTTTGTATTTTCTTTCTACCACGAAACCGCCGATATCCATTGTCCAGTAAGGAATCCCCGACATCGAAAAATTTATTCCTGCAGGTATCTGCATTTTCAGATCATGCCAGGTTGCGCCGATATCACCACTCCAGATTGCTGCTGCATATCGCTGTGATCCTGCAAATCCTGATCTTGTTAATAAGAAAACCCTTCTGTTCGGATCGGCAGATCTTTGTCCTTCATAAATCCCTTTTGCATTCTGCAATGGATACGCATTGATAAATTCTGCAGCTGCTCCATTTGCAACACCTGCCATCTGCAACTTTCTTTTCTGTGGATCGACATTCGATAATATATCGGGCTCACTTGCATCCATCCACCAGGCATCAATTCCTTTTGTATAGATCTTTTTATGTATCAGATCCCAGAAACCTTTTCGCGCACTGTCGTTGAATGCATCATAAAAAGTGGAAGTGTATCCTTTACCGATCCAGTCGCGCTGACGATCAGCGATGTTTCTTTTATACAACCAACCCTTTTGATCAAATTCCTTATAAGCTGGTATGCCTTCATAAAACTTCGGCCATACGGAGATCATTATTTTTGTGTTGTACAAATTGTGCAGTGAATCGATCATTGCATCCGGAGATGGAAATCTTTCTTCATCAAATTCCTGGCTTCCCCATGCATTTTCTTTCCAGTAACTCCAGTCGAGCACGATGTTATCAAGCGGAATTTTTCTCTCCCTGAATTCCTTCACCACATCCATCAGTTCCTGTTGTGTTTTGTATCGTTCGCGGCTCTGCCAGAAACCCATCGACCATTTCGGCATGATAGGCGCTTTTCCTGTAAGCGTTCTGTAACCAGAGATCACTTCATCCATATTTTTTCCGTGGATGAAATAATAATCAACCTGGTGACCGGCTTCGGATGAAAATCCAAACAGGTCTTTTGCTTCCGCTGGAACCGGGTCGAGCCATTTAACCGAGAGATAGGATTCGTTTCCTTCCGGGATCCATTCAATTTTCACGGGAACCTTTTCTCCTTTCTCCATATCAATTGATATAAGAGAAGGCGCAGGATTCCAGGATTCCCTCCAGCGATCAAACTGCAGTTTTCCGTTTACCCAGACTTTAAGATATCCTCCAAAAACAAACCGGAATTTATATGCTCCATTGAGGTCATTTGCAATTGATCCTTCCCAAACAACCTTTCCTCTCGATCCATTGAAACCGGCAGGAATTTGTTTCTGGTAATCGCCCAGCCATTCCATATTAATAGAACTTTCGGCGCGGTTGACAAAAACTTCAGGTTTGTCCTTATCATTATAATAGGTAGCATTCAGCCAGCCGGTTCCTGCAGGATCTGATAGACCAGGCTGTGATTGATCAGGCTGTGATTTATCAGACTGTGATTGATCAGAATTTGAATTTGAAGAACTTCTTCCTTTGGCTGCAGTAAGTTGAAGTGCCGACAGTTGTTTGTAATCCCTCAAATCTCCCGCACGGGTGAGTGAGTAATTGTCCCAAAGCACTCCGTAATTTTTTACGGAGACCATAAAAGGAACGGCAACCTCTGTATTATTCTGAAAGAAATTAACCTGCTCTCCGCGATAGTTAAGGACGCCGTCCTGGTGTTGACCCAATCCATAAATCGCATCATCCTTCTCGAGACGAAATTGTTGTTCCAGTCCATAGGATGATTTTCCTTCATGGATCGCAGGAGTGAAATGTCGTCCCTGGTACGACTGTTCACCGAAAATGCGTTTGCCCTTCAGGTCGTAAAAAGTGACAGTTCCGGTTTTAACTTCTACCACTGCCTGGAGCGCTGAAGTTTTGAGCGTGATCTTTTCTTTGGTATCGATGACGTCCCAGGTTAGTCCCGGTTTGCGTTTATAAATTGTAACAAGACTGGTCTCTTTGGAGAAAGTTTTATCGGGAGAGGCGATTACCCGGATGATGGTGGGTGAAAGTACTTCCAGTTTTACCGCCCTGCTTTTCCCGGTGAAAGATGGATCGGTATACACCATGATGCCATCCGGGGTTTTAACGAAGGAAGGGGGGGGTGAGTTTTTAAACCCTGCTTTCAGGTTGGAATTTTTACCCTGATTCGAATTCTTAACCCCCTGTTTTTGATTCACCCGGCCGGTCGAATCTTTATCCGTTGCGCTCGCAGAAACAAAAACAAAAAGACAGAACAATAGCAGTAACCTGGCACTCATAAATCGTTAGTTGACTGGTGAATCAATGAGTGCTAAAGCTATCCCGATCTGTGAGTTTACAGGGGAGTCATATGTTTAAAAGAAGGGTATCAAATGTTAACCCGTTACTGTGAAGGCAGCTTTTTAAACTCTTCCTTGAAGTATTTGGTGAAAACTTTGGGATTATTGAAGCCTACTTCGTAGGCAATCTCGGAAACCGACTTGCCGCTTTTTTCCAGCAATTGGGCGGCACGTTTTAACCGGATCGACCGGATAAATTCGAGGGGTGAACGACCGGTTAGTGACAGGATTTTTTTATAGAGTCCTACCCTGCTCATCAACATTTCGCGGCTCAGATCTTCCACGGAAAAATCGGGATTGTCCATATTTTTTTCTACCGCCTGTAATGCCTGTGTAATGAACTGTTCATCCAATGGCGTAACAGTGATCTCGCTTGGGTTCACTTCAATCTGCTTCTGGAATTTCTTCTGCAGCAGTTTTTGTTGAGCGAATAAATTATTGATCCTTGATTCAAGGATTTCGAACGTAAAAGGTTTGGTGATATAATCGCTGATCCCGAGTTTGTAAGCCTCCACCTGTTTATCCGGGTTGCCAACAGCAGTTAACAAAATAACCGGGATATGTGCCGTGATCGTATCCGACCGGAGTTGTTTTGCCAGTTCCATTCCATCCATCAACGGCATCATGACATCAGAAACGATAAGGTCGGGACTGATTTGTTTCGCCTTCTCCCATCCTTCCTTTCCGTTTACTGCTTCCACAACCTGGTACTGACTTTTCAAATTATCCTTCAGGTAAAACCGCAGGTCTTCATTATCCTCCACTACCAGGATGGTCTTTTTTCTTTTCGCGCCGTTTTCTTCAGAAAATTCCTGGTCGGCTTCCAGATTGGCTGCCCGTGTAATTTCGGATTCGCTATGGAAATTACCCGCTTGCGAAAATTGACCATCAATATTTGTAACGGGATGAACATTGATCTTAACCGCCGGGATCAATACGATAAATGTGGTCCCCCTTCCAGGTTCGCTGTCTACTGAAATCGTTCCGTTATGAAGTTTGACGAACTCCTTAGTTATAGCAAGTCCGATCCCTGAACCCTGGTTGACCATCGTCTGCGGAACCTCGTTCTGGAAAAACCGTTCGAAGATTAGTTCGTGTTTGTCGGACGGTATTCCGATTCCGGAATCACTGACGCGGAGTTCGAGAAAGTTTTGAGGATTGTTTTCACAAATATTTTCCTGATGATCTGAATTTTCATTCGGGTTGCAATTTTCATCCTTAGGAACTATTGCCTTTTTGCTTCCTCCCGGGCTCATCCGCAACTGAACCTTCACCTTTCCATTATCCGGTGTATACTTAAATGCGTTCGATAATAAATTGAAAAGGATCTTTTCCATCTTATCGCGGTCGAAATAAATTTCCAGCGATTCTACTTCTGATTCAAAAGAAAATTCAATTCCCTTTTTTTCAGAAATATCCGTGAACGAATAACTGATGTCTTTAATGAATTGAATGATATCTCCGATTGCAGGATGCAATTTTATCTCCTGCACTTCCATCTTCCTGAAATCAAGCAACTGGTTTACGAGATTCAGCAAACGTTTTGCATTTCGCTGAACCAGGTGTAACTGTTTTTTCTGGTCGGGATCAGGCGTTTGTTTGATGATCTGATCGAGAGGTGAAAGGATCAGGGAAAGTGGCGTACGGAACTCATGACTGACATTCGTAAAGAATTTTGTTTTGAGTTGATCCAAAGCCTGCACACGTTCCGCTTCTGTTTTTTGCTGAGCAACTTCAAATCGCATATGCGCACGATCCAGTGTAATCTTTCTAGCCAATATCAATATTGCCACTGCACCAATAATATAAAGAAGAAAAGCTAACGGACTCCTCCAGAACGGAGGTTCAATCTTTATTTTGATCGATCGTTCTTCACTCCAGTTTCCATCTGAGCCCAATACTTTAACCCGGAATACATAATTGCCCGGATCAAGATTGGTATAGGTTACCCTGCGTTGACTCCCATCAGTATATAACCATTCTTTATTAAAATCTTCTAAAATGTATGCATACCTGTCGCGGCTACCATGCGGAAAATTCAAAGAAGAAAACTCAATAGAGAAAACATTCTCTTTGTGTTTTAGTACGAGCTCATCGAGATAATTTAATGATGAATCAAGGATAACCCTTCCGTTCAATTCTGAACCCGGAATAATTGATTTATTTTGGATCTGGAAATCAGTGAAAACAATTTTATCGGGAATTGCATCTGCTGAAGATTTATCCGGATCGATAATATTAAATCCCGATGGACCTCCAAAAATCAGTTCACCATTACGGGTGCGAAGTGCTGCATTTTCATTGAACTCTCTTCCCTGCAGGTTATTGATCTCATCATAATTAATTACTGAAAGTGAATTGTTTTCAAACCGCACTTTGCACAATCCGTTTGGAGTGGAAATCCATAAACTTCCCTGGTCATCTTCCAGCATATTCAAAACCGCATTATCCGGAAGCCCGTTTTCTGTAGTGTAAGATGAAAAGTTTCTTGAATCAGCATTGAAGAGATTTAATCCTTCACGTGTGCCGATCCAAATCCTTCCTTTACTGTCTTCAAATAAAGAAATTACATTGTCATTACTCAAACTGTTTTTATCGTTTGAATGATTATACTGAACCGGTTTTGATTTTCCTTTTTCAAAAACCGTTACACCAATAGCTGTAGCGATCCATAAGTTTCCAGATCGGTCTTCCAGCAGAGCAGAGATATAATTCGACTGCAACAAACCGTTTCCTCCCGGATTTGCCTGGTGGTGTTTGAATGTACCGGTAATTCGGTCCATCAGGTCCAATCCGCCATTCAGCGTACCGACCCAAAGCTGGTTGTTGCTGTCTTCGAAGATCTCCCAGACACGATCATCAGAAAGACTTGAAGGATTTGAAGGGTCATGACGATAGTGAACAAAATTCTTACCATCATAACTGCTTAATCCTCCAAAATAAGTTCCGATCCAGAGTTTATTAGTATGATCAATCAATAAACTAACGATCACATTATTACTGATTGAATTCGTATTGCCAGGTTGATGAAGAAACTGTTTGAAGGAATTATTCTTCCTATCAAAATAAATAAGTCCGCCACCATTTGTACCAATCCATAAGTTACCCGAACGATCTTCTACAAAACGATTGACATCATCAAAAGGAAGACTGTTTGCATTTGCGTCAGAATGATGATAGTGTTGAAATTTAAGAATGCGTTCATTCACATAACTGATCCCCTGTTTGAAAGTCCCGACCCAGATCACTCCATTATCATCTTTCAATAAATTGGTGATACTGTTTTGAGCCAATGAACGATTGTCTTTCGGATCATTTTTAAGATACCTGATGGAATAATTTTTCTTTTTATCGATCAGGTTGATGCCACCATGATCTGTTGCTGCCCATACAAGACCTTTTTCATCCTGTATCAACCCGGTGATGAGGTTACTGCTGAGTTTAGAAGCAGATGTTTTATCAACCGAAGTTTCAGCAGAAGATTTTTCGTAGCGAATTGCTCTCTCCGAGAAATAAATTGTCTTGTTAGAAGACACATCATAATGAATCAATCCATTGGGAGCGTTCGCTGTCCAGACCCATAGGTCACCATCATTATCTTGAAAAAGCCGGAAAGATGATTCCTGCGGAATGTACTGCCCTACTGAGTTTGAGCTTACCAATAATTTTCCGTTCGATGGATCATATTTTTGCAAAAGTCCATTGCGATGTATCACCCAGATCGACTTGTCCTTTGTTTCCACCATTGCACTGATCCTGCCTTTAAGAAAGTTTGTCGACTGATTTTTTGTATGAAGAAATAAACCAAGACTATCATATAAGAACCAGTAACGGTCCGGGTTTCGGTTAACCACGCTGATGACGGAACCAGCTGGCAGTCCAATTGATTTCAGGTATGCATCGACGTTATTATCGAATTTTTCTGTCCTGGAATTATAAATTGACGGCAGGTCGCGGGTCATTACCCAGATCTTTTCATCGGGTAAAAGGAAAAGGTGTTGTATATAATTATCTACCAGTGAAGTTGTATCACCCGATTTATTGCGGAATACCTTAAACCCGTATCCATCAAAACGATTTAATCCCGACATGGTACCAAACCAAACGATTCCCAGTCGATCACTCAGCATCGAATTGACCTGGTTATGAGACAAACCATTATATAGATCGAGCCTCGAGAAACGAAGGTCCTGGGCATTCAGCCCGATCACCAGATTGAAAAATAAAAACAGGGTCAAAAACCACCTCATTTCAAATTCATTTTTGCAGCCAACTAAAACCGAAAATGAAAGATCGACAATTTGATTAGAATATTTTTAACTAATAGCAACTGAAAATTCTTTTGCTTTGCATTCTATGTCCCAGGATCAGAAAAGAGAATTGATAATCGAAACTGCGATTCGCAGGTTCGCACATTACGGGGTTTCCAAGACAACCATGAGTGAAATAGCAAAGGATCTTTCTTTCTCAAAAGCGTTGCTGTATTATTACTTCCCTGATAAGATGCACCTGGTAGGCGCCATACTCGAGCATATCAGCGAACAGAATATGATTGAATACAACAGCATTTCTGCTGAAACCAATGATCCACGCGAAGCTATCCAGCTTTTCCTGGAAAAACGGACCGATTTCATTATTAAATACTGGAATATCATTGAGTTTGTGCTTGAATTCAAGAATGAAAAATACCCGCCTGAACTCATTACCATCTTCGAAAACCTGAAAAGAAAAGAGCTGGGACAGATCACCAGCCTGATTGAATCCGGTAAAAAACAGGGCGTATTTAAAATTGAAAATTCAAAAAAAGTTGCAGAAATGTACCTCGACTTCCTTATCGGATACCGAAAATACTACGGTTCAATACATTCAAATATTATCCCGGATAAGAAAATGTTCCTCGCTGTTCTCAAAAAAGAAAAGGAGTTTTCAGTTATTTTTTTGAATGGTTTAACATGTTCGGCCGATTAATATATTTTTTTGCCGTAACTTTGACTTTTCAAACAAAAAAGTCAGTTTGTCAATAAGTCAATGTCGGAGATCATATTAAATAAAGCGAGAGAACTCTTCTTTTCATACGGGTTGAAAAACGTTTCAATGGACGACCTGGCGCGGAATGCCGGGGTATCCAAGAAAACGATCTACCTGTATTTCGAGGATAAAAGTGCGCTCGTCAGTGAGGTTCTGAAAGCATTGGTGGAAGAACAAAAATCAAGATTTAAAAACTGCAGGAAACAGGCTATCAATGCTGTTCATGAGTTTTCACTCCAGGCAGAAATTCCCTATGACGCATTCTCCTGCATCAAAACAGGATTTTTTATTGAACTGGAAAAAACCTTCCCTGCTCTCTATTCCAATATGATGGAGTACAGGAGAAAGATTCTTCTTCCAGTTTTCCGGGAAAACATTGTAAGAGGAATTGAAGAAGGATTGTATCGCTCAGAAATCAACCCGGAATTGATGGCAGAATTAAGACTTCAGCACATTATCAACGCACTCAATCCGGAAAACCTTACGGAAAAAAGAACCGACAGTCTTGGTTTGTACCATGAACTGAACAGTTTCTTTCTGCATGCAATCACAACAACAAAAGGAAAAAATTTAATAAGCAAATATCTAACAGGACAATGACGGAAAAAATAAGCCGCGGTAGTTTCAGATCCTTATGCATGACCATTGCATTACTGGGTACCGCATGGTTTGCAACAGCACAGGAACCGATAAAACTGACGCTCAAAGATGCAGTCAGTTATGCACTTAAAGAAAATCAGACTGCAAGAAAATCAAGACTGGATGTAGAGAATGCACAATATCAAATCGATGAAGTAAGATCACGCGCATTTCCACAGATCAGCGGTAGTGCTTCCTTGCTGCACAATGCAATCCAGCAGTTAACTCCACTTCCGAATATTTTCGGACCAAACCCGAACCCGAATGAAACGATCCTTGTAACGTTTGGACAGAAATGGAGTACGAATGCAGGCATTTCTTTGAATCAAAACCTGTTCGACAAATCCGTATTTACAGGTTTAAAAGCAGCAAAGACAACCCGCGAATTTTACCAGCTCAACGCACAACTGACCGAAGAACAAATTATTGAACAGGTTGCAACAACTTACTACCAGGTATTGGTGCAGCGACAGCAGGCAGTGGTGATTGATTCAGCACTTGAGAATTCAAAAAGAGTTCAATCCATTCTTCAGTCATTATTTGAAAATGGTCTTGCAAAAAAGATTGATGTTGACAGGATCTCTGTGAACATTTCGAATCTTGCCAACCAGCGATTACAGTTAACCAATGGAATTACCATACAGGAAAACCAGTTGAAATTTTTAATAGGAATGCCTATCAATACACCAGTATCCATTCCTGATATTCAACCCGGAAGCATTCAACCGGTAGCTGCACTTTCAGATGATACGGTTTCTCTCCGTTCCAGAAGTGAATACAAACTACTTGCAAAACAATTCGAGTTACTGAACTTTCAGAAAGAAGCTTATAGAGCTGAATATTATCCAACACTGGGACTTTCTTCCAACTATTCTTACCAGGGAACAGGAAACAGTTTTCCACTTGGAAAAGGGAAGACACAGGGCGTGAACTGGTTTGACTTTGCGTCGATCAGTCTGAACCTGAAGATCCCCATCTTCAATGGTTTCGCTACAAAAGCAAGGATCAAACAGGCCGATGTAAGTATGAGAAAACTGGAAGAAGACATTAACAACACTTCCCTTGCCTTAAACCTCGCATTTGAAAATGCCAAAACACAAATGAACAACAGCATCATTACGCTGAAGAGTCAGGAAGCTAATGTGAAACTTGCGGAAGAAGTGTTTTCAAATACACAGAACAATTATAACAACGGACTCGCTTCGCTTACTGATCTGCTCGATGCAGAACGGTCGTTAACTGAATCAAGAAATAGTTATTCCACTTCACTGCTTAACTATAAAGTAGCAGAGATCCAGTTACTGAAATCAAAAGGCGAACTCAAATCAATCATAAACTAAATCAATACTGCAAATAAAATGGCAAAGAGATCTCCGGTAAAAATTATCATCACACTGCTGCTTGTAGTAGGTGCATTTGCACTGATCGCATTCGTACTTACAAATAATAAAAAGAAGAATGCAGAAAAGACTGCAGTCGTATCACAATCGAACGGCGATATATCCGTAAGAACAAGCATCGCAACCAAACAGCCACTGGAACTGGGTTTTACCGCAAACGGAAATTTTGTACCAGGTCAGCAAATGGATTTTTCTGCTGAAAATTCAGGAAGAGTGATCCGTGTAAATGTGGATGAAGGAAGCAAAGTGAGTCGCGGACAAACACTTGCAGTTATCAAAACTGATCAATTGAATGTGGATGTTGAAAGTGCACAGGCAAATTTCGCCAATGCAACAAAAGATTTGAGCAGGTATGAAAATGCCTACAAAACAGGTGGTGTTACACAGCAACAACTCGACCAGGCAAAACTTGCAGTCGAGAATGCAAAAGCACGTTTATCGCAGGCACAAATAAAAGTAGGCGATGCAAATATCCGTTCTTCGATAAATGGAATCGTAAACAAAAGATACATCGAACCAGGTGCTGTAGTAGCTCCCGGAACCAAGTTGTTTGAACTGGTAGATGTATCAAAATTAAAACTTGCCATTACTGTTAATGAGCAGCAGGTTGCTTCACTGAAAGTTGGTGATAAAGTAAACATCAGGGCTAGTGTATTTCCTGATAAAAAGTTTGAAGGAAGGATCACTTTCATCGCACCAAAATCAGATGCCTCTTTGAATTTCCCGGTTGAAATTGAATTGTCGTCAAACCCCGGAACACAACTCCGTGCCGGAATGTACGGTACTGCAGTATTCGAATTTCCAACACAAACTCCTGTGATTACAATTCCAAGAACTGCTTTTGGTGGTAGTGTTAGCAGCAACCAGGTATTTGTGGTAGAGAATGGAAACACTGCAAAAACAAGGAAAGTAATTGCCGGAAGAATTATCGGAGACCAGGTAGAAATACTTGAAGGATTGAATGAAGGTGAAACTGTTATTACGAGTGGACAGATCAATCTGACTGAAGGAAGTAAAGTGGCTCCGATCAAATAAAGGATGAATGCAGCTATTCAGACTTTACTGCATTTGCAAACAAAAAATTAAGCGCAACAGGATTTACCTGTTCAAAAATTATTAGGATGAAAATTGCTGAATTATCGATAAAACGTCCAACCCTTGTGATCGTATTGTTTATCATACTGATCCTGGGTGGTGTTTTAAGTTATACTTCACTGAACTATGAACTTCTTCCGAAGTTTTCCCCTTCAGTGGTATCCGTTGTTACGATCTATCCTGGTGCATCACCGGGTGAAGTGGAGAACACGGTTTCCAAAAAAATTGAAGATGCAGTAGCATCAATGGAGAACATCAAAAAGCTCGACACCCGTTCTTATGAAGGTTTGTCGATCGTTACCATTACATTGAACAGTGGCTCAGATGTTGACTATGCACTCAATGATGCACAACGAAAAGTAAACGCAGTTCTGCGGGATCTTCCGGAAGATGTTGATCCACCCGCATTGAATAAATTTTCGCTGGATGATCTTCCGATCATGACCATTTCTGCATCTGCAAATATGGATGAAGCAACCTTCTTTGATCTGATGGATCAGCGAATTGCACCGGTATTGTCGAGGGTGAATGGTGTTGCACAGGTTAACCTGATCGGTGGACAGGAACGTGAGATCCAGGTGAGTGTTGATGCAAACAAATTGCAGGGATATGGATTATCGCTGTTACAGGTTCAGAATGCTGTGCTTTCTTCGAACCTCGACTTCCCAACGGGTAGTGTACAAACAAGAGACAGGGATATATTGATTCGTCTCGCTGGTAAATATAAAAACATTGATGAGTTACGTAACCTGGTAATTACCACAAATGCATCCGGAGCACAGATCAGGCTTGCAGATGTAGCAGATGTACAGGATGCAGTGAAAGATATCGAAAAGATTGCAAGAGTGAATCAGCAATCTGCCATCGCATTGCAGATCATCAAACAATCAGATGCAAATGCAGTGGCAGTGAGTGAGCAGGTAAAAGCAGGCATCACAAAATTGCAACAGGATTATGCGAAGTCGGGCTTGCAATTGACCATCGCGAACGACAGTTCCGTATATACTCTGGAATCTGCAAATGCAGTAATTTTTGACCTTGTACTTGCGATTATTCTTGTGGCATTCGTGATGTTGTTCTTCCTTCATAGCATTCGAAATGCTTTGATCGTAATGGTTGCAATTCCTGCATCACTTATTTCAACTTTTATTGGAATGAGTCTGCTGGGATATTCATTGAACCTGATGTCACTGCTTGCATTGTCGCTGGTGGTTGGTATTCTCGTGGATGACGCGATTGTAGTACTTGAAAACATTTACAGGCACATGGAGATGGGTAAAAACCGCGTCCGTGCTGCTTATGAAGCAACTAAGGAAATTGGATTTACAGTTACTTCTATCACTCTGGTGATTGTAGTAGTGTTCATTCCGATTGCATTGAGTACCGGTCTTGCAGCAGATATTCTTAAAGAATTTTGTGTGACGGTATCCATAGCAACATTACTCTCACTCTTATCCTCATTTACTATTGTACCGTGGTTATCATCGCGGTTTGGTAAGCTGGAACGGATTACCGGAAAATCATTCTTCGGAAAGATGATCATTGGATTTGAAAAAGGATTGTTCAAATTCAACAAATGGGTGACCGGTATTCTTGAATGGTCGTTACACCATAAGAAGACAACTCTTGCAGTTGTATTCACTATGCTGATCGCTTCGTTTTATTTGGTAGGAGCCGGATTTATTGGTGCAGAATTCTTTGCAAAAAGTGATCGTGGTGAATTCCTTGTTCAGATCGAAATGCCGAAGGATGCATCGATCGAAAGAACGAACCTGATGACACAAACTGCAGAGGAATACCTGAAGAAAAAAGAAGGTGTTACCAAACTTATTACAACTGTTGGTCAATCGAGTGACGGACAGGGTGGAACACAGGCCACTCCATACAAATCAGAGATCAATGTGCAGCTTGTTCCAAAGCAGGAAAGAGCGGATGATGCAACAATTTTCGCAGCAAAAGTAAAAAGAGAACTCGAGCCTTTACTTACGGGTGCCAAGATCAAAACAGTTCCGATCAGTATCCTTGGATCTGCAGAAAGAGCACCACTGGCTTTGATTGTAACAGGTCCTGAGCTTGACAGTGCAATGACTTTTGCAACTGCTGCAATGGCTGAATTAAGAAAGATCCCTGGTGCAACAGAAATGAAACTGTCGGTTGAATCGGGAAATCCTGAGATCAATGTACAGGTGGATAGGGATAAGATGGCTGCACTAGGTTTATCATTATCAACCGTAGGTTCTACCATGCAAACCGCATTCAGTGGAAACACGAATGGTAAGTACAGGCAGGGAGAATATGAATATGATATCAACATTCGTTACGGAAGTTTTAATAGAAAAAGTATTGATGATGTAAGCAATCTGTTATTCATTAACGATAAGGGGCAGGAAGTGCGACTGGCACAATTCGCAACGATCAAAGAAAGTTCCGGTCCGAGCCAGTTGGAGAGAAGAGATAAAAGTGCATCAGTAACGGTGGAAGGACAAACTGTTGGTCGACCAACAGGAACCGTAGCAGCAGAATGGCAGGCGGCTTTCGAAAAATTGCGTATGCCCGTGGGTGTTAGGTATACCTGGGGTGGAGATATGGAAAACCAGGCAGAAGGTTTCGGAACGATGGGAATTGCGTTATTGGCGGCGATCACGCTGGTTTACCTGATCCTTGTTGCATTGTATAACAGTTTCGTATATCCGCTGGTAGTATTGTTTTCAATTCCGCTTGCGATCATCGGAGCATTCCTTGCCCTTGCATTGACCAATAATTCGCTGAACATCTTTACGATCCTTGGATTGATCATGTTGATTGGATTGGTAGCGAAGAATGCGATTATTCTTGTTGACTTTACGAACCAGCGAAAACTGGAAGGAGCATCTACCTACCAGGCGTTGATTGATGCAAACCATGCGAGGTTACGCCCGATCCTGATGACAACTATCGCGATGGTGATTGGTATGCTTCCGATTGCAATAGCGAAAGGAGCAGGTGCAGAGTGGAAGAATGGATTGGCATGGGTAATTATTGGTGGATTAATCAGTTCATTGTTCCTGACACTGGTGATTGTACCAGTGATGTATTCGATCTTCGACAGGTTACTGGAGAAGTTTTCAAAAGGGAAAAAGTCACAACCGATTGAAGAGTTGATGGTTGAAGATTATGAGCCGCAGGAAGTGGGGCATGAGGGAGAGGTTTTTGATCCCTCGCATGTGTAATTTCACGGTTTAATTTATTGCGAGGTTCATTTCACGCAGAAGGTTCATTGCACGCAGAGGTTTATTGCACGCAGGAGTTTGTTTCACGCAGAGGCCGCCTGCGGCGGCTTCGCAAAGGAGCAGAGGGCGCAAAGGAGATCTTACAAGTTAAAATGGTTATTAAATAGGAAGAGCATAAAGGTTTTAAGTATAGCATATAGAACATGAGAAAAATTCTGGTTGGATTTAGTTCTAAGTAGGGTTACAAAAAGGGCCGTCCTGAATGGGACGGCCTTTGTTTTATAATTATATGAACTGAGTATAATTCAGGAATACTTCATGCTAAATGTAGTGGCGAACTGGTGTTTATTCATTTTGCATAGCAATGAAGATAACCGCTTAGAATATTTTTACTCTTGCTCAACTACTTCAACTCTAATGTTGCCATTACAGGAAAATGGTCGGAGTAATATTTCTTATCGAAGGAATCAGTAATGGTTGCATATTTCTTCACTGTGAGTTTTTTATCATTCACAAAAATATAGTCGATGCATCCGTTTGGAACCTGGTCGAACTTGAAACCGTTCCAGGTATCTGCAGGACCGAATGCAGGTTGAACAGAAACTTCTCTTCCATATTTTAAGTTGGATCGAAGAAATTGAACAGGTTCTGATTCAGGTTTGAGATTGAGGTCTCCCATCAATACTTTTTCTATTAAAACTTCCGTAACGAATGTTGATATCATATTCATATTCTCCCTGCCTGTACTTACCATTCGTGTTTCCACTGAATGCGGTTTGCATGGTAGAACCTACGGTTGATA
>Ga0181465_100194_pt2 | contig 18482 bp, 13 predicted proteins | sample InSIn3gowninarea_FD_119076 | JGI IMG/M metagenome (GOLD analysis project Ga0181465, IMG submission 119076) | Clean room microbial communities from NASA Spacecraft Assembly Facility at Jet Propulsion Laboratory, Pasadena, California, USA -... ... | reverse complement strand
GCACAATCAGGAGCGGTGCTGACAATGGACAGATATCAACCACGATCGCGGAATGCCTTCCAACGCCGACGAGGCATGTTCTTACGCCTTGGCGGAGCTATCGCTGCTTTACTTTTCATCCTCATGATCTTTATTCCTTCAATACGACCAGCAGCCATCTTCCCCGCGCTTTCTCTCGGTCTCTTCGGCGCCGACGAGGCCTTCCAACTCGAGACAGTCCGCTATTACGATCTCAGCAATGTAGGAGGCACAAGCCGCGGCTGGGAACGTGAGGAGCGTATCTTACTGTGCGCACCTTTGCGCGACGCCGCACCGCATTTGCCCATGTTCTTCTCGCATCTGCGCAACCTTACCTACCCTCACCAACTTATCGATCTGGCCTTCCTGGTTGGCGACAGCAAGGACAACACCCTCCCGCTTCTTTCGGACCTACTTGCGGAGTTGCAGGCAAACCCGGATATCAAGTCCACTTTTGGTGAAATCAGCGTGCTGGAGAAGGACTTTGGTCAGAAGGTCAACCAGGATGTGGAGAGCAGGCACGGCTTCGCGGCACAGGCAAGCCGCAGAAAGAGCATGGCGCAGGCACGTAACTGGCTTTTAAGTGCTGCTCTGCGGCCCACACACAGTTGGGTGTACTGGAGAGATGTGGACGTGGAAACGGCACCTTTCACTATCCTGGAGGACTTGATGAGGCACAACAAGGATGTCATCGTACCCAGTATGTTTGTTCTGACTCGGATGGTGACTAACAATGGTGACTAACGTATATGCAGACGTCTGGCGTCCTCTCCCTGATTGGCTAGGAGGCGAACAGCCTTACGATTTGAACAGCTGGCAGGAGTCTGAGACTGCGCTATCTCTGGCAGATACTCTTGATGAGGACGCTGTAATTGTCGAGGGCTACGCAGAGTACGCCACTTGGCGCCCGCATCTTGCCTACCTCCGCGACCCGTACGGCGACCCTGATATGGAAATGGAGATTGATGGTGTCGGAGGTGTGAGCATTCTGGCAAAAGCCAAGGTCTTCAGAAGCGGCGTGCACTTCCCAGCTTTCAGTTTCGAGAAACACGCCGAGACTGAGGGATTCGGCAAGGTAAGACATTGTGCACTACAACAAATTCCTAGCAGGCCCTTTGAGACTAACGAAATCACAGATGGCGAAACGCATGAAGTTCTCCGTTGTTGGCCTACCCCACTACACTATTTGGCATTTGTATGAGCCTTCCGTCGACGACATTCGCCACATGGAGGAGATGGAGAACGAGCGCAAGCAACGCGAGGCCGAAGAAAAGGCCAAGCAGGACCGCATGGAGAAGATCCAAAACGACTTCGACGACGGCGCCTCACAGTGGGCCAAAGACAAGGAGGAATTGCAGGAACTGCAGAAGAGTGCCGATGCCAAGAAGGAGGAAGAGAAGAAGGCCGAGAAGGCCGAGAAGGAAGCCGCAAAGTCGGGCGAGAAAGCAGACGACAAGCCAGACGACAAAGCGTCGAGTGATGTGTAAGTTCATTTGGCATCATCCTTTGGATGGTGCTGATATCTTTTTTCTTTTTACCTTTGGGGGATTATTGACGTGTGTGCATTTGAAGGGGCAAGGAATTTGCTGACTCGTTTGCGTTTAGCAAGAAGACAGAACCCGAGAAGAAGAAAGCGAAGACGGACAACAAGGCGGCTGCAGAAGAAGAGAAGTCTTGAGCAGGGCGACAGCTACAAGTTAAGGATTACCTTCTTTTTCACACCAATCGCTTGGTTCTTTTCTTAAGGCGTACGAGACGGCGTTTCATTCTTTTTTGGGGTTTGGCCACGGGATATTTGTGGTGTATAAGTATATTGCATAGCAGAGGCGTGGACACGATGGGCGTCGTTCCCTTTTGGGTTCTCGATGGAAATGCAGATGGGATGTAGGTTGTATAGACGTGCAAGCAACCGAGACATATCAGAGATTCCGCTATTATACGTATCATGTGTTCATGCTTCAGGTGTCGGTGTAAGAACCTAAATTATACGTTTGTATAATTAGTTATGCCAAAGGGAGGTTTAAAATAACACCTTTGGTCGGCGCTTGACCCCGGACGTTTCCTCCGCCGCCGGAGGGTGCCTTGGTGTTCAAGTACCTGACAGCTTGCTGTCTTGCGAATAAACAACGTTACCAAATGATCATCTAGCCACTTGGCTCTAATTGGAAAAAGGCATTGGGGATGCCATATATTGACTGCATCACTACAATTTAATTCGACATCACCCGGTCGCAGTAGGCCGTGCTTCTCGATTGCCGACCTCGAATCCCCGTGTCCCTACATACACATACAACGCCGGCCTCTCCTTCGATACCACCACACCACCACCACCATGGCCGATATGGACCTCCCTCTCCCTCGCCGCTCTGGCCCTGTGCCAGTAGCAATCGATCCAGTCGCCCTCGTCGTCACAGAATGCATCACCGTCACCTCGGCCATGCGCAAGCACGCTCGCTGGGCCCACAGCTCCATCTCCTCTATCCTAGGCTCCTCAGCGCCCTCACCGCGCCTCACACCCACCGACGCCCGCCGTTCAGACCGCAGCAGCTCGACCATCGACGTCTCCGACGACACAGACTCAGCTCTGACCTCGCGATGGGGCCTGCGTGGCCGCAAAGGCCAGAGCATGCAGGACAACCCGCTGATGAGCGCTTTCGCTAAGCTGCGCGTGGACTTGAAGAGTTGCAAGGATATCCACACCTTTGATACGCCTGCGCTGCTGCAGCCTTTCCTCCAGGTCATTCGCAGCAGCAGCACCACCGCGCCGATCACGAGCTTGGCTCTCATTGCTATTACGAAGATGCTCGCGTATGGCGTTGTCAGCCCGGCAAACCCACACTTTGGCTATGGCATGCAGCTGCTCGCGTCGACGGTGACGCACTGCCGGTTCGAGGGCGACAATTCGCCCTCGGACGAGGTGGTGTTCTTGCGAATCCTCAAGCTTATGGAAGACATGATCTGCGGGCCCTCGGGCGAAGTGCTGGGCGACCAGAGCGTGTGTGAGATCGTGGAGTGTGCGCTGAGCATCTGCTGCCATTTGCGCATGAGCGAGGTGCTAAGGCGGAGCGCGGAAATAAGCATGGTCACAATGTGTCAAACGATCTTTGGACGGTTAAAGTTGCTCGAGAATGAATATGGCGAGGAGCCTGGCGCATATGGCGAGTCTGTGCTGCAGGCGGACATGGACAAGGCGAAGATCGATTCGAATCCTAATGGCAAGGTTGGCGTGGACAGTATGGCGCAGCTAAGAGGGGGGAGTTTGGAAGTGCCTTCTACGGAGGGTAATGGGAGTGCTAGGACGAGCATGGATGTCAATGGCAGCCAGTTGGATTTGTCGAAGACTGCTGGAGAGGAAGACAAGGATGTCAAGCCATACGGACTGCCCTCGATCGCAGAGTTGTTCCGCGTATTGGCTGACTTGCTGGACCCGCACGATCGTGCTCGCACAGATACGCTGAGAGTAATGGCTTTACGAATCGTCAATGTCGCGCTGGAGGTGGCTGGCCCAAGCATAGCCAACCATCCCAGTTTGGCGAGCCTGGCGAAGGATACGATGTGCAGGAACCTGTTCCAGCTGGTGCGATCAGAAAACATCGCCATCTTGCACGAATCGCTTCGTGTCGCCGGTACTCTGCTAGCAACCTGCAGAAGTGTGCTCAGGCTCCAGCAGGAGCTATTCCTCTCATACATTGTCGCCTGCCTACATCCCCGAGTACCGATCCCGGAAGAGCCTGGCATCGACCCATCATTGTATCAGGGTGTTCCTCAAGCGCCGGCGCTTGTCAAACCAATTCCAAATCCAGGCACACAGAGCGGCCGGTCAACACCAGTGCCAGTCAAGGATCGCCAAAAATTAGGCATGGAGGGTGGCTCCCGCAAACCTGATGCAAGGGAAGCTATGGTTGAGTCCGTTGGAGCCCTGGTCCGAATACCTAGTTACATGGTCGAACTTTTCGTCAACTACGATTGTGAAATCGATCGCAGTGATCTCTGCATCGATATGGTTGGACTTCTGGCTCGCAATGCTTTCCCCGACTCGGCAACGTGGAGTACGACGAATGTCCCACCTTTGTGTCTGGACAGTTTGCTTGGCTACGTGCAATACGTGGCTGAGCGAATGAACGACGAACCGGTCACTGATGGACTGCCTCGTGTAGAGGATCTACGGGAACAAAGAAGGAGGAAGAAGGTTATTATCAAGGGAGCCTCAAAATTCAACGAAAGCGCAAAGGGCGGTATTGCATACCTCGCCAGCCAAGGCATCATCGAAGACCCGAACGATGCACGAAGCGTAACGAAATTCCTCAGAGGCACGACCAGAATCGACAAGAAGGTTTTGGGCGAGTACATCTCGAAGAAGTCGAACGAGGCTATTCTTGATGCCTTCATGGATCAATTCGATTTCACCGGTCAGCGTGTCGATGAGGCCCTTCGCCAGGTCTTGAACACGTTCCGCCTTCCAGGAGAGTCCGCCCTGATTGAGCGCATCGTTACAGTCTTCAGCGAAAAGTACATTGACATGGCGAAACCGGAAGGCATCACTGACAAAGACGCTATTTTCGTCCTCACGTATGCTATCATCATGCTGAACACCGATCAATATAACCCAAACGTCAAGTCTGCCAATCGAATGAAGCTGCAAGACTTCGCACGCAACCTGCGAGGTGTCAACAGCGGTGGCAACTTTGAGGAGAAGTACCTCGAAGACATCTACGATTCGATCAAAGCACGCGAAATCGTCTTGCCTGAGGAGCACGATAACAAGCACGCTTTCGAGCATGCTTGGAAAGAGCTGTTGATCAAGACTCAGACTGCGGAGAACCTCGCAATCTGCGACACCAACATCTACGATGCGGAGATGTTCGCGGCCACTTGGAAACCTATCGTTGCTACGCTGAATTACGTCTTTGTGTCGGCGACTGAGGATGCTGTTTTCCAGCGTGTGATTGCGGGTTATAACCAGTGTGCACAAATCGCAGCACGTTATGGTATCAGCGAGTGTCTGGATACGATCATCCATTCCCTCAGCAAGATCAGTACTCTGGCAACTGAGTTGCCCAGTGATACCAGCCTCAACACCGAGGTTCAAGCAGGCGGCAAGAGCATCATGGTTTCGAAGTTTGCTGTGGACTTTGGTCGTGATCAGAAAGCTCAGCTTGCGACTGTTGTCTTGTTCAGGATCATCAATGGCAATGAGAAGGCAGTGAGAGAGGGATGGACACAGGTAAGTTGCAATGACAGCATATCTATGGTTTGGCCCGCGTTACTAATGGCTGTATTCACAGATCGTCCGCATTATTATCAACCTCTTTATAAACTCACTGATCCCCACAAGCTTCACCAGCATATCCCGAGATCTCGATCTGCCACCTATACCTTTACAGTCGCCAGCTCAGGTGATCGAGCGTAGTGACAAGGCTGGAGATGTTGGCCTCTTCAGTGCGTTCACTAGCTATGTCAGCAGTGTAATGAACGACGAACCTCCAGAGCCAAACGACCAAGAAATCGACTCCACGCTTATGACAGTCGATTGCATAACGGACTGCAGGTTCGAAGAGATTTTGGGCAATGTCAGCGAGCTGCCTGTCGAGTCGCTCAAGTCATTGACAGTGGCACTGCTAGGCTCTTTGCCCGAGGACGAATCCCCGAGAGTCATCAGCGTCAAACCGGAAGTGCCATCATCACAGCTTGCCAGAGGGTCTACCGCAAAGACAACCGCCGATGCACCGCTCTACGATCCCGCTTTGGTATATGTGCTAGAATTGGCAACCATCCTTGCCTTGCGTGACGAAGAGACGATCTCCACCCTTGGCGCTGACGCGGCGGAGGCTCTGCAAGTCGCTATCCGGGACGCAGACCATTTGCATCCTGTCGCGCTGAGCCGCGCGGTCTTTTACCTTCTGAGCTTGTTGCGCGCAAGCAACGACCATGGCTACATCCGCGCACCTGTCGTCCTGCACGCCATCTCCTCTTTCCGCCCCGAACTGCTGAAGCAGTGCGCTCAGCCTATTCTCAAGGGTATTTACGGGTGTATCAGCGGACCCCCGGAACTGAGAAATGAGCTAGCTTCGAGCCCGGACTTCTGGGCTGTGCTCCATGTCCTGCAGCCACACGCCGAAGCAGCCGATCTGGCGTTCGAGATTGCGGAATCCGTGGCTAGCAGCCAGCTGCCGGCGATCACTGCAGATAACTACGAGCCTGCAATTGCCCTCTTGAATGCGTTTGCAACTGCTGGAAGCGTTGGTGCCAAATTCGAACAACAGCAGCGCGAGCAGCCTGTTCGCAAAGGCCATCAACCACCTCAAGAGAAGAAACTCGCAAAGAAGCCCGAGGCCGTCGCACGTGCTACGAAGGCTATCGGCATCGTAACGCAACTGGCAAGCCGCGTGCCTTCTCTCATCGAGCAATCACATCTTGAAACCCACGAGGCCTGGAAAGCTTACTGGTCGCCCATCTTCCGCTGCCTCGCGACTCAATGCGTAAACCCATGCCGCGAAGTCCGCTACCACGCCTTCACAGCGCTCCAGCGATGCTTGCAAGCCCCCGACCTGGCCTCGCCAGACCACACCGAGTGGACCAAGATCTTCAGCGAAGTCCTCTTCCCGCTCATCAACCAATTGCTCAAACCTGAAGTGCACCAGACCGACCCCAACGGCATGACCGAAACTCGCCTCCAAGCAACGCAATTGCTCTGCAAAGCTTTTTTGCACTACCTCGCCCTGCTCAGCGAATGGGACGGCATGCTCGACCTCTGGACCCGCATTCTGGGCACCATGGACCGCCTCATGAACAGCGGCCAGAGCAACATGCTCGTCGAAGCCGTGCCCGAGACTCTCAAGAACGTGCTCCTCGTCATGGCGAGCGCGGAGCACCTCGTCCCGCCACCTGCTACTGCTGACGCCGAAACTCGCTCGGAGCAGCAGAAGCAATTGTGGACTGAGACGTGGACGCGGACGGAGAAGTTCATGCCGGGCCTCATGCCTGAGCTTTTCCCTGGTGCTGGCAAAGAGCCTGCGCCTGCGCCTGTGCCTCAGGGGGCTGCTGAGCCGTCTAGCAATGAGAAGGAGAAGGCGGAGTCGGTTTCTGAGGATGGCTCGTCTACGCAAGGTACTGAGAAATCCAGTGCAGCTGATGCCGCTGATGCTCAGAAGGCCTGAGGGGGGAGGGGTGAGCGAAGTATGAAGGGTTCTAGTGTCTGTAATATTGTAAGCATAGCGTTGATAGTCGCAAACACGATACAATTGAAAAAAAAAAGGGTTTCCGGAGAATCCCAGAATTCGGGATTTTTCTTGTAATTAACGCGTAACGCGTCTTGCTCTTGTCAAAAGAATTGATGATTTTTTCATTGCTTGCGCTCCACTTTACCCTTGCGAAAGGGTCAATCGACCAAAGAGCGTCGTAAGGAGGCAAGGCATTTCGTCTATGTAGGTAGTAAGTAAGCTAAGAATGGAAGGTTTTGCAAGCTCGCTAGTAGTAAATATCAGGCCGTTCGAAATCCCATGATCATAAAGTGTCATTAATGTGTTTTTCCTCCCCCAAGATCCCGGAATTCCCTATTCTCCAACTCTCCTTTCCTTTTGACATTCACGGGCTCCAAACGCTTCTGTGCTGACGTTTGAATTCCAAGCCTTTCGATTGTTGTTCCTGCCCACCCACGTATTCGATCGTCCGTCCGTCATTCTTTTATTATGATTACAGTGTTCTTTGGTTCTCTCTCCTCTGACATCTACTCCAGGCGTACAAGCGCGCGGTTCGATCATTTCTGCAGCACCTCGTCGATTCCCATCCGCCTGCGCTTCCTCGGCGACCGGAGACGTCTGCTTTCGCTGTCTTCATCGCTCTCGGAACTGCGTTGGGCTCCAGCTACTGCCGTTGAGAGTGGTTCGTGGACTGGTGGCATGCTCGAGGGTCCGAGAGCGGGTGCCAGGCCCGATGATGCTGACATTGGTGGTAATTGAGCTTCGCGTGCTGGGCCTGGGGGTGGTGCGGGCATGGCTGTTGTTGGAATGTACGGCGACGCCATGGTTGACGGGTCGTTCGGTTGACGTCGGGGCTCGAGCGAGGAAGCCAGAATTGGTTGTGAAGGCAGGAAGTGTTGCGGTTGGGGTGGCGGTTGCTGTTGAGGCTGCTGATACATGGATTGATACTGAATTTGTGGCGGTGGGTAGGTGCGGGAAAATGAAGGTGCGCGTCGATGTAGGTAGCGAGGCTGCGGATGAGCCATCTCAATGGGATAGTGGAAAGAGGGTGGTGCTGAGTGCGTGAGACTCTGTCGATGGTGCTCCCGCATTGCCTCTTCGGAAGGCGGTAATGGTGGGCCGAACATGTACGGCGATGAGGCCTGATGCTGTGCTGGTGGTGGCGGCGGCGGTGGTGCAGGCTCGAGTGGACGAAAGCTTGGTAAAGTTATTACCGCGAAGTATGTCGATGCTTTCGCCAATCGCACCCTAGCAGGAAAGGTCTGAGGTCCACCTCTAGATCCAGGTTTCAGCTGTACCCATGTATAAGTATGATCGGAAAAGCCTCTGGTGAAACTTTCCACCTCACTGTCAGCTACTCCCGCAAGCGGATCCTCGCCGCTCGATACAATTGGCGGAAGAAAAGACGGCTCTCTTGCCTCTCTTTCCCCTCTTAGGCGTGATCGAATGGACATAAAGCTTTCTGGGTCAGCGGGAGCCGCAATCTCGTGAAGACGACTACGAGTGAGATCGAGATTGTCAGCCATGATTTGCCGAAACGATTGATTGGCACGCATGATAACGAAGTCCAGGTCCACAAGCGCTGTTGGTATCTCTGCTTCCGTTTGAGGTGTCATGACAAGGTGAGCAGGCGATTGATATGTCAAAGGCGTCTGGAACGGTGCAGGCGGTCTCGGGAGAAAGCTTGGTGTAGGTGGCCCGTAAGTAGACGACTCCTCGCTTGTCATCGACTGGATTGATCGAAACGACTCCGCACGCCGCTGACGTGTAGCAGCTATAGGCCTTGTCGGTGTCATCATCGGTGCTGTTGTGGTGGTTGAAGCATTCGTGGCTGGCAAGGATCGTTCACCACTGAATTGAGATTCGTCGCGAAGTCGTGGTCGACCACGCTTCTTGTGAGCAACATCATAGCATGTGTCCTGTATTTGATTAGCTGAGAACCTTGACTGCAACTAAGACGCAAGATACTCACTTGTTTTCCGGAGGCAGTACAACGTGCACACGGCCGTTGTACGTCGCAGCTTAGATGGGCACGTTTGCAATTGACACACGCTGATGCCACATGAGTTTTAGCTTTCCGAGCGTCATGCGAAGTCGTGCGTTGATGTGCTGTCGGAGGCGGTGCATACTGTGATGTGGCGTACGGACCCGGGCCAGACCCGAACGTGGTATTCCCAAGGCCTGTAGCGAATGATGGTGGAGGGTGGTACGTAGGAGCCTCAGGCTTAGTAATTCCGAAAGCTGCAGTTGACGATGTGGTCTGCTGTAAGGATTGTGTGGGTGTGGAAGAAGTAAGCGGTGGATGCGTTGATGTAGGCAAAAACTGCTCGCTGCGGGTAGAAGGTAAAGTCAAGTCTGATGGTCGCCGTGTTGGGGACGGCGGGCTTGACATCGGCGGTGAGGGATATCCTGATATCGATCCCTGGGTGATGTCCCACAGATGTGCGGATTTTCGTCTCAGAGTGGCGTGTCGAAGGGAATCGGTATCGTAGGAGGATGGGTGCTGGTGGTGAGCAAGCGTGAGTAACGAAGACCCGTCAATCATTGCTTCGCGTTGGTGAGTCCGGGTGGCACTTTCACGGCTTACGGTGGGTCAGCGTGGACCGAGTGCGCTGCCAACGCTCCAGATTGTGAATAAGAGGTAGGTGTCGACGTCAGTTACTGCGTCCAATGTGCCAGGAAAGACGATGGGAAATTTGAAGCGGTTGGATGTGATTTTCGCTGAGGTTTTCTGAAGGGATGCCGGGCTGTGCTGGTCGCCTCATTCAAGTGTTGATGAGTCCGGGCATATCGTGAACGCTCTGTGGTCACTAAGGCGTTCGTCACAATCCGCCACTATTCCAGCAGTCTGTGTCCAGGTAGCGAATGACTGTCAGGTCTGTGTAAGGGACGGCGAGACGAAAATTGCCCTGGGGAGGTGGAAGGCTAGTGTTCAGCAAAGAGGTGGTTGCAGAGTACGAATCCCGAAACACCTCGCGGCTCCGGAATTCTCACCTTACATGTCGCCCCAAGCCCGCGGTCAAGCAGAGGTCTCTTCCCTGAATACACTGTACGCAGCGGTCCGCAGGATCTACGAACCTTCATTATTCCCCATAGCGATCTCAGTCATTTACTGCCCATCACTTTGCACGGTTCACCAGTCGTCTCCTACTCAGCATCCCGACTACAGATGAATCTTGACGACTCCGGTCACGATTGCGGGATCCAGGGCGGTGCGCATAAGGCACACCGACGCTAGCTTGGGGCAGACAAGCTTAGACCCCCACTTCCTCTAAACAACGACAAAGAGATCACAGAAGATCAACCGTATTCATGCATGTCAGTCGGGAACGCGTATTAGTGCTTGCCTTGCTGGTGGCAGACGCCTGCAGGAGCGCCTCAACCGTCATACCGATGGTAGGCAAACGCAGCCCCTGCCAAATGATCGGCTTTGTTCCTGCTTACAATGGGAAAAGCTTGACGAGTTAGTGCTTGCATGGCTGAGCCGGCTACTGATAGGATCATGCATGGCAGAATGCGCAATCCGATGTCTCTGCCAAGGCCACCACAGATTGGTTCCAGCGGGTCGAATGATGAGAAACCGAGAGTCAGTCCGTCAACACGGTCGAACGAGCCAGTGCAGCAGGTTCTTAGTCATTCCAGCCGCACTGCATGCGTTACCCGTGTCGTTAATACCAAGAAAACCCACGGACGGGGAGATCAAGCGCCGACCACCGATCATTATGGCTTCGACGGGCCAAAGTGAACACCCCGGCATCCTTGAAGGCATCCCCAGGCGGCCCCGCTATGGAGGGGTCGGCGGACGAGGCTAAAGGTCGACTCGATGGCGCCGGTCAAGGAGCTGTTACCAGCCGTTCACGGGACGACAGAGGCCTGACGCCTGCGGGTCCGTAGCCGCCTTGTTAGCACATATGTGTGCCGACAGGCGCGGCTGGTGAGTGCTGAATGATGGTTCATCATGGGCTCCGGCGCTGAAGAGTAGATTCCTCTCCAGGATAGCACCATAGGGCAGTCTGTGAGAGCCAATCCAAGCGGCCACTTAGGGCGAAGGATCCAAGGTGGCTTCAGGCGTAGCGAGGCCAATTTAGTTGTATCGCCAGGTCGCCCATCTAAGACCAGATGCGGCGGAGAAGGCTGCGTTGCAGCCGCCCATGTGTAGGATCGTCCGACGAGACTACGGAGATGGTGGCGATGGGTATGCAGGTGAAGGAGGAGCCGGAATCCGGACTTTCACAGCGGTTCTCCGCCGCAGATGCGGTGGAGTCGCCGTTGGGTATCGTCTGTGCGCCAGTGGTGATGATACATAGGTATGCTCCTCATCGCCGAGCCTTTGGACGATGCGCAGATGTGGCAGGTAACGGTCGCGCGCCAGATGGTGCTGAGCACGTTGCAGAGGAGTTGCTGTGAGGTGCGCAAGAGTGAGGTGCACGAGGGATCTGCGGCTCGGAAAGCCTAAAAGTGGAAGCCTTTACTCGATCTGGCCTAGCTTTCCTTTAGTCTCGCCTCCCCCAAAACATAACAACAAATAACATGCTGTAGCCTCGTGCTCTTGGGGGTCGAAACCAGAAAAACACCCTCCATTCCATGTTACCACTACTGCATCTGATCCCAAACCCATGGGACAACGCCACACGAATCATGCGTGCGCATGGCATAGTACCGAATAGATCAGGTCATTCGCTGACGTACGATCTGTCTCATCTCATCTCACACCCACACCTACGCGCACGCTCATTCGCGTCTACGCATGATGCATGCATGCTAAGATCTATGGACATGACATTCTCACGACCCAGGATGTCGAACCCATATCTTTACGCAGGATCAACAATGCAGGTGACAGTTGGACATGCACTAATCGTGGTTGTTGTTCGTCAAGTCCCATGAGTAACCGTGCGTGCATGCGGTATCCGCTAAGGGCACGTATTCGCATTGATACCTTATCCACACGCAAGTCTCAACCACGTTCACGATTGATGAGACTGATCATTGAATGCTGTCGATGCTTTCCAATCGCAGTCGCCGCAAAGATCGATCTGGAGTAAGAATCGTGTCCGGAGTTTTACGCGCGAGTACCATGGTTGCTCCTTAAACGCTACTGATGATGACTCGGTTCAACTTTCCTCTGTTCAATAACGGCGAAAAACGGATACCGAGAATTTCCTTTCTTCAATAAAGGCGAGAAAGAACTGGAGACCGAGAACGTCCTCTCTACAACAACAACGGTGAGAAAGTACTGGAGACCGAGAAAGCCCGGTAACACTCCATCTTGATAGTGGAAGATCGATCAGTCAACATTCCCTTCGGCCTACCTGTTCAGGTGTTGCTTTGATCACATGATACTGTCATCGCTCGAGATTGATGCTCGCTAGCCAACTCCTAATCAATGGCAGAGTAAGGTGGTAGAGTGATTGCACCTCCTCAAAATATATATACTGACCTCTGATGGTACCTCATCACCTAGAATGCCAATACCATCAACCACAGACACATAGAATCTATGCTGACCGTTGAGAGCACTTGAACCTCGCGAATCTGCACATAAACTCATGCGCAAGAACTGTAAGAAGCATCCTCTATCGTGAGCGTCTACCGAAAACCCGATCTACGCCTTAACCATCTCCTCCACCCACCCAGGCACAATCGGCTTCTTCCCCCATTCAACCCTCCACCTATCCTCCCACCCCTCAGCCTCCGCAGGCAACCCAAACACAGCAGTCAAAAACCACGTCGTCGACCCAGCCTTCAAGTCCGCATACAGCGTCGGCAACAGCGTCCTCGCCTCAATCAAATTGCTATTCGCATCCGCAGCACAAACACCTCCTCTCCGCTCAATCTTAGCACCACCTTCCGCCAAATGTCCCAACTCAAACACAGCCGAAGCGCCAGCACGCGAAGCAACGCAGGCGCCAGTTTCACACTCGGCCGTACCTTCGTTTGGCGACGCATCAGTAAACCCAGTGAGCATCCGTCCATTATCCCTCCTCGTGCCCAAAATCGCAAACCCGCCCTCAGCGCTCTGCAAATCCCGCCCCGTCGTGATCTTGTGCACGCGTAAATGCCAATTAGGCGCCTCGTCAGTCGGCGGCAAGAGCCACGAAGTCACTTCGACGTCGGCCCAAGGGTGCATGACGGAGTACAGAACCGGTAGTCCGTCTTTGGTGAGGATTTCAGCGTCCTCGACTTCGCGGCGCATTTTCCAGATTTCGCCGCCGTCGTCGCTGAGCGCTAGGGCGCTTTCGGGCACGAATTGCTCGAGGGTGTAGCCGCCTGTGGGGACGGAGTAGCCGAAGGAAGCACTGTAGGCGAAGTGGCCGTATTTGGCTTGGGTTGCTGGGGGATGGTGTTAGTGAAGTTCCGAGGTGGCGAGGAGAAGGAAGGGATATATTGAGGGACTGACCTTTGAGCGGATAGTGACACTTCTGACCTGAAGAGAGCATGAACGTGTGTCCTCCCTTGTGCACCATGATGTGCAGGGGGTGCTTCAGGGCTTTGACTAGAGGGAGAGGGCTTTCGGTTTGCGTGAACGGGTGTGCCTCTTCCTCACTGCTCCAGAACGGATGAGAGTCAGGCTGTGCGAGCGCGGCAAAAGCAAGCATGCACCAGTACGGCGAGCCGGGCGAGTTGTACGGCTCCGCGAGGTAGTAGTTCGGGTACGTGTATCCGATGTTGAGCATACCGTTCGGCTGGAAAATGTGATGATGCTGGCTCCACCACCGCAGGTTGCGGAGGAGCAGACCTTTAGCCATGCCCCAAGTCAACGGAGCAGGAGGTTCGACGTCTGCGAATGCCAGAGCGCTCCAGAACCCAATTGTAGCAAAGCGGTAGGTCATGCTGCGGCCGAAAGGGATCGAGTGGCCGCTCGGGTCTTGGTAGTGCACGAAATCCAGAGCGAATGCCTTTGCACGGTGCCGATACTCCTCTGCTCGTTCGGGGTCCGTATCGTTGGCCAGCTTCGCATACAGCAGCTGCAAGTACTGAATCGCAAAAGAGCCACTGTAATAGTCCATTTGCGTATATCCAGCAGGCCCATCGTTCGACCACCCATCTCCGCGGTAGAAAGTATCCAAGTGGTCCATGTCAGCAAAAATGCGGTCTTGCGAATACTTCGCGCCATTGGCTTTCAAGCCCAAATTCGCAAAAACCCGGAACCACAACCAGTTCGTATTCGGCATTTCCTTGTCGTTCATGGAACCAATCCAGGCAGCCACATTGCCTTTCTCGCGGTCGCTAAGAGGATCCCAGAAATCCTTGCCCGCTACAGCGAGCGTGAAACCAATCGGACACGACTCGACCATCCGCTGGTCGAGGTCTTCCATATTGCCCCAGAACTCTGGTCCTTCGGGATCTGTGCCAGAGACTAGAGCCTTGACGAATAAATGCGTTTTGGCATATTTCGAGTCGCCGGCCAGAAGAGCCGCCAGGCCCCAGAGGGGGCGAGCATAGCCTTCGATTTGAGCTGCTGTCTCGTCGACTATCCCATAAAGTCAGCAACTACCTTCTCAAACACTCTACCTGCGATTTCGCCATAGCCAGCGAGAGAGCGTCAAAACTCACATCTCGTCCCCGTCCCACCAACTCTGACCATCGCACACTCCGGCGAAAAGCCAGCTTCCAGCGGATCGAGAAACGAGGCACACGCGTCGACTACATCCTGTCTGGTCTTAAGCGGATTCTTAGAGAAAGGGTGAGCAGGGAAAGGCTGGTTTGCCTCTGCGACATTGACGGGAGGAGACATCGCGTTTAGTTGTAGGTGAGCATGTACAGTACAGAAAGAAGCAACGACAGTAAGCACGAAGGACAAAAGTGTCCACAGCAACGTAGACCTACCAGTATGTAGGCGCGAAACTATAGCTATCGCCTAAGGTCTTGGGAGCCGTAACGTAGCGTTACCTCGCATCGGGGAACAAGACAAGCAGACGAGGTTGGGTCTGTCGGCTATTGATGTTGAGCGGGCAAAAGGTGGAGTTTGGGCAAGCGGGTAAATTGACCTTGCTCATTCACGGAACAATTCCTCACCGAGCAGACGCCGTACCAGGAACATACACCTCACTTGACATCGGCAAATCGTGAGACCTTTGGACTGTTCACGGTGTTAGTATAGAAACGAGCTTCCACGTCTTTTGTTGGGTGAGATGTGAGATGTGACATTGAGATTCGAGGAGAACGATATCGACGATACACCAAAAGCTTCTTCGAGATTCATGCACCCCGAAACCATTCACATCCTGATCGAACATAGACTGTATCATCATCAACTCAGTATGACTGACCGAACCACATATCTTCTTCCATCATGTAACGGACCAATATGAATGCGCTCTGCATAAAGTGAAAATATACATACAAAGCTTGCAAAGCCAGAAGGAAAGGAGATGCAAAAGTAAAGGGCAAAGGAACTCGCTGTGAAATGCCAACACCCCTTTTTTGTAAACCTTCCAAAAAAGCACAACGCTCGCTTTCGTGTAACAAAAAAGTTCCCTTTTGACCCCTTTCGTTTCCACTTCATGTCCGCTTCGTGTCGTCCAGCTGAACGCCAATATCATACATTCGGTTCGAGCGATTTCGAAGCTCATCGTTTACCTGGGCCGATTGAGCCCATGGTGTTGACTGAGCATCGTAAAGATCTCTTTCATGCCACGTGCTTGCCTTCTTCAAGACATTTAAGCAGCCTGGGCACCACCACGGCCCCTGGAGGCACCACCGGCACCGCCACGGCCGCCCCTCTGGCCGCCAAAGCCACCGCGACCACGGTCGCCACCGAAGTTGCCACGTCCGCCGCGCTGGCCCTGCTGGAAGTTACCGCGCTGCTGGCCGTTGAACTGCTGCTGCTGCTGAGTGCCGGGGCGAGTGGTGCGGCGCTCCTCGATCCAGAACTTCTCGTCGCCGATCTGGAAGGGGCTCGCGGCGAGGGCGTTCTTGTAGCCCTCGGGGGTCTTGAAGTCGACAAATGCGCAGCTCTGCGAATGAGGTCAGTAAAAGATCGTCAAGACATAATAACAGATTCGTCATACCTTTGCGCGGTAGATGTCGAAGTAGTTGATCTCGCCGAACTGAGCAAGCTTCTCCTTCATCTCTGGGCCCTTGATGTTCTCCTGGACGTTCTTGATGTAGCCACGGGGGTGGCTGGGCTCCTGCTGCTGTTGCTGCTGGCCGTTGACCTGGCGCGACTGCTGCCTGTTGTGGCTGCCACTAACAGCGGTCCACTCGTCGCCAGAAGCGGCGGCAGGGGATGCTTCACGCTGGGCAGCGGGCGCAGATGTAGCGGTGGCGGAGGACTGAGTAGGGGTGGCGGTGGGTGCTGACTTGGCAGCAGATGCGGGCTTAGCGGACTGAGCGGGAGCGGCAGCAGGAGCAGCGGAGGGAGCAGCGGGCATGGCGACCTTGTGGGCAGAGGCAGCGAGGCTGGCCCAAGTCTTGGGGACTGCAGGCTTCGCAGGCGCGGCGGGTGCAGCAGGCTTAGCAGCCTTCGGGGGCTCCTCAGTGACGGGTGTGGGCTCGGGGTCGCGGGGCTTCTCCTGCTCAGGCTCAGGTGCCTCCCCAGCAGCGGGCTGCTCGACAGCAGCCTCCTCCTTGGGCTCCTCGGCACCGTTCACAGCGGGAGCAGGCTCCTCGACCTTGGTCTCCTCCTTGGGCTCCTCCTGGAGGACCTTCTCCTCGATCTCCTTGTCCACGACCTGCGCATCCTGCTCAACAGCAGCCTTGTCCTCAGAGCTGGTGAGAGTTTTGGGCTCAGACTCCTCAACAGTGGGTGCGGGCTCCTGAACACCGCTAGCCTCGGCGGCCGACTCTTGCTGGACCTCCTCGACCTCCTCAGCCTTGGTAGGCTCAACTGCAGCAGTCTCCTCCTCTTCCTCGATCATGTAGCGGAAAATGTCGTTCAGCACAAAGTAACCGTTAGTTTGCGTGGCGAGAACGAAAGTCTGAGTGAACTTCCTGTGGGGCTGCGACTTGTTGGAGATCTCGCCGATGACTTGGATGACGATGTTGATGTCGGAGGCCTGAGAGTCGACGTTGGTGATGCGGACCTTGCAGTCCTGGAACTCGAGCTCCTTTATCCTGTCGTTGATGGCCTGGGAGGCGTCAGTCTTTTGGCGCTGTTGTTGTGCGATCTCATGTGACTTACCCTCTGGCCAACGCAGACCTGCACCTTGTCGGTCTCGTTTCCTGAAACGAATTGGGAGCGCTTGTTGTAGTAGAGCTAAATGCCTGTAATCAGCTCCCGTCCCAATGTACATATCCAACCTTTTGCGGACTTACGTAGAGCTTCTCGGGTGTGCGGCTAAGGGTGGTGTAGTATTGCTCGACAAAGTACCATCCCACCTCGTCCTTGGGGATCTCAGGCTGAGCGTTTGAGGAAGGAGCTGGGCCGTTGGAGGCAGAGGGAGCTTGGTTGTAGTTTTGCGATGCGTAGGCGTTGTTGGCTTGCTGCTGGTCGAAACCGTGCTGAGGCGCATAGTTGCCGTTGGGCATGGATGAGACTTCGGAGGCCATTTTGATGTAGGTAGGTGAGTGGTCGGAGGGTGAGGTTGAGGGTGGTTTTTTGGTGCGAAGGAGATGGACTCGAGATCGATGTATGTGCAGGCTATGGTAAATGTTAGGCTGCGCACGTGAATGTTTTGAGATGACAGCAATTGATTAATCCTACCAGTGGGTGAAGGTTTGTGTTGGCGCAATGAAGCAGGGGTGATTAGATGTGATAAGGGCAGAGAGCGGCGATGCGATGAGGGTGGTGTGGTGATGGGCGAGAGGATGTGTGGTGTTCTTGGTATGTGCAGTGTTGGACGACAGCACGAGGAGTTCGTGGTGGTGCGTGCGTTTTGAGCTGCCTGGCAAAACTAGCGCGAACGGAAAGGCAGACGACTGCCTCGGACCAATCCTGTGTATGTGTACCTTGCTATACACACTACTCACTGAATCTCAGTGGCAAACAAAGTGATTCCATCGTTCATGTGTGTTAGTACTATCACAAAGCTCAAATTTCAGCTCACTTGCGCCCTCGTCGGTGTCGGCATAGTTACCACAATCACATGTGACGGACACTAGGTCGGCGACAGACAAAGTAGCAGCACATCACTTATTCCTTCATTCATTCATTCAAATATGCACGTGAATACAAAAAAGCTATCAGGGTATCTGTCCGGATCAAAAAAACGCAGCAACCAAGCCAAAGTCCAAAGTCATCCCCAAAAATGCCCCTTAAACAAGCCAACAATACCTCGACCAAGATGTGCGGTTTCCCTTCTCCGTGCTCCGAAAAGAAAA
>Ga0181465_100290_pt1 | contig 18494 bp, 22 predicted proteins | sample InSIn3gowninarea_FD_119076 | JGI IMG/M metagenome (GOLD analysis project Ga0181465, IMG submission 119076) | Clean room microbial communities from NASA Spacecraft Assembly Facility at Jet Propulsion Laboratory, Pasadena, California, USA -... ... | reverse complement strand
AGGATGCTGTGTCGAAGCATACTACGACGCCATTGAACGATCCGAGTTTCGACTTTGAAGCTTGGTGTGGGAAGCATCTAAAGTCTTCGGAAGAAGTTGCTGCGAAGTGGGTTGAAGATGTAAAATCAATATACGGCGGTTCTGAGAAAGTCAAATTTGCCTGTGTTGGTTACTGGTGAGTCTTGGTGTCTTGTTGATACTTTTATCTCATACTCTAACATATTCAACAAAAGCTGGGGTGCACGAATTGTGTGTCAACAACTGTCCAAAGACCGCATTTGCAAAGCAGGAGCGATAGCTCATCCTTCATTCATGGAAGAAAGCCATGTCTTCGGCGTTGATGGTAAGTAAGCTTCACAAGTTTCCAAGACCAGCTAATGACCTTTGCAAGCTCCATTGTATATCACCGCGCCGACCACAGATGGCCTGTTTTTACCTGAATCGCGCGCCCGAACAGTTGAGATATTGACCGAAGGCGAGAAGAACTTCAACATGCAGATATATTCGGGTGTAGGACATGGGTTTGCAGTGAGTTCATCTTGATATGTATTGAGACTGGGGCATACTAATGCATTCAGACACGACCTGATATGTCCGATCCTTACCAAAAGTGGGCGAAGGAACAGTGCTTCAAGAGCTTTGTGGAGTGGTTTGGCTTCTGGCTGTCAAGGAATCGAGTAACAATTCCAGTAGAATAGCACGTGTGCTTGAAAAGGCTACTTATTGGATATGCTGTCAAGGTTTCACTGTATCCCCTGCTCATTCATTCTCGCCAGAGCCTTGTTGACATCATCTTCTATGTCATGGAACCAGAGCCAGTCAAATCTCTCTTCCTGTAGTCTAGGCAGTATCTTGCTCATATCCGAACCTGCTTCCTCATGCTGGAAGAAGATCATCTTTCCGACTTCCGCGGACTGTTCCAACTGTTTCTGAGCTCGAGGACGTCGCACTAAATCGTAAGCTCCGAGAGCTGTTTCAATATATGTCATCGGGTTGACAGAGTCTTTGTGCATATCAGCAATCTTGGAAAGCACATTAGACAATACCAAGGCATCTTCCAATCCTTGAGCAGCGCCAGCAGCTTGGAATGGCAGAGACGCATGCGCGGCGTCGCCCAGCAGGAAAACGCGACCTCTGTGGTAAGTAGATGTCCGCCAATGGTGGAAGAATCCCCATTTAATAGGTTGTGCTTTGGCAAGCAACTTGATAAAGCGAGCGTCGACACCAGGGCCCTCGAAATCAGCCATCATAGCCTCGTGTGTCGTCTTTTCCGTCACGGCCCCTCCCAGCGCCCATGGCTTTGGGTCTGCCACGCAAAACAAAAAATTGAGTTCTTCACCACCTGAGATGCGGTAAGTGATTGCACTCCGACTGTGGCCAAAGTAGAACTTCGCAACATCTGTAAGGTTTCCGAGGACTGTGTAGGCTTCGGACATTGGGATCACTGCTCGATAGCAATAGGCGTCTGCGTATACTGGAGCCACTTCTTCAAAGTGAGATGGCCGGAGTACGTGTTCTCGAACAATGCTCTTGATGCCATCGGCACCGGCAAGCACGCTCGCCTCGGCTACTTCACCATCGGCAAACTTGAGAACGACCTTGTCAGAGTGCTGTTCGACGCCCTCAAGATACTTGTCAAATCTGACATTTCCGATCGGGATGAAGCTGGTCATGATCTCAAGCAGCTCTTTTCGGTGTGCCTGAATTAAGTCAGCATGAGCTTTGGATCGACGAAGGCAGATGTGACAGACAGATTTGCGATTGAAACGCGGATGACCCCATGCGGAGTTTCCAAACCATGCCTGATTTCGACCTATTCAAGATCAGCACCACAGCGTCGTTCATACGAGCTGAAGTTGTTGCATGTACCGAGGCCCTCCTCGAGAAGCATACCTTCGAAGAAGATGTTCTGGTTTTGTTCGCCTTTGTTCCCAACACATATCTTTTCATACAGAGGGCGGAAAGCCGGCTCAATCAGGTCCATGGTTCTCATCCCATTTGGAGCAAAACCAATACCAGCGCTGAGGTACGGTCAGATAGATACGTGCAAGCATCTGAATCGTAACTTCTTACCCTACGACGGAGTACTCTTTCGCGCCTTCGTACAAGGTGAAGGGAACACCCTTCTTGTGCAGGCTGATTGCTAGAGCCAAACCACCAATGCCGGCACCTTGAGAAGCCATAGAGTGAGCCATCGTCTATACAAGCTTTTTGGGCAGCCTCACCAACGATAGCGACATGGAATTCGTCGGTAGTTCTGCTGGTCATGATATCTGATGTTTAAAGTGATGTTTGTACCATGTAGTCAACGAGAGCTCTTTGCTATTTCGATAAAGATTACTCTTCATTACCAGCGAGATGATGATATGAGTGCGGGGCAAGATCGATCATGGCCCGCTAAGAGAGGATAAGGCGACGCGGGTTGGGAATTGAAAGATACCAACTAATCGACAATGCATTTGAGGTGATCAACATCAAGCTATCAGTGTGCCGAGTAACCAGCGTCCAGGGGCTTATCTCGAGTTGCCGTCAGGCTTCATCTAAGAGGTCGGTAAGGGTATTGAGGCAGTCGCAAGGCATGCGTAATGTACCACAAGCTATCCTCGATTATGCGGAAAAATCTCGTGTGAGGGCTGATAGCTGTAGACTCGAGACAGGTGGAAGAACCAGGAGAAGATGGGGCGTTGCAAGCTGATGACCATTTCGTTCGCACGGACATGGTCCTAGAGTGTATCATCATGCGACGCTGCGGAAGATTTCCGTTTCCACTAATAGACTACTTTATCATCAAGCTCCTTCCTAACATATAAAGATTGCTCATCATCTCCTTTCACATTTCAACTCCTTTCTCATCAACAACATGACTGATACCACTCCAACCGCTCTCACTCAGTTGCCCGAAGCATCAACCCGTCGTCGCTACAACACCGCCGAACTACAAGACTATTTCACCAGAATCAACCTTTCTCAAAACTATCTCGACTCGCCTGTTTTGAAAGATGCCGCTCTCGCGAGGACGAAAGAACATGGTCTTCCTTTACTAGAAGCGCTATGTCGCCATTACACAACCGCCATCCCCTTCGAAAACCTCATCCTTCACTACTCCGCCAACAAAAAAGTGTCCCTCGACTTATCAGACCTATATACCTGGTTTGTCAAAAAGCGCCGCGGTGGCCGGTGTATGGAAAACAACAGTTTCTTTGGCACAGTGTTGCGGTCTATCGGCTATCAAGTGCGAGATTGCGGAGGGAGGGTGTCTAGGGCGATGAGTGCCTTTCCAGAGGTCAGGGAGAAGCAAGCGCATACGTATGATGGGTGGAATCATATGCTTAATCTTGTGCGTTTGGAGGGTGAGTGGTATGTGGTTGATGTAGGTATGGGAGCGATGGGGCCGAATCTGCCGTATCCTCTACGCGACAATTACGAAACCATCAGTATTGCTCCAAGAAAGATTCGAATCCAACAACGAGCGATTGGAGAGTCGTATGCAGAGGACGACGCACCGAAAATGTGGTGTTATGATGTTTGCTATGATCCAAGCAAAGGTGCAGACAACAAGTGGATCCCTACTTACTGTTTCACGGAGACGGAGTTCTTACCTCAGGATTACGAGATGATGTCTTGGTTTACGTCTACGCATGGCAACTCATTCTTTACGCGTTACATGACGGCCACGAGGATGATTATGGATCCCGAGCAGGAGAAGATTATTGGCAGTGTTACTCTCTTCGAGGCCACCATCAGAGAGAGTATCGGAAGTGAGCGCAGGGTCGTCAAGGAATGCAAGACGGAGGATGAGCGGATTGAGTCGTTGAAGGAGATTTATGGGATTGAATTGACTGATGAGGAAAAGAATGGCGTTCCTTCTGCTCTCAGATTGGCCTGATCGCCTACCGTGAGGTCTCGAAACTGAACACCAGGGCTGGTGATACATCGACCACGCTGCAACGATCTTTCCAGCCCGCGATGAAAGGGTAGCCATCTCTCACATAGCATCAATTGACTCGCTTGGCAGACACGATCGTCCGGCCTATAGGCGCGACGGATCCACACCGGTCATAAAGTCATTCTTCAGCATCTTCAAGTAGGGATGATCCTGTCAATCTCGGCTCAGAATACTCCGAGCTGTGTCTTGTGAACAGTATCTTTCGACTGATCTCGGATAACTTGAGTTCATAAAATCTGCGCAGATCAAATCTTTTGGTGATATGAACATTGTCCTTGACTCCTTGACAATTCGTTCTCGGTTGATAATACAAGCTGTAGACGCTGCAGTGTGCTGGCGTGTCTGGCCAAATGTACTCGAAGGAGGCGTCAAAGGTTGGGTGAAGAGTGGACCACAGTTCGCACGTCTGATGGATGGCTACAAGGAACCATACTGGCAAGATCTCTTCGCCCAGGAAGAAGCCAAGAAGTCAGCAGCCCAAGGTCGAGTGGTACCTGATCATATCTGACCTCCCCAGTATACAACTGGCTGATGTTCGAAGGAGCGTAAGATCCTGCAGGTACTAATCAAAATGTGTAGTCCAGAAGGTGCTGAATCGACATTTAGGATACGTAAGTTTCGTATATGGTGCATTGCAGGTATGTGCGTTCGGATCCCCCATACGGGCTTGCTGTATTTAGACTCACACTCATCTTGTTTCTGGTCGGACCGGTAAGGTGCGAATGAATCGATCCAACTGTTCGGTTGTTTTGGCTCCATCGTTCTCTCCACGGCGCCTCGCGGAAGGCAAGCGACGGCGACCTCATAGAGGGATGTAGCGACGTAGCGACGCAGCGACGTCGGTGCTGCACGGCTTGATCACAGGGGTGCCCGTCGCTCAGGACCACCATCAAGTATGACTGCAATCTGTTTGTGGATGTTTGAGTTGGGGCTTGAAAGGGTTTATATAGGCTTCCAGAAGCTTGATCTTCGGGAGAGCATTTGAATGGATAAGAGGGTATCATTGTGTAGAAGATAGAGCTAAGCAAAGACGAACCAGAAAGTCTAATCAAAGGGCAGTCTCCTCAAAGATTCACCACCTTGACGCTTCTTCAACTCTTGCATTGCGCCGATTGCAGAGGGGACTTTGATACCGCAGCAATCGTCCCAGGTCTTGCCGCTATGGTCGTGGACGTGCTTCATGCCGCCTTCTGGGGCGACTTGACCTTGTCCACCTTCTGTTTCTTCCATCTCGCCAGCCACGTCGGTCTCATCTTCGGTACTCATGCCTTCGACTGCAGGCACGAGACCACCGAAGAGGAAGTGCTGCATGACGGGTAGCTTACCCAAGACTTCAGCGACAAACATCTTCTTCATACCGGCCTCGACCTTTTCCCAGTTCTTTGCGCTACTGATGTCGTCAAGCATGGGAGAATGCCAGCGCAGACCATCGACATTCTTGACACTGTTGACATATGCGACTTGCTCGAGGTACAGATAGTCTTTCGAACACTCTTCCAGGATCAAGGGCTTGTGGATTGACATGGGACGAATGTGAGGGTGGTGGACCAGCTGAGCGCTGCCGAACAGGAAGGGAGCGAATTGATAGTCATCGAGACCCCAGACACCGTGGGAGCCAGCAGGTTCGAGATAGTATGTGGATTGGACGACACGCATAACGCGGAGGTAGCGAGGGAAGACGATGAGAGCGAGTTGTGGGAAGGTGGACTGAGGAAGAATGTCGAGACGGTTCAGGCACAGCAGCCAGATGAGGAAATTGAGTTCGTGACCGGAACCGTAATCAATACGAGTCTTGTTGCCAAATGAGTGGAAGATGTATGTTGAGACTTCATCCTGGGCAGCAGCACCTGTCACACCGAGCTTGTCGTGCCATGGCTTGAGTAGTGTCTCAATCTTGTCGAGGTATGTGATGAAGGCCTTGTTGCCGAAGCGGGAGCCTCCAGCATCTTCAGCGGGGCATAGAGCCACTGCTTGCTCTGCTTCGTCCAAGAGGTTCACTATCGTGTCGATGACGGGCTCTTGTTCAGCCTTTTGTACCGAGGAAACAGTGGTTTGGCGGACCGAGTCGGAAAGACCAAACACAAAGGCTGTGACTAGATCATATGTTGGCGAGCCCAGGAAGAGATCATGGTCTTTCTTTGACAGAATCCGACGTGTAGGGTGCTGATATTTGACGTCTTCCTTCTTCGGCGGACTAGGGAGAGCGGGGGTTGGTGGCGGAGGTTTTAACGGAGCTTCATTTGATTTGTCTTGCTTGCGTCGAGGGATGAGTTTAGGGAGCTTGTTGGAGAGATCCGGCGGTGGGCTGGGGATTTGCGTATCGGATATCGGTTCAGCAGACGGCATTGTATTGTGTGATGTGGTTGATAATTGCTAGGAAGGAGCGACTGAATTTAGGACCTGAATGGTTTCGTGATTAGATTGTTTGAGCTTTGGCTTGGCAACGCTGCCACATGGATCGCGGGTGTTTGCGACGACTGTTGATCATTTCGCCCTCTTTCCACGTTCGACCACGACTCGACCATCCACCCGTCGACTGATTCGCGCCTTCCTCGAGCAGAGTGTCCACCTCGTCGCTGTACTTCCACGACCTTTGCGACGTCCTCTCCGCGACCGAAACCACCATCTTGCACCTTCCTGCCAAGCAACGCCCATCGCGAGACGTCATCAGGCCGGCCTTCATGTGATGATCGCGAATCGCAAAATTATTCACATCCAACAACCATCCATATAATAAACACGACTGCATGCCATAGCCTTCCATAGCCCTCGGGCATGTCCTGCCCCAGATGGTCAAGCGCCTGCGACTTCCCTTTCGCATCCCCTTCTTCCGCATCTTCTACAGCACAACTTATACGACCCTCTTCCTGCTCATCCTCCTCTTACTGGCAATCACTCCGGCTACCCTTATCTATACCGCTCTTCGTGCCAGCGCTTTTCAATATGTCTTCGAGATCGGCGGCGTCTATGTCCTGGTCATTATCTTCACCCTCTTCATCTACTCGAGTCGACTTTATACAAATCGCTCTGTTTTGGCCGCCGTCGGCAAGTCTTGGATTCCAGTACAACCCGGCGAGGTCAGCAAAAATGTTCGCAAAGAGGTTGTCAAGGCCGCGAACCGATGCGCCTTGATTGCATTCGAGACAAAGCCGAGGAATCTACAACCTGAGCTCATTCGGCTAAAGAAGCAAGACGACGATTCGAGCCATGATGGTCATGATGGTGATTCCACAACTGTCGGTAAGATCGTACATGTCGACCCACAACTTCCTCCTTGGGGTCGAGTTTCACACGCTGGCTGGTCTTCTCCCTCTCAACTAGACGCAAATCTCGCCCCCCATATCCAGTTCCGTACTGTCGTCATGGAGCTGCCCAACCTTGTGGAAGCTCGCGCTGTTTCGCTAGCTCCTCCGGATACATCTTTCGACATTCCCAAGAATGGCACCGCTACTGCCGACGAACAGGTTGTGGACTTGCTATCTAGGAGGCCGACGGCAGATATGCGATCATATCTGGCTCAACTCTCCGGCCTCGGCCTCATTCCCCCGGACGCTGGTCAAGACTTTGTCCAACGTTACGAACATGCCCGCTTTTCTCCTATACCAATCAACGAGGCTGAATTCGAAGATCTCATGTCCGCGTTCGCCCATCTACTCGCAAATATGAACCAACTTCCACCACGCGTCATCGACCTGGCTCACTCTCAAAGCTCCGAACTATCGTCTTCCGATACATCAAGCTTATCCTCTATTTCATCCCGCAGCGACAGCATATCCTCTTCTATCGCTGGTTCTGTGTTCCGCGCCCGCATGCCTGGCTCAAGATTACCATCTTTCTATACCCCACGCGCTTCCATATCTGTAGCACGCACACCTTCTCCGACCGCCCGTCGTGCAGTCCCATATTCTACGCCTCGACCTCATACCTCGCAGACAGGCAACACTGTCTATCGTACGCCATCTCAACAAACCATCGATACCATAAATTCGGTACTCAGAACCACACCCAGAGGAAGGCAAGGCCTAATGATTGACGTTGGCGGTTCTCCTACCAATAGTCTACATCGACTAGAGAGCTATGAGAGTCAACAAAGCGTCATACGATCGCGCGTGCCTTCTTCTGTCAGGAGGTCACCCTACCGATGAGCTAGAGGACCTTTCTATTCTTTGTCAATACTTTATACCCTTAACCTATATCTTTACTCTTATCTATGCTAATGAGAAACAAAAATGTTTAATACCTCTCATCTTCTTTCGATCTGGCGTGTCAGACTAATTCCATTCATACCCGATTTCACAGACAAGCAGCCAACTGGTTGATGCGCGTCAAAATGCAGAATTAATTTCGCAATACACTTATGCCCGTCTAGTAAGAGTACTATGACTTTGAAAGATCTATACAACTTTGTTTTGTGCTTAATTTGAGATCTCTCCTCTCTTGAAGACATGAGTACACAGCAAGGATTACGCTGTGGTTGAGAGATTGTTGTCTCCTCCGACTCGCAGCCATCAATTTTGCAATTTGTCATCATGCAAGTAGCTTTCCTAGATCAATGCAGGACCAGTAATAGTCGCTCGGATCAATGCTCGCAAAAGAAAAACTGCGCTTCACACTCGATCATGCTTTCACCAATAGGCCCTCGCTCTTCCATCAAAGCTTCCCTTATTTCTTTGGCTTCATCCATAGATATAGGAAAATCCTGCACGTCTTCGAAGACTTTTTCCAATAATTCGTTAGGGAGGGTGTTGAGTTTCTCAATGCCCTCGCGTTTCTCGCGGAGATCCTTCTCCCACCAGTGTTTTTGTTGCGGTGGCACTTTAGACGTCGATATGATGCGAACATGTGGGTCCACGAGGAAAAGCGCGAGGATCTTCCTCTCGCCAGGTTGTGTATTGTTTTCGAGTTTGAAAGAGCCGACGTTGTGTTGGAGGACGTTTGGAAAGGCGAGTAAGCGACCCTCTTTACAAAGCACACTGCCTAGGCTTTGAACAAGATTGTCTTGGTCGTTGATGAAACCGGTGATCTTTTCAAGATGAGCATAGTCACCTTGTTCGTATTCCATGTCGAACCAGGATTCGTCGCTACCGTTTTGACGGAATTTGAGGTGGTAGGGCGTGATGTTTGTATTGGAGAAGTAGTAGATGGCTGTCGCGACGATATGTTCGTTGGATAGGCCTGGGGCTTTGGTTAGTCTCGAAGTCTGCCATCTGAATATGTGGAAATCGAAATTTACCTTCGACGTGCCAACTACCTCCCTCCCACTCTGGGTCATCGGGTGACAGATAGGTATTGGCTAGCTTGACAATTATCTGCAAGCCACTGTCTGCGTACTCTTTACGCAGATCGAGAGGGGGTTCTTCAGGTATCTCGCGAGGCGCATAAGGTTTCGGTTCAGGCATGTGCAAGACGCGCATGTTCTCTCTCCACCACTCTTCCAACTCGTCAACGTCGACACCTTGTTCTCTCTCGAGACTCTCATCCTTGTGACGTTTTTCCCAGTTACGATAATCGAAGGCATCCGCGCAACTTTGGAGCTCTGCCTTTTCCTCGGCAGTTTCTGGAAGCCTGCCGAGCGTCCAACCAGTTGGTCGATATTCGCCATACAGCCATTCATGGCGGAAGTCGTTTATCTCAACACGAGGCTTGAATGGCCTTACAAACTCGCGAGATCGCTTGATACCATTGTGCTCGTAGGGTCCACCGCCGGTGTGACTGAGTACTTGGTCCCAGAGAGGTACTGCTTTAGCAATGACCTTTTCAACCAAGCGGTAGATGTCCGGATACTCTTTTGGGTGTAGGTTGTTGATATAGCTGACGATCTTGATGTCCTTTTCACCTTGAAACTCGACATCACATGGAAGCCATTGGAACTGATCGGACCAACCACCACTAAAGGGCTTTACGGGCGTCTCGACCATTTCTCCTTTGCCGCAATAAGACATGCAGTCTTCGAGACCGACAGTTCCTTCTTTCAGGACTCTCGAACGACCATAGACCAAGGGGAAGAGAGACGGATGAACAAGGTCAAGAACTCTTTCTCTAGTCCTAGGGTGCCAATCTTTGTGCTTGTCCGGTACATTTTCCAGTGAGGCAACAGCGCGATTGAGGTCTATTCTCGTTGACTCTGAGATAGCGGTGTCCGAGTAAACGACTTGGGAGTCGACGTCGATGGGTGCAACAATTCCAGTCTCTTCCAGAGTTTTGGCCTTGTCGCGAAGCTCCGCGACACAGTACTCCCACATCAACTCGCTGAAGTCGTCGACCTGGCTCATGACTTCGGACATCCATTTGGCGCAGATGGTTTCATCATGAACTTTGCGAAACCACTCCAGCTTCTCCATGAGCTTTTGCATCGTCACAATCATGTTGACTTCTCGAACTGCTAGAAGCGTGCCCATCCAGCTTGTCGGATCTTCCTCCACCAGATGATGGTGTGGGCATGTGTTTGGGCCAGTCTGGTTGAGATTCAACTCCATGCCCCAACCGGGAAAGACTCGTTCTCCTGCATTGTTGTAGAATTGGTGGCATTGAAGGTTGTCCACAAGGCTAGCCTGGGGAGCTTCGGCGGGGCTTGACATGACCGCGTAGTTGACCTGTGTTGAAATGTTCGTGAGGAACACAACGAGATATTAAGCAGTTCGGCCAAGTATTTATGTTTGGTCTCATCTCATGGTTCTGCCTGAGTCGCGCAAATTGCATCCTGCACAGCTGATTTCATAGGCAGCGACAGGCAGCCGCAGGCAGACGCGCGACCGAACGTTACGATTAGTGCCGGACATGACCATGACACGCAGTATTACAACACGATGGTCGAGTTTTTGGTTGATCATGCAAAGAAACAAGAACTTGGAGATTTTGCAAGAGGACGCACCAGATTCGAGAAGGAAGGGTGACGAGGGAGACGTGATTTTTTGCGCTTCGAAGCGACCTCGGTCGCTGCTTCCCCGTGAGAACCACAAAGCCAGTAACCCAGATATCTTCGTGCATACCGATGGTTCGATGCCGAGAGTCTTGCGAACTTTCGATCTTACAGATTCGGATCCCAAGACATAACTAGACCGGGTACCAATACTGTTACTAAGATTCATTGGCCGCCACCATACATGCTATAGCTAGGCTTGAGACATGCTGCGGCTACACAAGTCCACAACCACACCGCGATAGTGTCAGAGATCCCGTCATTCCCTTGTTGCAACACCAGCCTTGAGCTCAACTCTGATTCTAGCCTTCTGCCCGTCAACGAAAGTACCCAATGGTCTCGTACCTGCAACAAGTTCTTCTTCCCTTTCCTTCCACTCTTCACCAACTTCTTCTGCCTCCTCTTCATCAGAATCCCATGCTTCTACTCCGTTCCATGTAGCCATGTCTACGCGATCCTTCTCGCCAGTCTCCAAGATTAGGCGCAGTTGTGTGGGCTCAAGACCTAGGCGTCTACCGATAACACCGTGGACTTTGTAGATACTGCAGGATTTCGGTATCTCAACTACAAGCGGGTTGTGCTCGTTCGGGAGGGTGCTGAGATGTGCGGCGGCTGGCGAGTAGATAGTGCATTCCAGTAGTCTTGCGGCGAGGGAGTTGGGATCGATACCACTTTCTGTTTGTCGCTCAATCTTTGGCTCGCCGTACTCTTCGCATAGCGCTTTCCATCTCGGGTGAGCAGACAAGATTTCATTCTCTTTCTCCTTTGGTGCAAGAGATAGCTCTCTACCGATTTGGGAAAGGTAGTATGATTCTGAGTTCAAGCGTTCTTTGTCGGTGATCTTTGAGTAATTGAGTGTTTCGAGTTGAGGTAGTCGGGCGATTGTGAGCATGTATCCGTCGGCTGAAGTCATAGGCTTGCCATCCGCTGAGCGCAGTGAAGAGAAGAGAGGGTTGTGAGCAATACGCAGATGTTTCAATCCTGGGATTGTTGATGGAAGCTCGTTGATTATGCTCCATGATGTGATGTTGTTGTATGCAAGATCAACGTCCACAATAGTCTCTGGCAGCGTGAAGGATTCAGTTCGCTGCTGGTCCTTGAATGTGCTCGTGATTTGGTTGTTTTTGAGGTTCAGCGTCTTGAGGAGTGGGCTTGATTTGGCCAACCGCTTTACGTTCTCTAGACTTGTGAAGTTGTTGTCTTCTAATGTGAGCGAGGTCAGAGTATAGGGAAGATCACAGTAGTCCAGGGAACCGAGTTGATTGCTTGATGCACACAAGTCTCTGATGTTAGGCATACAAGTTGAAAGTGTTTCTAACTGGATGTTGGTCAGTAAATTGAGCTTTGAGAGTTCGCTGACGAGACTGACCTCTTCGCCTGTACAAAGCATATGATCAAGACTTGCGGAAGTGATCTGAGCTAAGCCAGACGCAGACGCAGTAGATTCGGCTCGTCCAGCAACATCCCGAAGACGATTCGCACTTTCAGATGTCAGCGGTATCCAACGCATTACATCCGCGAACTTACTCGAGTCTCAAGAACTTCAGCTTTGGCAGACGATCACAAATCTCAGAAATCTCAGAAAGTGTCTCGAAGAGGTTTCTTCCCAAATCAAGGTCAGTGATATTCGGACATATCTCCTGTATGTGATCGAGACCATCTGAAGTCGTCCCTGTGCCGTCGTAGGCTCTGACAAGCAAGTCATCCAGCACTACAATCCGTAGGTTGTGCAATTGGGCCTGTTGCCGAGCAATCTTTTCGAAACCAACTTCTTCGGCTTCTTTACCGCTGATTCTGATGGTATTTTGAGCTGCAGCTGCATTATCTCCGGTTTCGACGGCTGCATATTTCGTCCTCAAAGCTTCAAGGAAAGTCCTAGATTGGTCCCACGTGGCTGAAGGGCGAAGAAAAGACCCAGCTTTTGGATGCGAACTCCTACCTGTACAGGATCTCAGACTCATATGAATCATGCACAAGATGCTGAGAAGACCTACACTTAAAATACTCAAATCCTTCGTGAGTTCCAGAATGCTTTCCTCGAGTTGGGTCGTCCCATTCTACACCTAGCCATTGGCCTTGTTTGCCTTTGACCTCACCGACATAGCGTACTGTACAGCGCTCGCCTTTTGTTGAAAGGCGTTTGCCAGGATGAAAAGACGACATTAATGTTGTTCGTGAGTGTCTTTCAAAAGCAAGAGATGGAAGAAGGGTCCATCTCACGATGGTCTGTGCTCGGGCCGAGACGTGAGCCTACCAAGGAGATGAATTTGGATCTGTTCGATTGTCACAGTACAGACTTGAGAGGTTTAATTCTTTTCGACAAAGCAGCGACAGGCCTTCGAACGATCACGGGTACTATCCAGCGCTCAGAAATTATCTGAGATCATCAAGGCCTGAAGAACATATCCGGGGCCTCACCCGTTCTCAACTCACCCACTTAACGCCAAACGCGAAACTTTCGCGCGTCCTTTCATCTCTCCTCCGGCGCCGACGACAAACGGGAGAGCAAGAAGATCAGACCAGCAATATCATCAAAAAAAAGCGCATTCCTTTTCTCCAACCTACACGCGAGGTATCGACCGCACTTTAGCAACGTATCTGCCATCTTCCCGCGACATCACATATCACACTGCAACCATGCCCGGCAGAAAATCAAACCTTTCGACCGTCACAAATGGCGATGAAGAGTCACCCGCACCTCCCGGTAGAGCATCGCGTGAAGGGTCAAGTGTAGAGGTAAGCAATTTGTCCCACACAAAGTCAACTGAGTGACTGACAATTCTGATAGGATCTGGCCTTGCCGCGAACCATGATTTCGCGGTTAGCAAAGGGTGTTTTACCACCAAACACATCAATTCACAAGGATGCTTTGTTGGCACTGTCAAAGAGCTGTACTGTATTTGTCAATTTCCTCGCTTCCAAGTAAGTTCTTTCCACCTCTCGTTGACCTTGACGTCGTGAATATTGGATCGCATGTTGATCGAATTCATCAAATTATTTCGAATCGCCGTGTATACTGATATCCTGTACTGTCCAGCTCAAACGAGTACGCGCAGATTGCCGGCAAGAAGACAATCCAACCAGCAGACGTGATAGCCGCACTCAAGGAAAACGAATTCGAGCATTTCATCCCTAGACTCGAGGCAGAACTCAAGAGTAAGCCTATCATCCTCTCGCCCACTCTTCATCTATCACGCCTGCACTTCAATCTTTCAACCTCCCAATCTTTTCGTTCATAACAGTCACCTCTCATTCTCTCCTTCTTTCCCCGTCTCTCTCTCCTCTCACAGAATATCCCCTTTTCCTCGCGGTTTAGACACGAATACTGACCTGAGATCTAGAATACAACACAGTCCAATGCGACAAACGAAACTCCTACCGCCGCAAAATCCGCGAAGAAAAGGCTTCCTCAAAACCACCCGGCGCAATCGATCTCGACGACGACGGTAAACCCACCGACTCCGGGGCCGAAAACGGTGATCACGATGCAGATGCCTCAATGCTAGACGCCACCGACATGTCCGCCGTCAACGGAAACACCAGAAATGGCGATGATGAACCACCGTCTAAGAAGTTGAGAAGGGAGGACGGTGATGAGGAGGAGGATGAAGAGGTGGAAGATGAGGAGGAATTCCACGATGCGTTGGAGGGTGAGGATGAAGAGGTTGTGGAGGAAGATGAGGAGGAAGGTGACGACCAGGGTGAAGAGGAGCAGGTGGACGAGGAGGAAGAGGAGAGGGTGGGTGATGGTATGAGGGATGAAGCGTTGGATGATGCTAGCGAGGACAGCGATTAGGCATTGCAGACCACTTAGGGTCATCAGCCTGAGCATGACAAGTACACTTGGACTCCAACGGGAGATTGCTGGTAAGCTCCTTAGATGCTGAAGCTCGCAGCGATCCCGACAAAACAAATGCATTGCTACGATTCCAAAAGATGCGCGTCTGCAAATTACCATCAACCTTGTGAGGACGCGGCTTCTTTGGCAGAGGCTTGCAAAAGTGGCGTTTTGTATTATGCGACATCGAAGCCTCCTCGTCGATCGTTCCACCCTATGCTGCACTATGCGTGTCCTTCCGAGCCATGCTTCTTCTCAGCCCATCAATGCTTTTTAACCCCACCAGAGAGTATGCAGTATTCTCAAACGCCGTGCGCCATGCTTGTAAAGGAATAAAGGACGTGATTTCGTCAGTGCAGGTCATGGGGTGACTGCTACTGTTGGCGCGAGTTCATGTGGGCGAGTTCGCGGTCGGCCATGGCATAGGGATCGCCGTATTTGTCTAGTATTGTGTTAGTCCAGTAATTCGCAAGTCCAAAGAAGGGCCAAAGACATACTGCCGATGCTGCGGTTCTTGTCGACAAGAGCATCCCAGGCGCGGCTACAGTCGTCTTGAGCCTTTTTGTTTTTCCAGGCATATCCAGGCGCATCCTCAGCTTGAGTCCAGTGGTATGTGGTAGCAGCGCTGGCCCTAACCTGCGCATCGGTAGGAATAGCAGCGCTGAGGGAAACAACACCCTGCAATTCTTGAGAGTGGTCGATGGAAGAGATGGGGCGTTTTCCGTTCATGTTGGCGCCGGAAGCAGAAGGAGCGACAGTGGGCATAGTCTCCGCGGGAGGATGAGGCACGCCTTGAGAGTCTGGGGGCGAGAGGTCGGAGATGGCGATGGAGCGGATCTGGGAGTTGGGGGTGCTCGGCTTGGGGGACGAATTGCCAGACTGCATAAGACTGTCACCGTCGTTGTCGAAGGAGGACGAGTTGGCGCCTGTGTTGTCGGGAAGAGTGAAGATGATTAGTCATGGACTTTTGTACGCAGGCAGCCGCTGAGAGACTTACCTGACATGATGGCGATTGGGCGTGAGATGTGGCGGGTCGATTGTGTGTTTTGAATGGATTGAGCGAGTAGAACGGACAGGTCAGAATCGACAGTCTCAAGCACTTGGACTTCCCTAATGCAGATGAAACAGTGCAGCAAGGTGAATTGCTAGGGAAAGGAGCTCGGACATGACGCAGGGCGGGGTGGACAGCAGCAACGCTCACCACGCGCCGAGCCGCTCTGACCGACCATCCGAACCCACCCTGGCCTGACTTTCTGACAAGTCACTTGTTGCATGAGGGAATAATTGTCCTTTCATCCATTTTAACATTCGAGTCTTATGTATCGCCGTTCTCTATAACATACCGTGTATTCGCAACAATCGACACATTCACCTTGCTGCACTCTATTGGCCGACAAACACTGACACCTCCACCGCACTCGGCCTCGTAATTTTACCACAATGCCTGATGCATGGGATGATGACTGGGACAAGGTCGCTGATGTAAGAAGTCAACATTCAAGGCCTTGAGAGCATAGTTGACATATGTTCAGACATCGGCGAAATCTACGGCGCCAGTCCAGCCTACTGTCAAATTATCTCGCGCCGAACGCAAAGCCCAACACCAGGAATTGAACAAGCAACTATGGAATGCCGCCGAACAACCCGAACGCTCCTACTTTCTCGAAACAAAAGGCGCCACTCCCTTGAACTCAGACTTCAAGCCGCAAGTCAGGCTCCTTAGCCGCAGACCCACCCCTCAAATCGCAAACCGTATGGCTGGTCTGAACCTGGAAGATGAAGATGATAGCGAGGAAGAAGAGAGGAAAAGACAAGAAGCTTCGCTTGCCGAACGACAACGGAAAGCTGCCGAAGAGCGCAAAGAAAAGGAACGCAAATATGCCGAAGTCCGCGAACGTTTGTTCGGCGCTTCGGATTCGTCAAGAGATCCATCGACCTCGCGAACGTCTTCCGCTAGAGGAGACAGAAACTCACGCAGAGGAAACCGTGGGAGAGGAAACAGAAACGGCGGTACTCCAAGGGACAGTCAGTCCAACTCTCCAGCCGATCAATCTCCCGCGAGGTCTATATATCAACCAAACCAGCTCTTCGATCATACCTATGAGCAGAAGCCGAGGAGCATCGCTAGCCCGCGACCTACTGGTCCGAGAGATGAACAGCCCATTCGAATGCCGAAAGGTCCTGACGACTCTGGTCGTGGTGGTTTCGGCTTTGCTCCTCGAGGCGGCAAGACAAGTCCCTGAAATCAACACGCTTGTTATTCCAACACGTTGTAGACAGACACAGCCTTGGCCTTGCTAGGATGTCAAGAAATGACAGCGACACAAGAGATTTCTTCTAGCTCTCCTACCTGTCTCGCTATGGTCGCTCCACTATAGCCGGGCCCGCGAAGCCTGCTCGGATCATGGCATTTGGGCCCTGCTCCTACAAATTTCCGGCGACGCGTGGCGACTCCATGCTTCTTGCTCGGATGTTTATCCGTACACCATGGCTTTGTGCTATACATGCTCTATACGCTTGCGACATCGACTTCTAGATCGTTCGGACTCAGAAAAGCTTGATCATTTCACGAGCCGTCTCTGAACGAAAAGACTCTCGCATCCTCGTCGCACAAGCACCAGGCTTTCAGACTCAACATGCGACGCCGAAGGCGTCCGATCTTGAATAGATGTCCACAGCTCAACGAGCCTGGCCTCCGAATAACTAGTATCAGCTTTTCGACCGACGATATCGTTCACAGCATGACTTCACATAGCATCTGGATGGTGCTTAAGCTTCCGATCAAGCGGATCCGAAATTGCCAAAACCGAGAGTCCATCTTTTTACCTTTTGTTCAAAGTCGCGAAGAACGGGATGGTAAAAGTAGATGTTTCAGCTTGACGAGGAGAGCCTGGCTTTTCAAAGTTTCAGGTCGGGGATCAGCCCTAATACTCACCACAAGCCCTATAATTCTTGTTATACAAATAAACAGCCATCGCGACACTGCTTTGCTACTTTCGTGTCCGCTCTACATCCACCTTCTTTTCTTCATTCATCCATTCTTGTTCACAAGTCACTCATTCATTTCACACCATGTCTTCATTCTTCGCAAAGGCCTTGACTCTCGGCGCTCTGGCAGCGCCCATGATGGTCTCCGCCGCTCCCTCTTCCATGGTCAAGAAGTCCCAGATCATCACCACTTCTGCCAAACAAGCTGCTGTTGACCTCTGCGGCACGGCTGATAATCTGGTCCTCTATGATACCCCATGGATCGTATACAACATGTTTTATGGCGCTGCTTCTTCGGTCGGCACACAATGCACTCGTTACGATCATGTTGTCACCCCATCCACCGGTAACAAGGAAATTGTCTGGAGTGCTGAGACCAATATCCAATATGTGAAAGCCACGTAAGTTGTTCGCCCCTCTGATTCTACAACGTATTGGGGGAAGGGGAGCTGATGTAAGAGCAGCGACAACGTACCCAAAGGTTACGCCTTCGTCGGCCTGACCCAGAACCTGGAAACCACAATCTCGGGCATCTCCTCCATCCCCACAACATACACCTGGACCCGCACCAACACCACCGCATTCAAAGGAAACGTATGCTACGACTTCATGACCTCCAACACCAAAGGCGACTCCACCACTTCAAACGCTCAAGAATTGATGCTGTGGTTGCAATATGAAGGTGGCCAATTACCCATCGGTTGGGCTGCTGGCGCCAAAGCCACTATCAACAATCTCTTCGGCACGAGTTGGAAATTGTACGAGGGTAAGAATGACGATACTGGTATTACTGTGCATACCAT
>Ga0181465_100289_pt1 | contig 18499 bp, 27 predicted proteins | sample InSIn3gowninarea_FD_119076 | JGI IMG/M metagenome (GOLD analysis project Ga0181465, IMG submission 119076) | Clean room microbial communities from NASA Spacecraft Assembly Facility at Jet Propulsion Laboratory, Pasadena, California, USA -... ... | reverse complement strand
TCTCTATACAGAGACAGTGCCGCTCTTATCCTAAGGCGACTCGTGCCTCGATCTCATCACCAAGCTCATCCGCAACATCCTAGAGATCGACTAATCCTTACTCATGCGTGCTTTGCTTCTCTGCTCTACGAGACCCAACCCATACACTCACTAACACACCACTTCCAGCAGGCCATCACCTCCCCACAACGCCACCATGGCACGCACCAAGCGCCCACCACCACCTCTCCCCTCATCACCACCACGACAGCCTCCACATCCATCACATCCATCACAACCATCACCACCACCGCCCTCCCCACTCGCTCTCTCCCGCTGGACTCAACAGCCCAAAACCAGATTCAAACGTGCTTCCCCATCCACGAACCCACTCTCACCTTCACTTCTCCTCTACCACAGCTCAGATCCTCAATTTGGTCTTACCGCCACAGCAGCACCACAGCGCGGATACCGCATGATCCCTCCCGACGACCTGTACCTCGGCCCACTCGCGCACATCGACCAGGCGACTGCGCTGCGGGAGCTGGAAGAGGCAATTCTGGAGAGAAATAGAGAGCGGAAGAGGTTGAAAAGGGAGAAAAGGGCGGCGGAGAAGGCGCTGGCGAAGCAGAGGAGGGAGGCGGAGACGGAAGAGCGGAAGAAGGAGCGCAGTGCCGCGAGGCTTGTGAGAGGGGGTAGCGCCGCGATTGTGAATCGGAGCATGCAGATGCCGATGCCGGAGGAACTTAAGGAGAGTGATGGGAAAGGAGGTGAGGGCAAGGGAAGAGGAGCACGCGATGATACCCCGGAGTTGACGTTGGGAGAATTGTTGGCGATGATGGAGGCTGCGAAGATGGGGAGGACGGGGGAGTACAGAATTGTGGCTCCTGTTGGGACAGAGGGCAATTTGGTGTGGAAGACTTGACGGGCGGTGTAAGGGCTGAGAAGAACGATTGGGAACGAGGGCAATGTGGTACGGAAGACTTGACGAGCCATGCGCAGTGACGAGAAGAATGATTTATGAATTTGATGAGACCCAGATATTGGTGTTGGATAGGTTGAGGGTATGAGATTGGAGCTTGGAGTAAAGGTGGGACAAGCTGGACGAACTTTGGTCATGGCACACTTCCAGTGGGATTCGCCATGCACAACGGACAGATGGCAGGAAGCAACAGCTTCGTATTCCAAGCTCTTGAGACTTCACTGTTGACCTTCGATCCTCAGTTTCAATGTACTTCAGACGAACAGCGAGACACATCTGATGCTAGTTCGCTACTATAATACACTGACTTCTGATCTCAATTTCCATGAGCAATCTATTTTGCAGAAGACAGGATCCCTAGAACAACCATGATTAGCACGAAATCCCGCATAATTGCAATGGGATAACTCACTCTCAACGTCAGCCACGCTCTGGTCCAAGATCCTCTTGAGCACCTTGGGGTCCTCAAGCTCCTTGTTGATCTTTGCCGTGATGCTCTCGGCCAGTTCCTTCTGCTGGCGGACTTTCACTTGACCCTCGTACCTGACCCAGGAGTCCAGCACAGTCTTGGCCTCGCTGGCCAACTGGACCTGCTGCTGGAGCTCGAAAGCCTTGGCCTCGAGTTCGGCAGTCTCCTATGAGTGTGTAAGCACAGCTCTTTACTCTTGCGTCATCCTCGCTCGTTCTTGCAGGATCTCGTCTGTGAATACCTTGGAAACAGCAAAAAGATCCCGAGTCACATCAACAACACCACCCAGGCTCTTGACGCTCTCAATCCTCGACTTGACAGCATTGGTGTGGTCCTCCCTCGCAGCGTTCAAGATGGTCTTGATCTTGTTGTTGTGGCCCTCAGCCCACTCCTTGTACATCGGCCCTCCGTAGTGAGCGACCGCCCAGAAGATGCTGAGCAGCGAAAAGGCAACAACAGACTCCTCGTTGACGACGTAGATCTCGTTGCTGATGGCCGCAATGGAGAGACCGGCGCCGGCGGAGAGGATAGCGGTCTTGGAGGCCAGGCTGCTGCCGGGGAGGGCGTCGATGATTGACTGGGCTTGCGACTTGGCGTCGTTGTTCTGGTTCTGCGGCACGTTGGACTGGAAGCGGGCGGCGACCAAGGGAGTGGAGGTGGGAAGAGCGCGGGTGGATAGGGAAGGGCGGACACGGGCGGCGCCTGCTATGTGTTAGTGGCGGGGTCAATGGTGGGAATGCGAGGACAACAGACCGAGCGCACGGGATGCCAGACGTGAGGCCATTGTATAAATTGGAGTGGAGAGAATGAGAGAGTCGGGAACTGTTCGCGCAGACAGCTTTGAGACGTTCGGGAGGTGTCGTCGATTCGATGTTGAGCTTTATGCGCTAAACCCAAATGGGACAGAAATCTGGAAACTCCATCCTCCAAATAATTAATTTTATGCTCGCCTCCGTCAAACACGAAGTGAAACACGATTGTAAAATCCAGCAAAATGCCTAGTATAATAAGAGAAGAGCCCATCTCAAAGAAGCGCAAGCGAGTCACAGTCGAGGAAAAGCCATCAAGTGACGGTGCGCCACTAGCAAAGGCTCATAAAAGTGTGGCCAAACAAGCTGCGGCTCAAGTAGCAGAACTCGAGGCAGCCATCAGTGAATCTCAGAAAAATCTCAACAACATTGCAACTCTGCTGTCTCTGGCGAAGAAGGACGTCAAGCTCGGTCATGCACATTCAGCGTCCGTTATAGCGTTATGTCGAGTATTCTGCCGGCTTCTGGTTGATGGACGCCTCACACGATCGAATGCAAACTCGGAGAAGGAGCTTACGGTGATAGAATGGCTTAGGGCACGCTATGCGGACTATCAGCGTCTCGTTCTCGATCAGTTACGAGATGGCGAGCCCGCAGCGCAATTACTGGCGCTGACCTGCTGCATGCAATTGCTGCGCGAGGAGGTGTCAAATGCAACTACGGGTGTCGAGTCGATATGGAAGTCAGGTCTTTTTCTGAAAGTTGCCGCAAGCGTTCTGGGAAGCGCAGAGGACAGTGAGCTCTCTCAAGAGTTCACAAAGAGCTACGTCCAACCATATGACGACGTTCGTCATTACACCTTTATGGCGATATCGTAAGAAATGCTGCTCTCAACTATACTTCCCATATTGATCGTCTGCAGACAACTCCTCAAACCAGACAATAGAACAAGCCCACAGCACGAACACTACCTCGCCAACAGTCTAACTCTCCTCTCAACTCTCCACCCCGACGCCACCACCACCAAGCTAAGCGCCCTCTTCGCCCCGCCTCCCTCAGAACCCTCCTCCAGCAAACCCAAGCCCCTCCTCGCCACCACCCACAAAAAAGCCGCCCAATCCGCCTGGCTCTCGGTCCTCTCCTCCCCCCTCACCAAACCCCAACGCAAAACCATCCTAACCCTCACCGTCCCCGTCCTCGTCCCCTGGTTCCCAGCGCGAGTCGAACTCCTCATGGACTTCCTCACCGACAGTTACAACCTCAGTGGCGCCACCTCCCTCCTCTCCCTCTCGGGGCTGTACCACCTCATCTCCGAGAAAAACCTCGACTACCCCGAGTTCTACACAAAGCTGTACAGCTTGCTAGATCGCGATCTGCTGCACTCGAAGCACCGCAGCAGGTTCTTCAGACTGCTTAATACGTTCATGAGCAGCACGCACCTCCCCGCCGCCATGGTCGCCAGCTTCATCAAGCGTCTGAGCCGGCTCGCGCTTGATGCCCCGCCCCCCGCCATCGTCGCCGTCGTGCCGTGGGTGTACAATATGCTGCAAACACATCCGACGTGCACATTCATGATCCACCGGGCGCCGCGCTCAGCCCTTGAGCGCGGGGAGATTGAGGCCCAAGGCGCCACCGACCCCTTCAAGATGGAGGAAACCGACCCGATCGAGACCCACGCTATTGATAGTTGTCTCTGGGAGCTCGTGACGCTGCAGAGCCACTACCACCCCAACGTCGCGAGTCTGGCGCGCATCATCTCGGAGCAGTTTACGAAGCGGAGTTATAACCTCGATGATTTCTTGGATCATTCGTATAGCAGTGTAAGTCGAGTCACCTCACCCAAACAAGACCTGGCCATCGAAACAAGTTCCTGACTTTGAAGTTGGCGAGTTATCGTGACCATGGGCAATGTTTATGATGATGGGGGATGAGTAATTGGAAAAGGATGATACTAATGCTAATGTGTGCACAGTTACTCGAAGCCGAACTCGGAAAGGAAATGAAGCGAGCGCCGGTTGTGGAGTTTGAGATTCCAAAGACTGTGTTTACGACGAGGGAGGGGGATGACACGTTGTGGAAGCTGATGACGAGTGTGCTCGAGGTGGTTTGAGTGGGTGGATGGGAAAGTAGAGGTGCATAGAATTACAGTATAGACTACGGACTTTGTGTTTATACCCAGTCAGAGACTGGACGTGACGTCGATCGTGCAGGTTGGGCACATGCTCATACACTATCGTCTTGTGTAGACGCCATCATCTTGGGTATGAGTGGAGTATAGACCTCAAAGTGTCATTCAATGCTCCCTGTACATCACTATCCTCATCCACAGAACATTCCCCGCCAAGTCGCCCTAACCATCCACTTCATCTTGCCGAAAACAAACAGATACACCGCATAAAGCAGCACTGCCAACACGCTGCCCCCCCACTGCAACGCGTCGGACTCAAGCTGAGGTCTATCACGACGATAGCTATCGTGAACCCCACGTTAGGGTCTGTGAACGCCCACTATACTAGGTGGAAGCCGATATGTGGCACGGCGATAACACAGCTCACTGCCACGACGCGAAAGCAGAAGAACGCCAACAAGGGTGGGTGAGTGGGCGGGCGGGGATGCGTGCGTGCGTGGAGGTCATACATGCTGATGCTGGCGTCAATCCCGTTCAGTCCGAGTCCATGCGAGTGTGGTGCTTGGAAGTAGTGGTGGCAACCCACCCAATCCCGGGTGGGTGAGGTGGTGGTGGGGGTGGGTGAGCGGGGTCAAAAGAATGCAACTGCGAGTGCTTGGGTGGGCGAGCAGGCAGGCAGATTGGCAGTAAAGCGGCGGGTGGGCAGGGGTGGGTGAGCGGGCGACGCTTGCTGACAGGACCAAGGCGGACGAAGTCGTCGAGTTGTACAGCTGCGAGCAGAGAAATGATGCTAGAGTGGTAATGACCACTCTCTTGGTGGCATGCTGTAACACCAGACCTCCCCACCACACCCCCCTCAATCCCACTGCCGTATAACAGGTCTCGCGGGATCCCACGGCCCGTAAATCTCGTTTTTATACCTCTGCAACCCAATCAACCACCAACTACACAGCCCCATCGCGACCGCCGTAATGACCTGTCCCAGCACAACCCCGATGACTGCGCTCTTCCATCCGCCATCCGACACCACCACCGCCACGCCCCCGCCCGCCCCCATAACCAACCCCCACGTCAGCGCCAAATGCCCCCGCCAGCTGAATGCCCTCAAATACCTTCTAAACACCGGAAACAGGCCAAACACCTCAATGCTGAAGAGCGTGAGTGAAAAGACGTGGCGCGTGCTCTCGAGACGGGAGGCTAAGACGGTGCTGGCCATGAGCGCGGCGTTGGTGGAGAGGGAAGCCGGAAAGTTTGCGCCGACGCCGCGCCCGTAGTCGAAGAAGACGACGTTGATGCACATGAGCCAGAAGCTGATGGCCCAGATGGAGTCGCTCGCCGTCGATTTCGTGAGGGATTTCAGGATGGGCGACAGGCCCAGCAGCGCGCAGTAGATGAGGATGGCGGATTTGGCGGTCGTGAGGCGGCGTTGGGTGCGTGGGGACCAGCGGGAGTCGGGGTCGTTGTAAGCGGGGGAGCTTGTGTAGTCGGTGGATAGGGGGGATTTGGAGGAGGACGGGGTGTTTTGGCCGCTGGTGAGGGTGTCGCGGGCTTCGCTGTGGGTGTGGGGTTCGGCGATGGTGCTGAGGCGGATGGATTGGAAGCTTGTTCGTCTGGATTGTGGGTTCAGCTGTGATTTGGGCGTTGAGGTGCTGCTGGGTTGCGCGAGGTGGAGGCCTAGATTAGCCAGGTCTTTCTGGCTGGGTGAGCGCGACGGGCCTAAGCCTGCGCCTTCAACATATCTCCTCAGGTCTTTCTGACTTGGCGAGCGCGACGGTCCTTCAGATCTGCCGCTATTGTTATTGTCCTCCTGCGCAATGCGCGCAAATGCCTCCTCCTCCTGCTTCTTCTCCACCCACACATCCCACAAGATCCAGCCCAACACGGTCCCAACGCTGCCCACGCCGACCACCGTGATCGGGCTCACCTTCTCCTGTATAATGCCCGAAAAGCAGCAGACAAACACAATCATCGTGCAGACTTGCTGCACAATAACCATCGAGTCGCCGACGAGCGGCCAGAAGTCATAGGGGAGTAGCCGGGGATTGCGCTGGAGGGCATCGAGAAAGGTCTCCTCGTCGGTGTAGTTGTCGGGGTAGGATTGCTTCACCCAGAGCAGCTTTTTCCAGACGCCTTTGCGCTTGCGGCTGCGACTGCGGTGCTGACGGCGTTCGCGGGGTCGCACGCGGAGGAGGCCTTCGGCGTCGGTGACGGGGGCGGTAGTGTCGAGGACATGGCCGTAGCGGAGGGCGTCTTCAGGTGCTAGGCGGCTGCGGTCGGAGGTGACGCTGTTGGCGACTGACAAGACTGACATGGGACTTCATGCTTGTGCGTGGTATTGTAGGTTGTTTACTTTGAGATGGTAGATGACAACTAGGGGCGATGATCATGCCAAGGATCTCGAAGGTGGGGAGAAGTGGGAGAAGGGCACACAGCAGGGGAGGATATCTCTATCGTGGAAAAGACAGACATGCCACTTTCTCTCTGTGTTATCGAGCGGAGATACCTAGACTTTGTGTTGTATTTAAGGCGTGATTGATTGGGACTATATATGATACATGTAAGATACAAGTATGGACTCTGCCATTTGCGTGGCATGCTGAGCCAGCTCAAGCTATTCATTTTGAAGCGAAGAATTAGAGATCATTTCTGCAGACTGTTGAGACAGTGTCGTATGTGATCATGATCGTTATAGTGGCCCGATATCGGGAGAATATGTTCAATTTCGTAGTCGTGGTAAAGTAGTGGTGCGTTGCAACGGAAGCTTATCTTGTAAGCAATCTTGAGGAGAGCTAGAGCCGAAAGTCGACCCCAATGTCTTATCGAAACACAAGCCGAAAGCGAGTCCGGGAGCAGAGCCATAAGAAGGTCGTCATGTTGAGAGGTACCAGATGGAAAAGCAAAAGCAGCTGTTCCTCACATACACGACAACGCTGACATTGCGGGCATCTTTGGCGCTGCCACTGGAGTCCTCATTCGTGTAAGCATGCCCTGAATAGTAGCATCAATCCCCTTCCTCCTCGACTTGCTGGTGAGTGTCGTGATTGCAGTATGATCGGGCAGAAACTGCAGTGGCTCTAGAGCAAGCAAGTCCATGTTAGGCCTCATGAGGTCAACCGCCAGTCTCTGCTCGACATCTCTGGCATCCTGTTCTTCGTCCTCGAATGCTGCCTCCATGTCGAATGTCGCTGTCTGCTGCGCATCGTAGCCGTAGTGGGAAACGATTTTCTCTGCTTTCGTCGACATGCCTGGACGTGTCAAGTTCTTCTTCTCATCTGGTTGGGTAACTGGGGTCTTGGTGGATTTCGAAATATCTGGGCGTGTAAGTGTAATGCGAAGTGTGGCATTGCGGTCACAACCAAAGAGGAAGGAGGGAGAGAATAGCTTCGACTCTGAGAGTGAGGAGATGCTTGGCATAGAAGTTAGGTCGTCGGTATGGTCGCTTAATGTGGCGACAAAAGATTCCTCCTGTGTTGATAGTCTGGGAGTTGCCGGGCTGTCTAGGTCGATAGAGGAGACGGAGGATCTTGAGGAGAGGTGACTGTCCGCGGATGGTCGTTCGTGATAGAGCTCATGTTCTGGTTCTGCTGTGTTTGGGTGCTCGATCTCGGTCTCTAGCTGGTGATCATGATCAACGTCATCATCTTCGTCATCTTCATCCTCGTCCAAGAAAGAAAGAGAGTCGCTTTTCAATGCTTTCTGGTAATCTGCAATGGCAGTACGTGTCCGCAGATTTGGTTGTGGTCGAGTAGGCTTGGGAGCTTCCACTTGCACTTCCAGACCATTCTCTACTGGGAAACCATACTCCAGGACTTCATCGAACTTTTCATCTGTACCGAAGAAAAGCTTGAGTTGTCTCTGTGTTGCAGGATCGCCGAGATAATGTCGTGGTGTTATGTCTGGTATCGTTGGGAGGTTGTTAGTGCCGCTTGGGTCGATGTTGTCGACTTGGGGTGATGATCGTGACAATGCTCGAGGACGTCTCCTTGGTGGTGTGACAAGCATGCTAGTGCCCCTTCTGACAGCCACATCTGGTGAGGAAGCATATTCTGATAGTCTGCTGTTGTAGGATTCGCAGCTTGGACGAGGCGAGTATGGAGCGCGTGCTGCTCCAGGCATAATGGCGGAGAATCTCGACGAACAACTTAAAGTACTCGCCGATTTTCGTAGCTGTCTTCGAGGTGGCTCCAAGGTGTAGTTGGCCTGGTTAGTTGCTGCCAGCGGAACGTATGTGAGGCTAGTCTGAGCCAACAACGCCTGTTCTGCGGACGTGAATTGAGCTCGTCTGACTTTCGGTGGTAATTGTGAGTACCAGTCGTCAGGTTTAGCAGCAGCCGAGGATTTTGTACTTTTAGTAGCAAATGTGGTACTGCTGCGTGAGCTAAGCTCTTTGCGCCAAAGTGGCTGACTCGTCTGTTTTGTTTCAGAAGCTGGTAGCTTCGGCAGTAGTGAAGCTTGGAGACGCAGCTCGTCCGCAAAGGCAGAAGTTTGAGGTCGGAGATGGCGTGGTGCTGATTGTTCAGTAGTGGTGGACACTAGAAGCGATCTATAGGGAAGAACCCCGGATGTCAGTAACAGTAAGCTAAACTTTGCTATTACGCAACTAATCACCCAAAGTCAAAATTCCAAGGTACAACGACATCTTTCTTGAGCAGATGGCTTGGCTAGTGACACTAGACTGCATCTCGGCACCGCACTATCTGGACACTCTTTCTGGCACAGCCTCGACATATCCATATCCGGTGGTTGATGCGATGGAACTGGAAGTCGTTGCAAGAGGCTCAGAATAGCGGCTCGTAGCTCCAACTAATCGGCACCACAGACGACATGGCAATCTGCTGTCACGGGCTGACCAGCGATACGGGATTCGATAGTAGGAAATGCACTTTGGTACCTTTTCAACTCTGTTTCAGAATGCGGCAGTGAACCTGCATCCTCATTGGACATTGATGATTTGAGTAGCGCCGTCATCGCGTCTGACTTGTCCCAGGGTTAGGCTGAAGGTGGGCTGTGTCGATCCGAATAGCGTGGCCCGCCGTAAGAGAAATGCCGGAAGCCTATTCAGGGCAGAGAAGTCACACAACAAGACAAGGTCGACAAGACAACAGCAGTCGTCCTCGATATGTGATGTTCAGAATTGTGTCAAGAGTGCAGATAAACGAGCAGCACAAGCTCAAGCTATATGAATGTGGCCGAAGAGGAGACACAGCATGTCAGGAGAGATGGAGAGATTATTGTCTACACAGGGCTTTGCGCACCCCATCACTTCGTAGCTTTTGAAGCATGGACGACCCTACGGCCACCTGCACCGAAACCCGCCGACGTCGATTTTCGCAAAGCACGCAGCTGGCAGCCGCCCTTTGCTGTGCTGAAACTTTGTGCGTGCACCCCAGTCTGCTGCGAAATACGGAGTTTTAGAAGTCGAGTATCGTGGCAAAATCACCGAGTATTGCCACATGACCACTGCTTGCTCACCGCCTTGAAAGCTGCAGAGATAGCACGAAGTGGTCTCCTTGTTCTCACAAGATTGATTAGTCCTGATCTTCCGCGCTGTTGGGTTCATCTGCTCTACCCCTCTTCGATCAGCAAGCTTCCACAATTTCGCAACCCCTCACCGAACGGGCGATGAAAATAGGACGACCGAAAACTCTCATGAAACTCAAACAGACGCCAGGATTTAGCCAACAGCAGCCTATCTTTGTGATGAGCGTTCCCACTGCCGTCACAGCCACAAGCTAACCTTTGGCCTAGAATCCACCGTAGGAGCTAGCTGACACAAGCGCCTGAAACGGTCTGTGATGGCTGAAACGGGCTGCACTACTGCTAGCTCGCCCACTGGCGTGTTTGCTTTCAGCTTGGTTCCGAATCCTCCGTTCTGCAACGTGCTCGTCCTGGACATGGGCACTATTACGCGACACCCTTGCTCGAAAGCGTCATGATATACTAGTAGGGATGCAGACATCATGCAGTAGTTCACTAGTACTAGTAGTGAGGTTGCTCCTTCCTTCTGGGGGCAAAGATCCTGGCTTACAAGACTCGGCGGATTTTGCTAGTGAGTACGGCACTTTGCTCACCACTGCTTCGGGGACGGTCTGGCTGAGTGTGATGAGATTTGGTCACAGCAGTACAGCCTGAGCAGCCTCGTCTGGTTGTTCAGCTAGACCGCGCCGCGACGCGATAAGTCTATTGAATGACTTGACTGATAGCACTATATCAAAATCACATTGGTGACTGTAGCATCAAATCATCATCATAACCGCCAGCATGTCTCTTCAGCCAGTCACGCTCGCAGACTTCACCACTCTCCTGTACACTGCCAGTCTCTCCTGCACTGACTGCAGGGCAAAGTGAGCTTGGTCTCCGTTCTTTTTGAGACGATACTCGATTACAGCAGCACAACATGAGCCACCTCGCCTGTATAACTACCTAGACCATTCTGAGGCAGGACGAATCTATCCAAGTTCTCGACTGCTAACACTATCACCATCACATTCGTGACTATAACACCAAATGACCACCATGACCACCAGCCCGTCTCTGCAGTCAACCACGCTCGTAGACTTTCACATCCTTCGTCTTCACTTCGCCTGATCTTTCTACATCCACCTCACTTCAACAATCACTCAATCCTCGCCTCGAGTTCACTTGCTCCTCACTCCTCACTACAGCCTCCTGTCACTTGAACACCACCCAGCCTCGCGCAAGCATGCAGCCTTGCCGTCGTCCCATTCCGGCTAGCGCCGTGTTCGTAATGATGCTTCAGCACTAGTATATATACCTCATTTCCCCTCGAGCTTTCTTCCTCTTTCTTCTTTTGACCAAAGTGCTTCTGCCGCAAGCTCGTCGCCTAACGCACAGTAATAGCAAAGCATAGCAAAGCATAGCACAGCAGCAGCACCAATTTCGGGAACATCTCATCTGGGTCATCTCCACGCACGTCCTCGGACGGGCAGGCGAGCGAGCTACGATCCTCGACTTACTCCGTCTACTCATCCCTCCTCCTAGTGCACATATCTCTCGAGCTCTCTCAGGGCTCGGTAACAAGTCTAGCGCGCACAAGCATGTGTAGAAGCGGAGGGAAAAGCTGGAGGGCCACAGTCAGAGACGTGCTGTGGCGAGAAACGTGCTGTGCGCGTGTAGTTAGGAGCTAGATGCCATCTCCGTCCTACTCCTGCGTCGGCACCCCGTCGTACTCGTTATCGTTGTGTATTTCCACTGGTCCCTGCTGGTGCCCGCTGGCTCTGGGGGGGTTAGGGCGTGTCAACGATGCCACCAGCATGTCACTGGCGCTCCCAGCCCGTGGCAAGCCCGTGGCATGCACGATCGCCCTCTGCTGTTTGCGGTCGTGAGCGATGGTCGATATGCCGGCAGAGTGATATGTCCATTTGTAATCCCACAGCTCGCGGCATGAAAGTCGTGATTATATCTATACGCCGATGGCACTGCTACGAGACTCGTGAATGACGGGATGCGAGGATACGAGGAAGTAAGTGGTGGGAGCACTTCGACACTGACGAGAATATACAGTAGAGAACGTCATGGCAGCCTTCTTAGATAGTGTCGTCGAGCCCTGCTGTAGCGCCAGAGTGGAGAAAATGGGCAGAGAGCCAATGTGGCGTATGCTTTGCAATACCACGGTGAATCCAGCAACGACGTACGTCAAGTGCAAGATGGCGCTGATGCAGATGATTTCAACACCAATGACTAGTTGTTCCTAGTTCAAACATCTCTCCTCAGCGGTAAAGATAGATGTCCTTCAAAACTCTTCACAAATCACACCAATCGTCCCCACTCAGCCTTCAGCTCAACAGCCCCATCCTCATCGACAATCTTCCCTCGATCCCACTCCCTGCCCTCCCCCCGCTTCGCCCACCTAACATCGCTCTCGTCTTTAGTATCTCCCTTCTCCCACTTCTTCACCTCGGCATTCGTGAACCCGGCGGCTCGTAATCGGTCTGCGCCCTGCTGCTTCCACTTGACACGATCGCGCATCGCCTCGAGAGCTTGTTCCCAATCGTCCTCGCTTTCTGGGTCAGGTCGGACATCCAGGGAGGGATCGTAATTTGAGTCGAAGCGGGTGTCCATTGCTGTGCCTGAGCCGACGAAGACGCCGCGGCCGCGTTTGCGTGGGGTGGGGAGGGAGGGGGGTGGTGCGGGGCCGACTATAGCTTCGAGAGGGTCGGAGTCGGAGGCGGAGGGTGAGGGGGGTCGGCGATGCTGGTGGGGAGGGCTTTGTCTCTGGATTTTCCCAGGTTCGTCTGGAGAACTGGAATGTCTGAGTCGCCTATCGTTTCTTGTCTTGTCCTCGTGGTCTGCAGACTGTCGTCCCTGACCCTCCTCATGCCGTCTTTCCTTCTTCCTGTCAGGCGACCGCGAACGTGTCCTATCTCTATGACTGTGGTGGCGATGCCGCCGACTGCTCTGATGCTTGTGGTCGTCTTTGTTCCTTCTCGACCGTCCACCCTCTTCCTCGTCATCTGTGTACTCTCGATGCCGCCGTCGTGGCCGCTCCGTCGACGACTCCTCCCCGCGATGTCGCCGACGATGTCTGTCGTCCGACCGCCCATCTTCACGCTTCGGACGACGTGGTGATCGTGTTCGTGAACGGGATCTCCTCCTCTTCACTCTATCTTCCTCTTCCGGTACCACATCTGCTTCCCTCCTGCGCTTCCTCTGATAGTCTTCATAGTCGCGAAACCGGTCCAGCACTTTCTTCCCAGATACGTTCCTTTGTCCGCCGGCCCGATTGAGTGCTCTTTGCTTTTCCCGGGCTTCGCGCTGCTCCTTCTCCAGGAGGGCTGCGTTGTGGCTGTCGGTGTCCTTGAGCAGACTAGCGAGGAAGCGGGTATTGGGCTTCGGACCGGCGCCGAAGGGTCTTGGATTTTTCGTTAGTGGGATTTCAGGCGTAGATATGAGGTATCAGACCTTTTGGGCCGAAATGCTTCGAGACCTACAGCTGAGTATTGTTTTGAGCTGGCTTGCGCTTCTTGTTTCATTGCCTTGGCGACGTACTCGTCTGAGTAGTCATTCTCAGCTGGGGCCATTATGTGTAATGCTTGTAAGGTGATCGTGTGAGGTTTCTAGCAGTAAGACAATCTCGGGCCATACTCCGTCTTCGCCAAGCCTCGTCATTGTTGATAGTAAACAAGACATCCTGTTTTTTCTATCACAGCAATTTACAATGGAAGCACTAAACGAGCTCTCGATCATCAAGCTCGGTGAACCGTTGCTGTCGGCTGCCGAAGATGAAAGACACCATGAACATCCACGAGTCTCAGACGCATCTTCGAATGCGCCTCACAATGACATCCCAACTCCAGCCAGTCTCGAAGCCGACCTGACGCATTACAAAGTACGTGATACTTCAGCCTCCAACGCTCGGCATGAACTCTAACAATCAGTCTAGGAGCTCTTCACGAAACTACGATTTAGCTATGTCGAACAAGTCACAAAGGAGAAGTTTCTCCGCGCAGTCGTCGGCGATCCACCACTATACATCTCAGCATCAGAGAATGCCTCACTCGAATCACATCTCCTCTCCGTCAAAGCCAGTCTAAAGGCGCAGAAAGTAGAAGTCGCCCACATGGTAGCAGAGCTAGAGCGTCAGGGTCGAGAACTGAGTCAACGATATCAAGAAGTCCAATTACAGTCAGCGCAGCTGCAAGACCTACCAGAGCAGATCCAAGGCTTGAAAGAGTCGATTCAAGTGCTCAAAGCAGCACAGGAGCCCAAGACAGACAATCCTCTGCTTGCATTACCACTTTCCAAGACAGTGGAGGTTCTGTCGGACAAGGAAACCGAATCGGCTAAGCTAGATATTGAGCTTTCAGAGATGCAGGCGGCTGCGAAGAGGAGAGCGCGGGAGCTGGAAAGACTGCAAAGTGAGCTTGAACCCATCCGAGCACAGAAGATTCGTGCTACGAACGATGCTCAGGAAGCAAAGAGGCGGAAAGCGGCTGGAATGCCTGGACTTGGTGATGAGCTTGAGGAGCGTGGAAGGTGGTTGCGAGGTGTCGATACGGCGCTAAGAGCCATGCTCGAGGTGTGAGGGTGAGAGCAAGGGTTCTGGTGGTGGCCGTCATTGAGAGGTCTGCGAAATGGATGGTGTTCTGGTTTGGTACGGTATACCCAAGGCGTGTCAATGAGGTACGGGTACAATGGAGTATTAGCAACCAGGGAGGTAGTGCTGCTTCTGTTTCGTCAAACTACAGCTCTGCTATGATGCCATAACATTTTGCATTGTGTTACCCACCACTGGAACAGTAGGCCACCGAACACAACGCCTTACCGGAGCTTGCAGTGTTTGAATTCAATAGCCAAAGAAACGTGAATATGAATAATATCGTATGCCCCAGATTCAGAAGTAAGTAAGCTTTACTAGCGCATTGCGGGGAAGACTACAGTATGACGATCGTGAACATCCGCTATCTGAGATGACCTCCGCTCTACGTTCGCCATCCCGTGAATACAGCTTCACAACAAGAATCATGTCTCGAGGCTACTCACAATACGCCGCCTCACTAGCTCAGGATGAAAGTGAGAACGACTCCGATGCAGATATGGAGTACCAGCCAGCTTCTGGTGGCGAGACAACAGGGACCGATGGAGATGAAGATGTAGAGATCCTGGAAGGAATCACAGAAGAAGACGAGGACTATGAGGACGAAGACGATGATGAAGACTTTGAAGACGCTGCAGAACAGGTCATGGAACAACTCATCGAAGATGGGCGGGCTGTAGTAGGCGAAGATGGCACGATCACGGTTGACATGGCCGGCTTTGATGACGGAGAGGAAGACGACGAGGAAGACGACGATGATGCCGAACCATCTGCAGATACACCAGCAGGCTTTGCACCCGTCACAGAAACTTCAGTACCAGGCACGACCACTGCTGCTCCTCCTGCACCTCCTCAGCGAACAACACAAGCCAGTATGTTGTCCTGCACCTTTGTCTTACGTCTACTAATAAGTAGTCTCAGTGACCGCAACGCAATTCCTCCAAGCACTGCTAAGATCAGGCCAACTTCAAGGTTTGGGAGGCTTCGATCAACTCTTTGCTGGTGCAGACGATGATGACGACGATGGACAAACATATTACCGGGATGTGCGATCTCGAGGTCCGCGAAGAGAAAAGAAACCACATCCCCCTCTAGTATACGAGTCGAAGCCAGAGGGTCGGGCATTGATGGACTCTGGCATCTTTGGCACAAATGACAGAACTTTGCCTAGCAGCGATACCGATCCGATGAAAAGCCGGAAGAGAGTGGCATCACGCATAATGCATCGTGAGCTAGGTCTGGGGTCGCCGGGTAGAGAACGAAGTAACAACCGCCTTGTCTCACAGGAACTATTACCTTCTTCCAACGCAGATACCATCATCAACTACGACGAACGATGTTACTCTGGACAATTTTCGGAAGATGGCAACTTCTTCTTCTCCTGCGCTCAGGACTTTCGTGTACGCATGTACGATACGTCAAATCCCTACAGCTGGCGGCTTTACAAGACTGTCGTCTATCCTTATGGCTCGTGGACAATCACGGATGCTACACTGAGTCCAGACAACAAATATCTTGCCTACAGCTCCATCCGACATATTGTCTGCTTAGCCAGCACAGACCCAGATACTGACGCAGAGCCTTACCTGCTCGATCTAACCGACACGGTAGGCAGCGGAGGCTCCCGAACTCGAGGCCGACATGGTCGTGGAGAATTTGGTGTAAGTAGTTGTTGACAAGGGTACTGCAATATAGGTCTAATGGTAGTGCAGATATTCTCGCTTCGTTTCTCAGGAGATGGTACCGAGATTGTAGCGGGCCACAACCGCAACGCAGTATTGGTTTACGACCTGGAGTCGCGGAAAACAATTGTCGAGATTACAGGACACGATGACGAGGTCAACGCCGTCTGCTACGGCGACAAGTCATCACCACATGTTCTCTACTCCGGCTCCGACGACAGCACAATCAAAGTCTGGGATCGCCGATCGCTAGGTGACGGCCGCGCAGCAGGCTGTTTCCTTGGCCACACTGAAGGTCTGTCCACCACACCCCTAAACTCTACCGGCTCACCCCACTCACATCTTCACAGGCGTGACATATGTGGACAGCAAAGGCGACGGCCGCTACGTCCTTAGCAATGGCAAAGACCAAACAATGAAACTCTGGGACCTCCGCAAAATGCACTCGATCGAAAAAGCCGAAGCCCGCAGCAGCACCGCCTACCACACCTCCGGCTACGACTACCGCAGCGACAACTTCCGCTCCTTCGACTATCGCGGGCCCCACCCAGACGACTGCAGCGTCGTCACCTTCCAAGGCCACTCTGTCTCCCGCACGCTCATCCGCTGCCACTTCAGCCCGCCCGGTAGCACAGACAGCCGATACGTATACTCCGGAAGCGCGGACGGCCAGGTCTACATCTACAACATGGACTCGACGATCGCGAAGAAGATCGACGTCCTCGGCGTGACCAAGGGAACGCGGCCGGAGCCGACAAACGAGGATCTGCAGAACAGCTACTGGGGCATGCGCCGCGGCACGACGTGGGATACGTGCGTGCGAGACGTCAGCTGGCATCCGAATGCGCCGGTGATTGCAGCGACGGCGTGGAATGGACATGGGAATATGTGGGGGACGTGTACGACGCATACGTGGAACGATGGGCTCGAGGAGGATGAAGGGGAGCCGGCGATGGGGCTGAGAGTCGACCATAAGCTGAGGCGCGAGCCGAGATTCTATGGAGAGGAGCCCGCTGCGCGAAGGCCGGGAGGCAGGGGCATGAGGAGGAGGCAGGTGGACAGTGATGATGAATGACTGAGACGGATCAAGATTGCGAGCATGGTCGCGACTACGGGGGCGTATATGGTGATTTTTCTCGCGATCAGTATTTGGGGATGGTGGTAGGTGGGATAGCTGAGGACGCGAGTTTCGAGGTCATAATGAGGGAGCATGCATGAGCTGAAATTGTACATATAATACAAAGCTCTTTTCATCATCAATGCAACCCGCTAATAGATGACTATCATCTCCCTTTCTAACCCCCCCCGCGCCGTGCCATGTCCAATGTCCAAGTTCTTCGAGTGGTGGCAAGATTGCCACTCACAACTGCTTCCGTAACTTATCAAATCCCCGTGCCGCCTTGCCACAAAGCAATTCGGTTGTCCTCGTCCCTTGACTCTAAGGATGAAGTCTGTGTGGTGGTGCTGCCGTGTTGCGCTCCTCTTCGACCAGTCGTACTTTTCGATCACGCGCCTCCGACGAGGATGTTGTTCACAGGTATATGTACTGTAAAGCCAGTCAGCTGCCGCCCCATAGTGCTTCTTCGCATAAACTGACCAAGCTTAACAACGTAGCCAATGACACCCATAATCAAGAAACCCATGCCTACTGCTTGGCAGATCTTTGTGAACTCTCTTCGGTCGGCTGGATGGCTCGTTAGTACCACTCTTCTTGAAAGCATCGTAGTGGATGCGTTGTTGTTGTTGTGTGATTGTCTTCTTCGTTTGTATCTTGTGGCGGCACGTTTCGCGCCTGGGATCGCAAGATGGCATCGCTAAGGGGGATGGTGGAGTCTACGTACGCTTTGTGCATCCTAGGAAGGGTTAGTGAATACAATACATCCAGCGCTCAATATCGCCCATACGGTTAATGAACTGGGTTCCCTCCTTCAAAAAGTCCTTTGGCACATCGAGGAGTTCGGTGATTTGATCTTGTGCTGCTACAACACTGACGACTCCTACTCTCGAGATATTGTCAGTATGCAAGTGAGCCACTACTCGATGAATAGCCCCCGATCGCAGATGCTGTTGTCGACGAGTACTACTCGCTCAGAATGGCTGCGGCTGGCGTTCGACGGTACCAATTGAATTCAGCTGCGAACTTGATACGTCGAAGTGAAAGCAGAAGTACGAAGGCGCAAAGTGAAGCAGGCCAGCTGCAGGATGTTGAAGTGAGGTGAGTCGGAAAGGAAGTGAAGTCGTCTCGAGTCTTCGCAACTTCCGTGGATCAGGGGTTCACTCCACTCGGTGAACCACCTGGCCTTCCCCAGATATCACGAGAGCAGTCATCTACAACTACAACTACATCGCCGAGACATATTCGACAACAACATACCCAAGCGCCACTCCTCACCTTCTCACCGTCGCGCACACTCGCCTCCACAAAACAAACACAACGACCACAATGTCTTCCT
>Ga0181465_100285_pt1:15000-18647 | contig 18647 bp, 17 predicted proteins | sample InSIn3gowninarea_FD_119076 | JGI IMG/M metagenome (GOLD analysis project Ga0181465, IMG submission 119076) | Clean room microbial communities from NASA Spacecraft Assembly Facility at Jet Propulsion Laboratory, Pasadena, California, USA -... ... | reverse complement strand
GATCCGCCAGAAAGAATGGAATCCTTTTAGGCATTCGGCAGAGCGAGAAGAAAAAGAAAAAATAGATAACTGAATGCACTTCTGATTGATATGAACCAATCCCCTTATAGAAGAGAAAGTTCGATCCGCTTGAATCGATCTAAGCACCAACCCAATCTCGATGAGAATCAGTACACGTAACTCGATCAATCCACGAAAGTGTGGCACTTCTCCACCCTCTGCTAGCAGCTTTCTTCTCTTATCATTTTGATTTTTGTCCTTTCCCTAGCCTGGGATAACTTTCATCCGACTTTCACTCACTCACTGAACACCTAAAAAATCTGCACATTAATAATATAACGCTTTTCATTTCATGGCATCTGACTCGGGAAATGACTTAATCAATAGAGAGAAATCTGTCCTTTTAGCAGCCTTTTTTTATCTACGATACCAGCATCCACTTCTTCAACTCGAGCAATCACATCGGTTCTTCCTTCAACGGCAGCTGAAATAGCAGGGGATCTTGCTAACTGTGCTTATTCTGCTTCCTATAAAAGAGAATCTCTCTATCAACAAAAGCCATTCTTGGCTTGGTCACATTCATTCAACCATCAACCATTTCGCCCGGGATGGGCTCCTACCTTCTTTCTTTTCGTGTAGTGGGACTCCTTCTTCGTCAGTCAGAGACAGCAGCAGATAAGACAAGAGCGAGAATCGCTAATGGTTCTGTTATACGAAACTTTATTTACCCCGGGGTTCCTTCCCTCGCTTAATCGGAATCTCACTCACTCTTTAGTTTCAATGCTAAATGGGAGCCTAGTTCAATGGCAGCTTTCTTCCTAAACAGGAGAGTTCGAAGGCCCTTCTCCGCGGATTCGTCTTAAGATAAGGAAGAGCTTAACCACACCAAAGCAAATTCAACTTCCGGAGAGAAATCACAGTCGAAAGAGGAAACAGATTCAACAAGAGACAAGGCTGGTAATGACGATCCTCCAACTGCGGTTACGACGACAGTGGCAAGAGCTTCTTCTTTGCTCACATCTTCTCTTTCCAGGTACTAGTGACTTCTTGCATCTCGAAAAAGAATATTCTCAAAGGCTAGCTCCTTATCTCTTTACCTCTCGGCTTCTGAAACAATCCTTGCACTCGGAAGCGCAAGACCCTCCGGACCTTGTGAAAAAGAAAAAGATAGTAGCACAGGGCCTTCTCTCCATCTCAGAAGAAAAGTAGAATTTCGTGCGGGTATGAAAGATAGCTATGAAAAAGCATCTTCCTTCCCCATCTGCCCTGCTCTGAACAGCGGCAATAACCAGTGATGGCATACTCTTATTATAAGAAAGAAGCATCTACATGAGGTCAGGGAATAGAGCTAACTGCAATTGATTCTATAGCAGCAGATCTCGCTAAGACCGGTTATGCCGCATCAAGAGCAAAGCGAGAAGAGCTGACTCGTGAACATGAACAATCGCTTATTTCACAGCTGGTTCAACTTGAGCAAGAACTGCTTCGGATCAAAAAACTATCTTCCCTTTCGACAACAGCTAAATCGCGATGCCACTTGGCTTGGGGCCGTTCCCTAAAGAATGTCTTTCCCTGGAGCCAGAGGGGCTTGTCTCTCATGAGTATAAGGCACTGAAGAAAGAGCGAACTAACTAAGCTAGTGCCCTTCCCCTCTGAGCCAAGATGAGCTAGCAGGGGGTTTCTTTCTTTTCCTTCTTTATCTACTAGAACTTTAGGAAAGCTTGGAAGCTACTTGCAGTGAATGAAGGAATGCCTTCTTAGGCCGTAAGCTCATTGGTTTAAGAGCTACTCCGCTTCTCGCTAACAGCCCTATTCGCTTAGCTAATTGACTCGGGTATTCCCATTGCTTCAGGTATTTGATTACCAAACCAACCGTTGCCACACATCTAGCTACAAAGAAAGAAAAAAGACATTTATTGGTTCACGCACCTTCTGTCATTTCACTTCACTACCAGCGCAGTCGCAGTCCAATTCTCTTTCTCTATCTCCGAATTCTCTGTTTCACTCACCACCTACCTATCTTTCGAGCATACCTTTCTCCTTTCAACCAATGCCATTCACACCATACCCAGTCCAAAAGACTCTCCAGCCCCTTGGAACAATCCATCCAAGTTCAAACCCTTTCCGCTCTGACAAAATTATTCCAAACCTTTACAAACAGAGAAAGATTGATACCTCAGGCCCGTTCTCAGGACCTTCCTCTCCAGTTGAAAACATTGCTACCCAACAAACCACTTCTAAAGAAAAGAGGAGCCTCATCTTTTCCCTGTCCATGCCCAAAATCCTATTTCCTCTTTCCTCCATAACCTTACCAATACTCCCTCGCCTGGAATTCCCCCAGTAAGCTGATCAGACACAGCCCTGGACTTCCCTTCACTACCAACCCCTCCCCTTAAGATCCCTCACTGCCTGGTTATGTTTGCAAGTTGCAGAAAGCATTGTATGGTCTTAAACAGGCATCACGCGCTTGGTATGATAAGTTTGATAGCTTTCTAATCAGTAAAGGCTTTCTTATGAGCCGTAGTGATTCCTCGTTATTGATTCAAACTAACAGTTTGCGAACTACAATTCTTGCGGTTTATGTGGATGATATTATTATAACTGGCAGTGAGACCTCTTATATCTCCACTCTAATCACTGAATTAAGTGCTCAGTTTGCTATAAAGAACTTCGGGAACTTGAACCATTTTCTTGGCATTGAGGTACTCAAGACAAGAATGATCGTGGACTGTTTTTCACACAGCAAAAATATGCGTTGGATCTCCTCCAGAGAGCTGCTATGCTGAATTGTAAGCCCTGCTCTTCTCCAATGAACTTGAAAGTCCTCTGCTGCAGTCTCATTCAACTACATTTGTTCCTGTAATCCATCTCTGTACAGAAGCATCGTTGGAGCCCTGCAGTATATAACTATTACAAGACCTGATTTGGCCTTTGCTGTTAACTCTGTTTGTCAACACATGCAATCTCCTACAGATGACCACTTTACTGCAGTAAAACGTATCTTGCCTTATCTCAAAGGAACTGTTACACTTGGTATTCAGTTCACTAGAGGACCTTTCACTCTTACTGCCTATTCAGACGCTGATTGGGCGGGTGATACTTGTGATCGTCGGTCGGTTAGTGGCTATTGTCTTTTTATGGGTAATAATCCCATTGCCTGGTGGGCTAAGAAGCAGGCCACAGTTGCCAGATCTTCAACCGAATCTGAGTATAGATGCTTAGCTCATACTGCCGCTGAATTCTCGTGGCTTCGCATGCTCTTCAAAGACTTACGGATTCCTTTGTTTCATGTGCCAACCATTTGGTGTGAGAATATTTCAGCCATCTCCCTCGCCTCTAATCCTGTGTTCCATGCTCGCACGAAACAAATAGAGGTGGACTACCACTTGATTCGGGATAAAGTTCTCCATAAAGATCTTCAAGTGCGGCATATCTCTACAGTTGATCAAGTTTCCTTCTCCTATCTCGTTTGTTAACGATGCGGCATACGAAACTGATAGCACAAAGTCGGTACCATTGACTGAACACAAACACAAGATCAATCAAGTATCACATGTGAACGAAATCGAGAGGGAAGAGCATGGATGCTAGCAGCACCGGAAGTTATCGTTCAGTATGAAGTTGAATGCAAGCCTATGTCCATCTCG
>Ga0181465_100285_pt1:0-7500 | contig 18647 bp, 17 predicted proteins | sample InSIn3gowninarea_FD_119076 | JGI IMG/M metagenome (GOLD analysis project Ga0181465, IMG submission 119076) | Clean room microbial communities from NASA Spacecraft Assembly Facility at Jet Propulsion Laboratory, Pasadena, California, USA -... ... | reverse complement strand
GCGGCTTCGCACCTTTCGAATGCCGGCAGCCTTCATATTCATATATTATATATGTCATTACGGTCATGATCGAATTCATGACGATCTCCCTGCCTGAATGAGATAGGTAATTACGCTTTAGCAGATCATGCATATATTATATATGTCATTATGCTATTTTGAGAGATCGAATTGTGAACTTCTTCCATCCGGACCTTCTCTCACTCACATCTCTCTGGTCATGTATGAAATGACATATATAATGATCAGTCATAAATCTCTCTCCTTCTCTCATCTCTCTGGTTCAGAAATGACATATGCCCATATCTGGAATGACCGCTTCTTGCATCTTACCTCTCCTATTGTCGAGAGTTCGACAGGCTTGCTGGCGGCCTTATCAGTCGAGCCTGCTTACGCATCCTTGGCGGAGGTTAGAATACACTATTCGTTTTGCCACTATTTACCCACCCACCCCAATCCCCGGCGGAGGTTTGAACAGATTTCGATGGCGGCCTTAACAGTCGAGCATGCTTACGCATCCTATTAATTTGGCCAATTTAGCTTGGCGGAGGTTTTTCTTCCTTGATGCTTATTGGGTGGCCCCTCTCAAATAAGTAACTAAAGGGCGATGGCGGCCTTTTAGTCGAGAGTTCGCTTTCATTTTACTTATTGGGCTCTCAAATAAGTAACTAAAAGGGCATCCTCAGCACCTAACGTATTTATTGAGAAGTATCTAAAGGGAAGTATCTCAAGCCATCTGGTCATCCCTATGGCTTCTCTCGCTAGCTGTTGGGCTGAAAAGCTGTGACCCAAAACAAGCCACCTGCCCAAAAGAAAGGGGGATCAGAGATAGTGAAAGACTTTACTAAAGTGAAGATATTTTGGCATAATATAAACGTAGCTCTAAGCTCAGATCCCACCGAGTCAACATACACCCCAGCTCTATGAGAACTCAGAGTCAAACTCGTCCCACATAGAATACTACCCATCAATGGTCCATTCAAGATGATTTCCACAGCCTTGAGTGTTAGGGGAGCTTCAGTGTATGGCCGACGTCCGCCCAGGATCTCACGACCCAACCCCATCCGAATACACAGCATCCATACTAACAGCTGCTTTTGACCGGCCTCAGCCTATACCAATGCTGCTTCCTATCTGCACGACCTATACCAATGCGGTAACGGACTTCGAGCTCGGGCTCTTTTATTTCACTCGCCTACCCCTTCCATCAAAGGCAAGAGAGATAGATCTTTCCTCTTCAATTTACTTATTTGCCCCTCAAATAAGTCAAAAAATGGTCGAGCACCTCTTCAATTTACTTATTTGCCCCTCAAATAAGTCAAAAAATGGTCGAGCCCCCTAAAGGGTCCTTACTAGTCGAGCGTGCTTACGCATCCTAAAGGTGATGGCGGCCAGTCGAGCCTGCTTGCGCATCCTTATCAGTCGAGCCCCCTAAAGGGTCCTTATCAGTCGAGCCCCCTGTCGGGTCCTTGCACTAGGAAGCGCAAGCCCCTCCGGGACCTTCCATCCATTCGAGGTAGGGACGTGTGTTTGGTAGCGGTAAGAGGGTCGAGGGTCGAGGTACACCAATTCCCTCATTTGCCAAGTGAGGTGAGGTTGCTCAAGCCTGCTTTTGAGGAGGAGCTTGCAGCGTTACTACAAATCTTCTTTTTGCTTAGGTGAATCTGACCTAAGGAACATGAGCATAAAACAGTAATAGTTTCAGAAAAGGTCTAACTACTATCCTCTAGTCTTAGCTTTAGTCCCCCTCTCTACTGGACACTAGCTTAGTCTTGCCCTTCTTATTGCCTTAGCTACGGTAGCATAGTTATGAAAGCCTTACGCTCTCTCTATCGACCTGATAGTGAAAGTTCAAGCACTAATAAGCAGTAAGTTCCCTAGAGTAAGCTCCAGTAATAGCCTTAGTATTAGCTTTATAGACTGCCATAAGGTAGTCTCCGGCCATAGAGTGGATAATAAGCTAGTCCCCTTCCTTTCCTTCTTCATTCAATGATTAGCTTTGATGTGTGGTATTATTGGCTTCCCGGCTGGCACTGACAACTTCCTGGGAATAAGACACTGTCTATCGGCGACAGTAGAGTAAGGTCTTTAGAGTAAGGTCTTTCTTAAGCCATAGAGTTCAAGCCCTGAAGTGCCTTAAGCCTTCCATGTCAATTACCCTTTAGACACTTTATTAGTCTCTATGTATGACTTAGTTGCATGGATAGATGACTATAAGCTTTTGCTTACTTACTTGAATAAGTCTGTAGAGTTTCCCTATGGTCTTGAAGTTCCTGAAGTGGCATTCTTACTAATTACTTAAATGGGCCATTTCTGGAAGTTTCTCTATTATAGATATGTCCTTGCACCCAGGCCCACCACTTCCATAGCCGATAGGAAGGAGAATAGAATTGACCCATATCAAACTGAAGATGGAAACACAGTTCCTACAGAGGCTTACCCATACACAGCAAAGACAGCTAGCTTAACAGGCCTTCAAAAAAGCACTCTACCCATGTACAGGAGGAGGTGGTGGTTGTTACTGCTTTTCTTTCCACCCTGCCCAAGAGGTGTTACAATTTGTGTGACCCACCATGCCCAGTTCGACGTGAACTGTTCTCGATACACCGTTCCCAAGAGGTGAATGGAACTAATAAGTGCATGGACTAAGATAGTAGTCCTATTAAGGCTTATTGCCGCCATGGGCCAAGCAATGGACTTCAGCTAGTGGTTTTCTTACTGTATGGACTTAGGCAGTCTCTAAGGCCTAACAACTCCATGGAACTCACTCTAGTGTGAAAAGGGGTCCTTTCCTTTATTAAGAGTAGGCTCCGACAACAACCAACTTTCTTCATATGGGAGCAGCATTAGCCAAGAATAGTCATTGTCTAAAGACTATGGCAAGTAGTCAAAATAGTAGTCATTTACATTATAGTTAGTAGTACCCTACTCTACAGACTACAGCTAGCAGTCTTTTTCTTAAGGCTAATGTACTTACCTTTAGGAACTGATGAAAAGAATGGAGACTTTCACTAGCAAGTAGTAACACCACACAAGCATCACTCCTTCAGCTCCACCCCTACCAGATCAAATTGTCATATCCCTCAAAGCGGCATGACTATGTAATCAAAGATGCAAGACCGATGGCATGAGTAGAAAGAAACACAGCTAAGTGTCAAAGGGGCATCACCCACTCCTGCCTAATACCTTAAGATTATGAGATGTGTTCCACCCTGCACCAAGTACATCCAACCACATCAATTCTCTTGTGTTTCCAGGATCCACCATGAGCGAGACACCACATCAGATATCATGGTTCATTTTTCATCCTAGCCTAAGTAATCACCGTTGGGTGTAATTCCCATCAATTCAGACTCTTGAGGCACAAAAGACTTTCAAACTCCCCATGGCTCTCCTAGTGAAGCATCGTCGATTATGAAATTGAAAATGCCATGAAGTGAGAGGATCACCAACCTAGGATTTCGGAGGGAAATCAAACGAAATAGAATGATCCTGGCCTCTATCCTTAACCCAAGAGAGGAAGGGACAGGTCAAACGGGACCTCATTTTCCATGGATCTAGGGTCCAAGCCTATTGGCGATTATAGAGTCACCATCCCTTTCCAAACATCTTCAAATCTCATAGAGATGGTAGTGGGTAAGATGAAAGGTTCGGATTGGGTGATAAGAATTTCATGTACCCATAATGACTCACCCAGAGGAAGTGGGGGATTGTGTCAGATGGAGACCTCTCCCTCTAATTACTTCTTCATGTAGAAGTACAGGGAAGACTCATACATCTCTCTCCTCATCCTCCACTACTCACCAACAAGATAGAGGGGAGGAGGAATCTATCTCAAAAGATTTTCATCGACTCCGAGACTTCATGTTTCACCCTTAGCACAACTCTGAGTCTTGTATCAGTCAAATGCATGGTTCCAGATGCAGTTCAAGTCAACATCCTAATGTCAACGAATTCCCCTGTAAGCATCCTGCATTATCTTCTCCAATGAACCTAGTATTTCAAAATGTTATTAAAAGTGTAATATCCCTTTCACTCCAACTCCCAACATACTTTCTCTAAACCCTCAGGTGTAGGGGCCCTAAATTGCAACACCACCATAACTCTACATCTCAAAACCTAGTCAATAAGATCCTAACATTGCACAAAGGAGTCCTAGGGTGACAGACTAGGAATCCTACTTTACGGATATCTAAAGGCCCTTTTGGCCAGATCCCAAATAGCGTGGGGAACAAGGGAATACTTTGTAGGTGCCCTTAGGCAAAGAATAGATTCATTCACTTGAATGAGATGATATTACAAATGAATTAGGTGATGTATTTATACCACTCCACTATGGTTAAGGCGCTAGCCCCAAGGAGGAGACTAGGTCAGCCTTATAAGAAAATAATAAAAAATAGAAGAAAGTACAACAGTGGGTTTCACTACCCAAAGATTGGCCCATTAAGGGCCTCACCTACCCACATAGTGGGCCAGCACATTGCCACAAGTGAAGATCAGCCACATGTAGTCAACACCGCCCCTTAATCTAAACAAGGAGCCGTGTGAGATGATATTATAGTACATCATGTTTTCTCCCTTAATGGCAGCTAACATATACTAATATGTGCGCATAAACGAGTGAAGGTGAGCTTAGACAGATATTTGGTGAAGAAGATATCTGCAAGTTGGTCTGTGGAAGGAACAAAGATTGGTACAAGTTTGCCATGAGCATGGAGGAGCTTAATGTAATGCATGAAAATTTCAATGTGTTTGGACTTTTGATGATTCACTAGATTATGAATAAGCTTAATGGTACTTTGATTGTCACAAAATCTCAAAAGAGTATGACGTTGAGTAAGATCTAGCTCACCGAGTCACATCCACATCCGAGAAAGATGCTTCCCGACATGAACTACACTAGCATATTCAACTTCAATGGAGGTGAGTCCCACACCCTATTGCTTCTTGGAACACCAACAAACCAATCCACAACCAAGAGAGAAAAAGTACCCTAAGGTGGTGTGTCGATCATCAAGATCACCCGCATAGTCGACGTCAGGAAAGGCAAGAAGATGGATGTCAATGCCTGCTGAGTAGAGAATGCCCATCTGATCCCTTAAGATAGCGCAAAATGCGCATAGCAGCTTCTCATGGGGTTCCTGCATGTCGCTAGTACACATATTGACTGCAAAAGATATATCTAGTCGAATATGTGTAAGATAAAGCAAACTACCAACCGGCGATCAATAGATAGTCCCATCAAATAAGGGTGACAGACACTGGGCCTAAAACCTCATCCTAAAATAAGTAAGAGTACCAACAAATTGATGATCTTCCATGCCAAAGTGCTACAAGAGATCCAAGGTGTATTGTGTGTGATAAAAGGAAAACCCAGTATAAATATGAAACCCCAAATCGGTCATATAAATAGAGTCCTTCAGGTGCTACTTCAAATCATTGATCATAATTGTGGAGTGACTAGTCAAGAGGAGATAATCCACAGATAGCAAACAAGAAGAATTTGGCTATCTTGATGGTGAACATAGATATAATGCTCAACCTTACAGCGAGTGAAGCCACAACTATGAAAGAAATGGTGGATCTTCTCATACCAAGTGTGAGGTGCCTATCTCAAGGCATATAGCTTACAAACCAAGGGGATACATTCTATATAAACCTTGGCAGTTGTTGCATATTCATTTCTTCTGGAAGATCTCTATGGAGGAAAGCACTTTTGACATCCATCTGATGGACCTCCCAATTCAATGAAGTAACTATAGATAGGATCATCCGAATGGATTTCATACGAGTAACTGGATCAAAAGTATATAAATAGTCAATGCTTTCTTTCCAAGAGAAAGCTTTAACAACAATACATGCTTTAGGTCTTTTGGGATTACTTTGAAAGTGTTTACACCATGCTTGAGGGTGCTTCAATTGATGTGGGTTGCATGTTCTATGGATGACGCTTAGTTGTGCCATAATGAACATACACATGGGAGGTGGCTTGCTCATTGATTGTTACACTTTCTATGGATGTTCATGTGGCATTATTCCTTGGAGTGTTGGAGACCTAGACAGTATGAAACCATTCTTCACCCACCATGGCCACATGGAGAGTAGGTTGCTTGCTTGGCTGATGAATAGCCTTGGAGGAGGAGAGTTGAGCATCTTAGAGGAGGACGTTGAGCACTAGACGACATGAGGATGCTTGGTTGCTTGCATGGAGGGTGGGACTTTACTTGAGCACGTCTAGGTTGATGAGTGATCACATAGGTGGGGTGGACCGAGAGGTACACATAGCTTATGAGATAGTTTTGGAACTTTGCCATTTGATAATGGATGGATGAATGGATGGTAGTATGACAGCGACCAATTCTGCTTGCTGGCTACCGCACTCATTATGTATCTAAGTAATGGTTGGTGCAGATCGACCAAGATGCCCTGCATGCATTACGCGTTCTCTCTGCTTTCACCTATCTATCCCCTATCCCCAAGAATTGAGTGATAATTTCTTTCATTGCATAAGCCATTTCATTCAATGGCCTCCAGAGCAGAGCCGGACTATGGGAATAGTCAGTCGGGAAGAAGTACGCATAGTCCCGGGCGGGCAGCTGCTTCTTATCGTCGAACTATCCCCTTGTACTTGATCGGAGTAGTTAGCAAAGCTAGCCCGACAATCAATAAAGACTCAGGTTATTTCCAATCTGTTATGCTGCCTCGCTCGTTCATTGCCCCTTCCCTACCTAATAGAATAGGGAGCGTTCTTATTTGATAAGATGCGGGCTCCCTTTCTGTCTGTGATAAGATAGCCAGCATTCGAGAATCTCCGGGCGTTCTCCCGTCCGTGCATAATGGGTCATTCGTTCAGGGTCATTCTCCCCTTCCCTTCCTTATGAATTCTGGTACCACGACAACTCGGATTTCAGAGCCTTGCCAATACCGATTCATCAATTTGAACCCCTAGAACTGGATAGATTGACCTTTCATACCTCCACCTTCTAGTACCCATCCACCTTAAGACCTATACCTGTAGCCTTATACACTTGCTTCATGAATCGCTTACTTGGGTGGGACTGCTATAGACACTTCTCTGGACGGGTTCCACCAACCTCACCCTTACCTTTACTTCAGTGTTTCCGGATGAATTGAATGAATGAAGCGCTCAGGAGGAACAGCTATAGACCCGGGATGCCATGATACAACCCTTCCCTTTACCTTCACTCTTACCAACCTACCCACCTGAAGAACTATACCTTTTCTACCTATACCACTTGATGAATTCATCGCTTAGTCAGTCGGTACTGCTATTCACAACCCTTCTCTTATCAGGTACGTTAGTGACTTTTTTAGTTACTTATTTGATAGGGGCCACCCAATAAGTAAAATGATACGTTAGTGACTCGACTGATAAGGACCCTTTAGGGGGCTCGACTGATAAGGATGCGCAAGCAGGCTCGACTGTTTTGGTTACTTATTTGAGAGGGGCAATAAGTAAACCCTAACCTTTAGGTGCTC